>Ga0209483_1002851_pt1 | contig 11738 bp, 10 predicted proteins | sample NGEPerA_FD_184508 | JGI IMG/M metagenome (GOLD analysis project Ga0209483, IMG submission 184508) | Arctic peat soil microbial communities from the Barrow Environmental Observatory site, Barrow, Alaska, USA - NGEE PermafrostL2-A... | ecosystem: Environmental > Terrestrial > Soil > Wetlands >... | reverse complement strand
GCACCGCCGCTCCAAAGTGCGTGCGTCCAAAGGCCATCTCCGCCACTTTCCGCCGCACGTTCCGGCGGATGCGATCCCTCGTCTGCTTGCGGGCCTTGCGGATCGAACGCCTTCGTACCTTGTTCGCCCTGGCTTCCATGCCAATACTCCTTTGAATCAATCGAACGATAATGCCACCAATATGTTATACTCGCTGGCGGACACAAAAAAATGTGACGAAAGATGAGGCGGGACGCCCGTGATACGATAAAGGCATCGGTGATCGCTGCTCTAAACGGATGCGACTTCCTCATAAAACCTCACCATCTCCGGCAATACCACGTCCAGGCTATACCGTGCGGCGATCATTTCCTCTGCCGCCTTTCCCAGCGGCCGGTAGGCGGTCGGATCGCGCAGGACACCTACGGCTTTGCGCGTGAACTCCTCCACATCAAAGAAATCCGCCAGCAGCCCATTCTCCCCATCGCGGATCATCTCCCGAACCGGCGGCGTTGCCGACCCCAGAACTACGGCGCCGCAACTCATCGCGTCCATCATGCTCCAGGAAAGAACGAACGGCGCGGTGAGATACAGATGCAGGTCGCTGGCGGCCAGAAGCCGGGCAAGCTGGGTTTGCGGAAGATTGCCGGCGAAGTGAAACTTGCTCAAATCGTACGTATCGCGCGAAAGCACCCAGTCCTTGAAAGATTTCTTATTCCCTATGTGGCCTTCATCGCCGCCGTAGCAGATGCGATCGGAGCCGACGACGATGAAGATCACGTCTGGATATTCCTGGGCGATGCGCTTGGCGACCCGCATGAATATGTCAAACCCGCGCATGCTCTCAAAGCCCCGGCTCACATAGGTCACGATGCGCGTCGAGCCGGCGACCGTCGCGCCCGCGATCTGCCGGGCGGAGCGCTGGGCATGCGGCGGGCGCAGCGCATCTTCGTGACCGTGGTAGATCGCGCGATCCACGCCATCAAAAATAGTCCGCAGTTTGGGCTGATACTCGCCGGGAAACCGGCTGCGCTGGAATTCGGTCGGCGTATACCCGGCGTCGCAATTCTGCAGGTCCAGCAGGATCATCGCGTTCCTGGCGCGGGCGCGCTGAAGCTGGGCATCGGTCATCGGCCAACCCAGGTCCTTGCGAAAGTCCATGTCGGTGTCGGGGCCGGTGGGGTGGTAGTAAAATTCGAAGAGATTGATGATCGGCACATCGCCATACAGCTCGCGGAGAAACAACGTGCTGCCAAACCCGCTATGTCCGACGATCAGGTCGGGCCGAATGTCGGGCCGGCTTTTGAGGGCCTGATAGACGCCGTCGCAATTCCAGATGGCGTTTTCAAACGTGCGCGAGCAAAAGTGGTTGGCCGCCGTGGCCCCGCTGGCGAGCTTGTAGAGTACGCGATGAATCCCATTCACATCCGGCCCCGCCGCATGGGTTGCGAAGGTGGCACGCCAGCCGTGCTTCTGAACCAGGCGCTGGGCGATGTGGCCGAACTGCGCGGGGAAGTTGGGGTGAACGTAGAGAACGTGCATTTTGTGTGTGCGCGTGTTGTATCATAGAGGATGCCATCCGCATAAGATCCCACGGCATTCGGTGCTCACTCTTGGTGCGCCGAGGCCACGGGTGTACCCGCGTGTTGATCTTCCGGCGGCTCGACGCCCAAGGGACGGCTTTTGGTTTCTCGTCATGCAGGTGACGTCATGCTCCGCCGAGCTTTCGCGCTGATGTCCATCGTATCGCTGGCATTGCTTATCCTATGCGCGGCGCTTTGGATATGGAGCTACCGGTCACACAGCGCGTATCCCGTCTGGACCAGCGAGGGCCTTTGGGAAGTCAGCGCGCGTGAGGGCCGCATCGCGATAGACAATGAGCCCCAGCGCGGGCTCGACCGCGCGCCGTTTCGCGCGGTCACCCGGTTCCGGGAGCAGCAGCGCGAGCTCCGGATTATGCATTCGAAGCGATATGCCGCCTTGCGCGAACAATGGGAGAATCGCCCGAATCATCTCAACGAAATTGACGATACGGTTCGTGAGATGGCGGTTGAAAGTCGAAAGGCACAAGATGCCGAGTATCGCATACTCCCCATCATGTCACGCGCAAAATGGCCGAGGTGGCCGATCACCCCGCGGGCGAGCTATTCGGTGCGCTACTCTCTTATCTTTCGCGCCACATCCGTTTTGCCCGTGCTATGGCTCGCATCGATATTCCGGCAGGCGCGCCGGCGCCAGAGGCAGATCGACAATCAGATCTGCACCGCGTGTGGCTATGACCTGCGTGCCACGCCGTTGCGATGCCCGGAATGTGGGGCGGCCAGTCAGGATTCGGATCCATGAACAGCACTCAATCCGGGGCGGCGCGAGTACGCTCTACCCCGGCGTGGGCACCGGAGTTTGGCGAATCGCGCCATCGTCACCTCTTCAAGAACCCCCTGAATTTGTCGGCTTCAACCCGATGCCCCGGCAACACCGCCGGCATATCCGCGGCGCTGATTCCCAAATGCCGCACGCAGGCCTCGGCGAAGACGTCGCGGAAGTCGGTGGTGACGGCAAGGTCGCGCTGCTCGAAGAGCCTTTCGGGGGCGAGGGTGGGCCAGTCGGCGAGGACCTTGCCGCCGCGGACGGCGCCGCCGAGGGCGAAGAAGGCGTTGGCGTGGCCGTGGTCGGTGCCGCGGTTGCCGTTCTGGCGGGCGGCGCGGCCGAACTCGCTCATCGTCAGCAGCAGCACGTCGCTCATCTTGTCGCCAAGATCGTAATAGAGCGCGGCGATGGCGCGGGAAAAATCGTGCAGTCGCCCGGCAAGCAGGCCATTGGCGCCGCCCTGGTTGACGTGCGTATCCCAGCCATCCACTTCCACAAACGCCACCTCGAGCCCCACGTCGGCCTTGATGAGCTGCGCGACTTGGAGCAAGGCGTGGCCGAACGCGCCATCGGGATATTTCGCGCCGTGGGCGGGGGCGTATTGCGTTGGATCGGCTTTCTTCAAAAGGGCGATGGCGTTGAATGATTCCTTGCTGGTTCCGCGGAGGACATCCCCGACGGCGCTGTCGTAGATTCCCTCAAACCCGGCAGCCATGTTCGCGCCGCCGGCGCTGCGCGAAGCGTTGACGCCGAAGGTTGCCAGATCGCGGATGGCCAGCGCGTCGGCGTCTCCTTGCAGGCTGCGGGGGACGATCGAGGTCATGGAGACGGCGCGAAATGGGCTGCTCTTGGCCAATTGCCGCTGGGCCAGCGCGCGGTTGAGCCAACCGGTGGAGATGTGTTTGTCGTCCACCACGCCCGATTCCATGAAATCCTGCATGTCAAAGTGCGACCGCGAACTGCTCGGCGAGCCGCAGGCGTGAATGGCGGCCAACTGCCCGGACTTGAACAGCGGCAAGAATGCGTCGAGCGCGGGATGCAAGCCGAAAAAGCCATCCAAATCCAGCGCCGCCTCCGCGCCGGCAGCTCGCGCCGGTCTGGGGATGGCGATCTCCTGGCGGTGCTGGTAATAGGCGCGATCGCCATGCGGCACGACCATTGAGAGGCCATCGACCGCCCCGCGCTGGAAGATGCAGATCAGCACTTTCTTCCGCGCGCCGCCCGCCGCCTCGGCGGCGCAAGCAACCCGGCCCAGCAGCCCGGCATCAAACGCCGCCCCCGCGCCCAGCGCAGCCAATGCGATTCCACCATTTCTCAGGAATAATCGACGGCTTGTATTCATGGCGTGCCTACCTTCGCTGAAACTCCGGCGACCCCAGGATCAGTGCGGTTAACTTGCTGACGCTTACCGCTGCGGATTGGGTCCCTTTCGGCAAAGCATTCTGGAGAATCACCTGCCGCGTCTTGGGACTGATCTCCCCATGCAGCAGGCTTTGCGAGAGCCGATCAAACACCTGCCCGGGTTGGTCGGCATCCGCGCCTTTCACCAAATCTTCAGGCGCGATGCGCACATCGCTCACATCCTGCTGGGTTAGCGCCACGGCGAAGTTGAGCCGATCGATCAACGCGCCGGGGCTGACCCATTTGCTTGATATTTCAGAATATCCGCTGGGGGCCCCATGCGCGAACAGCGGCTCGCCCATGTCATACACATGCCAATTCAGGGTCTTGCGTTTGGCCTTGGAAAGCTGATCCGAGCCGTAGCCGATGGTGGCGCCGCCTTCGGTGACATGCTGCACCTTGTCCATGAACGGCAGCAGCGCGTGAGTGAACTGCCCGTCCGCGGCCCGCACCGCCGACACCGCATACTCAAACGGCGATTTTATTTTCGCGCGATAAGCGGCGGGCGAGAAAAATTCCGGGCTGGCGAAGATCGCCTGCACCACCTTGCGGATATCGCCGTCGGTTTGCGTGAAAACATCGGCAATTCGCGCCACCAGTTCGTCCGGCGGGCTGTCGCTCACGAAGCGTTGGCACAGCTTGCGCGAGATGAACCGGGCGGTGGCCGGTTCGCGGGCCAGGATGTCGAGAAGCATCTCGCCATCTTTTTCGCCCATGCCCGCCGGGATCGCTTTTCCCAGGATAATCTTGCGGCCATTGTCATGGCGATTGGCGTCAAAGTTAAACGTGCCGGTGAAGGGGCTGAAGGTCCAGCCGGTGAAGCAGCGGGCGGCTTCCTGAACATCTTTCTGCGTGTAGCCGCCATCGACCCCAAGAGTATGGAGCTCGAGGATTTCGCGGCCATAGTTTTCGTTGGGGCCTTCCTTCGCGGACATCATTCCCTTGGCGGACATGCCAAACTTGGCCGAGACGTACCATTCGATGGCTTTCTTCTCGAAGGCGCTGCGCTCGCGGACGACGGAGTTTTCGTTGTTGTCCAGGTAAGCCAACATCGCCGGGCTGTGGGCGCTGGCGCCAAGCAATTCGCGGAACTTGCCGAGCACATGCGGGCGAATGGCATCGCGGTCATCGGCAACGATGAGAGCCCGGCAGGTATCTTTCCGCACGTCGATATTGAAATGATTCTCCCAGAAGTCGGTGAGTACCTCGCTGAGTTGCCGCTGTGAAAGCACCGCCCGCATCAGCTTGGCATCCTGCAATTCGCCGACGCAGCGGATGGCGTCGCGCTGGGCAAGCTCGGATATCGCAGGCACGGCGGGCTTCTGCTGCCCATCGGGCGACTTGGATTTCTTGATGTCGATGCCATAGCGCATCTTCATCTCGGCGGGATTGCCGAACATCTTCTGCTGATCGATGAATCGGCGGATGTCGCCGTTGAATTCATCAATCAAATGGCTGGAACTCATGCGCAGGGTATCGAGCCGGGCGACGGCTTTTTCCGCCGCCGAGTCATCGATGGATTCGGGGTGCAGTTGCCTAAGGATGTAGGCATCGATCCCCATTTTCTCAACGCGCTCGACATCGCCGGGCCGGGGGCCAAAACCCAGGCGATTGAGGACGTGAACAATTCTTTGCTGCTCGGTGAGCGGTGCGAGCGCCGGCGGCGTGCCAGGGGCCCCAGCCCACACAGCCGCCGGCTTTGCGAACGTCAGCCCCAAGAGCAAACACGATACTGGCAGGATGAATCGTTTCATGGCTTGTTTCCGGCAATGTGTCCCCCGCGCAATCCATAAGCACTACGCGTTTGGGCCGGGGAGGGTTACTGAGGAAAAGAACGTATCTGCCGCGGGATGCGGCCATCTTTCGTGGTACTGGCGGCTCGCTCGTGGCCGCAGTACCCCGCACGGCATTCGCCGGCACTCCGGGCAAACCGCCCCGAGCTAAGCGACCGATAGCCTCACGCACACGAAGAACGCTGCGCTCCTGCGCCTTCGACCGGAGTACCGGTCGAACATCGCGGCGTACCGCGACTCCACGGGCGAGACGCCCGTGCTACTATTTGCTGCCGCGCCCTTCACGCCGCGAGGGCCTTCTGCAAGAGGGTAGTCGCAACTCGGACAAAAATGTTTCTTGCAAATCCAGATGCCCCCGGCAGACAATGGATACGACTCATGTACGTAAAAGTAACACTCACCCTGCTGCTGGTCGTGATGGCAACGGTGGCCATCGAACTGGCGCGGCCGCCCCGGCCCGTTCCGCCCCCGGCGGATATTCCGCCGATCTCGCGGGAGAGCGCGCAGGCTTTTGCGCGACGAATCCCGGAACTCAAGCTCCGCGGCGCCACTACCGAGGAGGCGATGAATCAGCTCGGGGATAAGCTGCATCTGCCGGTGCTTGTCGATTGGACTGGGTTGAGCGCGTTGCGGATCAAGCGATGGGACATCGACCTGCATGATGTGCCACTTAAGGATGTGCTGCATCTGCTGTTTATGCCGGGGACGATCTTAAACACGGGTCCGTCGTCGGACCAGTCCTGGAGGGGCGCGGATTTTGACGTGCTGAACGGCGTCCTGGTCGTCACGATTGCACCCCGATATCCGGCGATGTATCTGCGGGGCTACGATGTCCGCGATTTGCTTACCGACGCGGCGTGGGGTGTGGAGTCGGGCGCGAAGGCCGCCGAGATTCATGAGAGCCGGACAAACGCCCTGCTTAACCTTGTCAGTGGCAACTTTGCCCAAATGCAGAACTGGAACCGCGCCCCGATGGAAGGCGCTTGGGTACCAGACGGTACTGCGAACATCGGGTGTGTTGATGGGCGGCTATTGGTCATGCAAACCAGCCTGGGGCATCGGAACGTCGAAGAGGTACTGGCGCGCCTGCGAGCAGCGGCCGCGCCCACACAGAGCCGGTGATCCGTAGGAACCAGGGCAATGTATAACCGGCTGATGTACATCCTGCTGATCGCCTGCGCGGCAATACTGGCAGTCGAATTGGTCAATCCAAGGCGTGCTCCGGCCCCGCCGTTGGTGAGGAAGGCGTCGCGTCCGGTAGACCTGGATCGGCGACTGGACGCGCCGATTCGCGAAGTGAACTTTCACGCCACTCCTTTGAAAACAGTCCTACAGGAACTGGCATCCCAGGCGGGCGTTAACTTAATTCCCAATTGGGTTCAGCTCACGGACTTCAAATTCGTGCCTGCTCTGCCGGTAACGGTGCATTTGCGCGGTTTGTCGCTTCGTTCGGCGCTGGCGGCAATCTCGGCGACGATCTGTCTTACGCCGGATACCCGAATGGCGGCCTACGTCGATCATGGGGGAATCATTGTGGTCTCGGTGGAATGGGACGGACGTATTAATATTCGTCACCTTCCCAACAACTTTCTTAGTGTTGGCGACCTCGTGCCCGAGGGAGTGGAGAAGCCGCTCACATGGCGGCTCCGCCATCAGACCTTCGACGTTCCGTTTGGAGCGGGAGCCGATACCTGGGAGCTCTGCAATGCTCTGAATACGGCAGTGGCGCCATTGGAATGTCGCCCATTCGCCAAAGCCCTGTCGTGCTCGGCTTATTCATATGAGCTTCGCGCGGCTCAACAAATCCTCAATGGGATGCGCCGCCCGCGGACCATCATCGGTGATGAAGACCCGGCGATTGCCCAGGAGCCGATCCTGCATCGGCGTATGGCAAATTTTCAACTCAACGCGGTCCCCTCAATGCAGGCGATTCAGGCATGGGCCGACGCCGTCGGAGCCAATGTCGTGCTGGGTGTGGTGCCCAATGGGGAGGGATCCGGCCCTGGATCGCGGATACTTAAGAATGAGCCGATCACCTTGCGCCTCAAGGACGTGAGTGTGGAAGATGCCTTGGTGCAAGTGAATGACGCTTTGGGACATGTTTCACCGAAGTTGCCTTATTGGGAAGACGATGGCGTGCTGTATGTGGGTTCGCTCGCGAGCATCGGCATTCCGCGCGTATATGACGTCCGCCCCGCGCTTCGAGTCGCCGCCACGCAGCCGGCGTTCGAGAACAAACAGGAACTGCGGCCGTCGTACGATCCCATGATTAAAGTCGGGGACGGGCTGGTGGAGCGGCTTGGCGCGTGGCTGGGGGAGCAATCCTACGTCAAAGTCTCTCCGTCAGGGGAGATGATTCCGGCGCGTCTGCAATACTGGCGTGGCCGTCTCGTCGCCACCGGCCCGGCTTCATTTCACCGTCGTGTGAGATACTACCTCCGCACGCTCGCCCGCACAGGCAATGAACCAACCGGTGAAGCACCGCCTCAGAACCCGGACCCCCAATGACCCGGTCGCGGCTGCGCTGGATTGATGCGTGCCGCAGTGAATGCTCACTCCCCCCATCGTTGCCAGTTCATCGCGTTTGGTTTAAGATTCCGTCCATGCCGCAAGAGGGTGACACGCGTCGATCATTTATATTGATCGATGCGATCAATCCAGACGATGGCAGCATCTATAAAGTGCAGATCAGCCATGAGCGCATGCAAGCCGTTGCCAAGCGGTCCCTTGGGCAGGCCAGCGAGTGCGGATACATCGTGCTGGCGCTGCTATTGTGGGACGCCGCCTTTCGCGTATCGGCTGGACGGATCCAAGCGTGCGGCGTGGCCCGGCCAGGTATTTCTGGTTTTTGTGAACCGAGAACTCATCGCCTATAATTGGCGATGGGAACAAGCCAGCGCCGATGACCCGGCTTTGCCGCTCAAGCATGTGGAGCGATTCAAGCGAAGGATCCTATGACCGCCATGTCAAATGCCGAGTTTGCCGAACATGTAACGAAGCTGGCGAGGAGCGCGCCGGCTTTTGAGCCGACCGTTACCTATGACCCCGATGGTGATTGCATTGAGTTTCTTTTGAAGCCCGATTCGTTCTATGGCGCTCGAATTGATGATCTCGTTACCGTCTATTACAGCCAGGAATCCAACGAGATTATCGGTTCATTAATTAAAGGCGTGAATGGCTTCTTGAAAAAACATCCTGGCCTGCAAATCGATATTCAAGATGGGCGAGTTTGCCTCGTTCATCTGTTCCGGGCCAGCTATTGGAACAAGCAAAATCCTCAGCAGATCGAGTCACGCACATATCGCAAGCTAATCGAAGTTGCCGAACAGGCGAATGCCGAGGCTGAACTCGAGTGCGTCTGAAAGCTCACTCGCAAAGCGCGACTACTACGTGAGGTGAAACTGCAAGCTTGAAAGCCGCGTTGATGCATCGATTCATGGCATGTTTCCGGCGACGTGTCGTACGAGCCGCAATCCGTTGCATGTCCGCGTTGCTAGCAATCATGATCGGCGCGGCCACCCCCCTTGCCGGCGCCGGCCCCGCCGCCGGGCCGGCGACGCAGCCAGCGGGGGAACCGATCGCGCCCGCTCAGACCACAGCCGAGCCGGCGTGGTACAATGTTCACGCGCAAGCCACCGTCATCACCGAAAAACACGATGCGTTTCCCGCGCCTTATGCCGGGCGGAACAGTTTGGAACGCATCGAGCCGATGCGCACGTCCGTCACGGCCACGCTCTTTCTGGGCGCGCGGGCGCCCTGGACTGGCGGGCAGCTTTACTTTGATCCCGAAGTGGCCGGCGGCGAAGGCTTCAGCGGCGTGCTGGGCATCGCCAGCTTCCCCAACGGCGAAATCCCCCGCGTCGGCACCCCCGAACCCGAACCCTACGTCGCACGCCTGTACTATCAGCAGGATTTTGGATTTGGCGGGGAAACCGAGAAAGTCGAGGACGGCCCCAATCAACTGCCCGGCACGCGCGACGTTTCCCGATTCACCGTGCGGGCCGGGAAGTTCAGCGCGGTCGATTTCTTCCAGCAGAGCGCCTATAGTAATGATCCGCGGGCGCAATTCATGAACTGGGCATTGTTCACCGATGGCGCCTGGGATTACCCCGCCGACACGCGCGGCTATACCGAAGGCGCGGTCCTCGAATTCAATCAGCCTACCTGGACGCTCCGTTACGGCGCCATGGCCGAGCCAAAAGTCGCCAACGGCGGAACCTATGATTCGCGGCTGCTTAACGCCCTGGCGCAGTCGCTGGAATACGAGCAGCGCTGGACGGCCGACACGCATCCGGGGTCGGCAAAGTTGATGGGGTTTTTCAATCGCTCCGACGCCGGCAAATATCGCGAGGCGATCGACCACCCCGGTCCCGCCGGCCCGGATGTTACGCGCACGCGCGATTTCCGCGGCAAATACGGAATCAGCCTGACCGCCGATCAGGAAATCACGCAGGACCTTGGGATCTTCGCCCGCGCCGGCTGGAACGACGGCCATTCCGAAACCTGGGCGTTCACGGAAATTGACCGCAGCGTGTCGCTTGGGTTAAACCTGAAGGGAACCCGCTGGCATCGCCCCGATGATGTCGCGGGCTTCGCCGGCATCATCAACGGCCTGTCGCGCGATCACCGCGACTACCTTGGCGCCGGCGGCTACGGCTTTCTCATCGGCGACGGCAAACTCCCTCACTATGCCCCCGAAGAGATTCTCGAAGCCTACTACCTTTTCAAGGTAGCCGACCACGTCTTTGTCACTCCCGACCTCCAGTTCATCGATCATCCCGCCTACAACAGCGACCGGGGGCCGGTGTTTGTCGGAGGAGTGAGAGTACATTTGGAATTCTGAATTAGGCTGGATTGCACTTTGCGCCATAAGCCAAGTGAGGGGTGAAAATCCGAAATCCGAAGCACGAAATCCGAAACAAATTCAAAGGCGGAAAGGCGGAAAATTCAAAGGGCGCGTCCGGGCGATTCTGGCTTTGAGATTTCTTCCTTTGAGTTTTGAGATTGTTTCCCTTCGGGTCTGAGCCTCAGGGTCGAAGACGGATTTCGTGCTTCGGATTTCGGATTTTCCGCCCTTACGTACCTCATTTAGCGACTGCCACCTTCGTGGCCTGGGCGGCGCACGCCGGGCAGTCGGCTATCGCGTTGGCGGAAGCCAGATGGATTTCCTTTACCGGCGTCGCCTGGGCGCTGGGCTTCTTGGCCGCGTCGAAGGTGAAATTCACTTGCGCCTTGCCGCCCGTGACTTTCACTTTTTGCTCGGGCGACGTGCCGTACTTTTCGTGCCAGGCGATGAAGGAGTATTCGCCATCGGGCAGGCCCTTGGTGTCGATGCTGTAGGTGCCGATGCTCTTTTCATCGGCGCTGGTGACTGCGAAGTAGGGGTTATCCAGCACGCGAATCCAAGCCGACATCCACGGATGCACGTCGCACTTGACCTTGAATGTTTCCACCGCCTTGAACGGCTCGAGCACCTTCTTGCCGGCGTTGACCATGCCGACGTTGACGGCGGCATTATCGAACGACAGGGTGTGAACGTTGTGGAGAAACGGATCGCTGTTTTGAACCTCCAGCGGCTGATCGACCATGACCGCCACCACATGCGGCCTATACATGCATCCTTTCTGATCCAGCACCGCCGGCGTGGTGGGCGCGGTGCCCAGGTCCTTGCCTTCTGGCGTTTTGATGGAGACGACAACGTTGGCCAGTTCCCCCTTGTCGCCGGTTACGACGGTTTCTTCAAAAACCGGGTCTTTGTGCAGCATGGCGCAGGCGGGGACGGTCTTGACGGCGTCGATCTGCTTCATTTCCGGCGGCTTTCCCTTGAGCATCACCGTGCCGGTGATCTGCCCGAAGGATGCGCCGCAAAGGCCGGCGGAAAGGGCCAGCGCCGATAACACACTCATTGTCTTCATGTTTCTGCTCCTCGAATAATAATGGGTTGGGAAAACGTCTTGCGCCGCTGGCATCGGGCCCGCGCCGTCCCGCCCATCGGCTGGGCCAACGGGACAGGAATGATACGTCAATCATCCGGTTGATGTTGTTCGTCAAACAACGATGCGTCTTTTTGCTAATGCCGTTCGGCTCGCCGGTTGCTTTATTATATGCTGGGCACGAGTATGGGGTTCAGGCGCGAGGTGGTTGCACGGGCCCCAGGCGCCAGCGCCTTGGAAGGGGGCGAATAGCGCGCAGCATCAA
>Ga0209483_1002850_pt1 | contig 11739 bp, 13 predicted proteins | sample NGEPerA_FD_184508 | JGI IMG/M metagenome (GOLD analysis project Ga0209483, IMG submission 184508) | Arctic peat soil microbial communities from the Barrow Environmental Observatory site, Barrow, Alaska, USA - NGEE PermafrostL2-A... | ecosystem: Environmental > Terrestrial > Soil > Wetlands >... | reverse complement strand
TGCTTTGATCATGATGTGCCTCTTTCGTTTTGAGTGGCCCCCACGGCGGGGGCGAAAACAGGCACCTGCCGCCGACTCAGAGCGCAGCCTGTCATCAGCTTTTTGGGAGGACCGTGACCGCGGGGCAGGGGGGAGCCAAAAAGCGCCATTGACAGCAAGCGGCGGCGGCTAAAGTGCGTTTGCCCCGCCCGTGTTTGGGGCAGCAGGAAAGAGGTAACCCATGATGCGAGCGAACGACGAAGTGAATCGAGGCTTCTTGATCAACGGGGAGCGGGACTGGTACCGGCTGTGTTCTCCTTGAAGGCTTCGCGGCGGTTTTTCGGGCCGCCACCCGTTTCGGAAGAGTCGGCTTCGGCTGGAAAGCTCAACTCCATATTGGGTGTGATAGCGACGAAGAGCGGCATCAAAGCTAGTTTTCCTTCTCCTACCTCATCAATCATAACGATGGCGACTCCGGGCTCGCTGTTGATCAGGCAACTGGCAACGGTGATGTTGTCGTAGAGCTGTGAGCGAATGGCCTGGAAGGCGCGTACGTGCCCGGAAGTGATGTGGTTCATGGTTCTGCCTCTTTCGTTTGAGTGACCCCCACGGCGGGGGCGAAAAAGGGCACGGCGGGCCGCCGCAACCGAGCGCGGCTGTCATAGCGTTTTGGGGGAACCGTGACCGTAGGGCAGGGGGACAAACCAAAAGGCGTCATTGATGGCAATCCTCTCCAAACGGCGGTCCGGAAATCCTACTTGAGCTCGAAGAGTGCCGGCCGCAGCGCTTTCCCATGCTGGCCCGACTACTCACCCGAGTCGGCTTAGAACTGCGCTGCGGAGGGCGCACAGCTCCCCGATTCAACTGGGAATGATCTTCCGCGCAATGATCTCGATCTCCCTGAGATAAAAGTCGAGGAATGAAAATGGCGGATTTGTCTTCGGCTTGATCGTCAAAAGAAAACTACCAACGGTAGTGTTCGCGGGAACGGTCTTGAGCTCGTTGCGCACCATTTCCTCGAATTTCGTCCACGCATCTGCAGAGTCATGGGCGATAGCGTTCCGCACGGTCTTCACCTGAAACAACAGATTATGGTGACTGGCGAACACCGGGCTGAATGGATGGCCCTTGCGAAATAGTCGCTCAGAACGCTTCTTGACGTGTTCGGTCGTCCACTTGGCGTAATCGCGCCCATCCGCAACCCACTCGTATGCGGCTTTCTCATTGGGCGGAAATCCGCGACTATTGAGGACCTCGAAGACCGTGTACACAGTTGCTTCATCGTCAATCTCGTGGAAAATGAACGTGAGCCGGTTTTTGACGATCCCGGTGAGCTGAATGAGGTCGTCCCAGCCGTTCACGAACTTAGTGCAATCTTTGATCGCCGTCAGGAGTGCTCTGTCCGCGATGGTTTTTGCGACGGACGGGTCCGCGGACGCGCCATGGCGTAAGTATTCTGCGAAATACCCGTTCGGGTCGTGATTCATCTGCAAAAGAATCAGGCTAAGCTCGTCCTGTTTGATGAGGATTCCTTGGAGTTCAGCGGCGAGCTTGGAATGATCTGCGAGCGAAAGCTAAATAGCTTTGAGCAAGATGACCAGCGTCGTCAGTCGTTGCTGGCCGTCGACAACTTCGATCACGGAATATTCGTCCGTAACGATGGTTTTGAGACCTCGGTTGAGCCCAACGACGGTTGCCATGAAATGCCGCTGTTCCGGTCGGCTTCGCAGCCGATCGATATCGTCAAACATGTCCTGGCGCTCCTTGGTACTCCACGAATACGAGCGCTGGTACTGCGGTATCCGAAAGAGTCGGTTCGCAAAGAGGTCGGACAGTGACAAAAACTTTGGCTGGATGAGCACCTCAAATACTCTACCAACTAGGAATGGGGGAGGGTGCGGCTCAATTCTTTAAGGTCGTGTGCTTGTACGCTCCTCCTTCGACGAGCACAGGGCGTTTTCAGCGATCATCAGTAACGTGGGAGGGATGGTTTTGAATGGGTGGTGAAGCGAAGCGGCGGAAGGCGGAGATCGCGCGACTCAAGCTGAACAGTCCTGAGGAGGCGGCAAGATGGCGACAATCCCAACAAGATCGGCGGGAATTGGTGCGCGGCATTAATCCTGCATCGCAAGACCCCACGCCGGTGGCGGCGCTGGCACGCCTGCTCCGAGAAGAATTTGAGAAAGCGAAGCTCACTGGGAGTATCGATGCACCAATCGTGTTGTACCAATCAGTGATTGCCACCACCCGTGACGACTTGTCCGATATCCCCGTCGCTTGCGGAAAAGGGTGCTCGCACTGCTGCCACACATGGGTGAGCGCAACGGCTCCCGAAATCCTGTACATCGCAAAGATCATCAAGAACACCCCTGTGATCGACAACGTGCGAGCGACGCACCAGCAGACCAAGGACTACGATTTCGACACGCGCGACCAGCACCCGATCCCGTGCCCACTACTGGAACAAGACCTTTGCTCGATCTATGAGGCGCGCCCAATGACCTGCCGCCTAGCGGCCTCCGCTGACGCGGCGATCTGCGCCCGAACTTATCACAACATCACCAACGAAAATGTCCCAACGCCAATGATGTATCTTTTCGGTCGTGCGTCCTTCGCGGTCGCGATGTCCGCAGGACTCCGCAAAGCAGACCTGCCGTACCACGCGTACGAGTTCAACGCAGCACTCACGCGCGCCCTAGATACCGAGGATTCGGAGCGACGATGGCTCGCCGGCGAAGACATCTTCGGCGATATACGCCGCGATCCGGAGGACGCCCTCTCACAGCCTCAAGCACAACAACTTTACCGGCACGCCTTCACAGACTGAAGAAACAAATATCACCGTCACGGTGTGGTCATTAGGTACCCTTCACATCGGCGGCTGCACCTCCGGTTGATGTATGTTTGGGTTCATGGCTGTTACGACTGATGAGGAAGTAACGGGATTCGACCTGTTGCGTCAACCGGCGACGGCCGCCCTCGCACGCTATCTGAACGACCTGCATTCCATGCTTGGGTTTCAGGCATACTTGTGGCGCATGATCGTGAAGGTCGACCACGGCGACCTCACGAAGTTGCCAAAACCTGGTGATGCGCCTCCGCCGGAGAGCGCCATTGCCGAGATGGACATTCACTCGGCAGTCCTAGATGAGATGGTCTTCTGTCGAGCCGTCAACAGCTTCCTGACCTACCTTGCGGACCTGATGACGCTCATCTACGAAAAGTATCCGAAGAAGCTCCCGTCAAACAAACAGACGTCTTACCGTTTCTGCATCGAGCATCATATGGCAGGCGATTTAATATCCGCGCTCGCGGAAGAGACCGTGATAGAGCTAACGCATCAGAACCTCGATGCATTGGCGAAGTACTTCAAGAAGAACTTGGACCTTCTGCTATTCACAAAGGATCCCCAAGCTGCGAATGCGGCACTGTGTGTAGATATCCGCAACATCATCACCCACAACCGCGGCATAATAAATCGGTTCTTCATCCAACGTAATCCACGATTCACAGATGATCTCGGCAATCGCGTCGTGGTTAGCAAGGAAGACAGTCGGGAAATGCTCGGCACGCTCGGATACTGCGCCCGGCAGCTCGACATTCGAGCCAGTAAGAAGTTCGAGCTAACAACGATCGAGCCGGCGTCCGAGGAATCCGCCGACCCACCATCACTTGAAAACCCTTCGTTGCATGAAAACGGATGAGGAAAAGCGCACGATCACGCATCGGTTCCCTGCGCCCCTTTCTCCGCTAGCGGCCCTCCAGAATCGGGGTTCGCCTTCGCTGGGATATCCACTGTCATCGGGGCGCTTCGAATTGCGAGGGAGATGCTCAATACTTGACCTTAAATGTTGGGCTGTCTTCCGGTCTTGTTTTCCGGTGGTCGTAAATCCGCGTGGTCGAGATATTAGCATGCCCCAGCCACTCCTGGACCTTGGCGATGTCTGCTTGGTGGTCGAGCGCATTAGTTGCCGCGGTTGCGCGCAGTGCATGTGCGCCAATCTCGAACCCTAATAACGCCGAGTACTTTCGCACCAGCTTATAGACTCCGTCTGGCGTGATCGACTCGTGAAGTAGGCCAGTCCGGTTGTTGCGGACCGGCCGAAAAAGTGCGCCGGTATCATCTGCGCCATGCCCTGCCGCCGCTAGATATTCGAGGATCAGTCCGCTGGCGGCTGGATGGAGCGGCAGATAGCGTGTCTTTTCGCCTTTACCGGATACTTTCAAATGCGCGACGCCTCGCCGCTCATGCTTAAAGTCCTTCACCTTTAGCTTGCACAGCTCTTCCCTCCGGAGCGCATGGTAGAGCAGAGTGGCCAGAATGGCCCTGTCCCGGATGCCTTTCAGGGATTCCTCGTCGGGTGCCACGAGCAGCTTGCGGGCCTGGTGGTCGCCAAGGGCAGGGGTCTTACCCTCCTCGCTCTCGTTCTTCGGGCGCTTCACACCTTTGACCGGATTGTGGGTCACGGCGTTCTTATCGCAGAGATACTGAAACAGCGACGAGAGAGCCGCCAGCCGGTGCCGGATTGTCGTGCCGCTCAAGATTCGTTCCCCAAGATCATCGCGCCAGGCGATTACATGCGCGCGGGTCACGCTCCGGAATTCCTCCGGCCGCTTGATGCCTGCAAACACCATGAAATCCTTGATGGCGTTTTCGTAAGCCCGCCGCGTGCCGGCGTTGCGGATATTCGCGAACCACTCGACCTCGGGTGGAACTTCGGCCAGGCGCTGGAACTCGGCGGCGGTTAACAGTCGGGTTTTGACGGTTACCTTGATGGGTGTTTTGGCCGAATTCATCGGCGCATCTTAGTCTTGATAAAATCTGTTATCAAGAGTAAAATCGCCTCACCACTAAAAATTCATAAAGTTAGTTGCCATCACCTAGGCCCACCGGCAGTGGCTCGGACTACGAAGGATTTAGAGCACGACGCGCGGATGGTCACCATGACGTACAGGACCAGAGCAGGCGAAATATAGGGCCGTTGGAGGTCGAGCCGTGCTATTCTGAATCCCATTCAATGGCCCAAGAAACAAATCTGGCCTTAACAACTCGAAGATGTGATTTCGTAGACGCGTTGCACCATAGACCCCAGATTCTGAGCTCTACTCGGAACGCGCTCATAACGTTCGTAATTGTTTTGTGGGGCGGCGTTCTTCTGAGCGCGCAGCCGACGATCGCTACTGCGCTGTTGCCATATGCAATCAGCGGACACGCCTACAGCGCAGCATTAATAGCCACAGGTGGGAGTGGAACAGGATACGTCTGGTCTCTCCCTCCTGGCTCGTCTTTGCCGTTTGGATTTGCTCTGAGCGCGGCGGGAATACTCAGTTCAACAGGAAGTCCTGCGGCACCCGTTCAATTAGATGGGTACACGTTCAATGTGCAGGTAACAGATTCGGTAAACACTACAACGACGGCACCGATTTTTATGGCGGTCTGGGGAGCCGTTTCCGAGAATCAAGCTGATGCCGCTGTTCAAACAACTTTTGGAGTACCGCCCTGGAACATCCGTTTGGAGCTCTCACCTCCTTACGGTCCTTTTCTTTGGGAGGCGGGAGGCACCTGTATGGTTGCCGCCACCATTACTCAGGCTGCTGTTGATGCGTGTCTTGATCGGAATCTCGGGCTGGCCAACGCAGACAAGTATTTTAGGTACGACCTAGGGCTCGACAGTTTGGGAGCGCTTCCCCCTGGCGTTCCTATCACTCAAGAAGTAGGCTATCCGCGTTGTGGCATCGTTCCAATGCAAGGTACTTCTTATCTCGTATGTGCATTGTTTCTCGTTTCCCCTCCGTCTCTTCAGATCACCACCAAAAACCTTCCGAACGCGACAAGCCACGAGCCATACAGCACGACCCTCGTGGCTGCGGGCGGTAGCGGGACGGGCTACACATGGTCCCTTGCGTCGGGATCGCTACCGAACGGATTTAGTTTGAATCCTGCCGGCCTCCTCAGCACGACTGGCACTCCGGCGGCAGCACAACAGTCGTATGGGGTCACGGTGAAGGTGACTGATTCAGGGGGCGATGCCGCTACACAACAGCTCACACTCGTTGTAATATCCCCGCCGCTTCCTGCGGTGACTATTCTCGATCCTGTCCCCCAGCTCCTCAATGGACCACAGATAACGAATTCCCGGTCAACACTTGCTGCTTCGGGAAGGCAAGTTCAGGGGATCGCAGCGGATGGAATTGCTCAAGTAGTGTTTCGCATCCCGGCGCTCGCGGCTTTGGATCAAGTGACGGCCACCCTTCTGACCGATCAGTGCGCAACGCCCGGTACGCCCTCGACGTGTTCACCCAGCGGCAACTCTGATAATGACGGCGGATTGTTCAACGTCGGTGGGCCCGTTACGGCCGCTCAGTCGCTCCCGAACAACGCGGGCGATGCAGTGGATACAGAGACGCTTGATGCGTTCATCGCCTATCGCGCTCCGATTGATTTTGTGCGGTCAACTGCGCAAACAAACGTGGCCTGTAACGTCAACCCAACGCCGACAGTTGACGCTTGTAGCGCAAGCCGCATGGTCTACCTGAGTCTCAGCTATTCTTCCGGCGGGACAGTCTACGGCTCACAAATTGTGCCGTTGGCCATCGTGAGGCCGCCGGTAATTCTGGTGCACGGAAACTGGAGCACTCCTGTCCAGGATTGGTCATACTTCCACTTTCTGGAGTCACCTCCTTTTCAGAGCACCTTTGTTAATTACTCCTCGTTCTTGTCAAAAGGAGTTCATATTGCCGCAGAGTACGTACTGCCGCAGATTTCTGGTGCGGTGGATGCGTTTAAGTCTGGTTCCATCTCTCTCCCCACAATCATCGAGCCATGTACGTCATGCCCTTTAATTCCAGTGGCTGCGGTTCAAGCCGATCTCGTCTCGTACAGTTTGGGCGGACTCGTTAGCCGTGCACTTGTCACACTCTCCAACTACACAACAAGTGGTGACTATGGCGCGGGGTACGTCCACAAACTCATCACGCTTGATACGCCTCACACTGGTAGCCAGTTCGCCACGAACCTTCTGTTAAGCGAAAATTGTCAAGCTTTGTTCTCCGCCAATGATCGCCCGGTTGGTGAGAACATCATTGATATCGCACCTGGTAGCGGGCTTCTTAGGCAGCTTCAAACCGTCATACCGCATGGTATTCATTTGGCGACTGCGGTGATTGTTTCCGCCGCCGACAGCGCGCAGGAAACAGCGGCATACAACGAGTATTTTTCATCTATCTTCTTTAAGAGGATCTGCCCCGGTCTCCTACCAGGCGGGGGATTCCAAGCATTATTCATGACCCCGATGAATCCAAGCGGGAGTAGTGATCTAGTAGTTTCCCAGGATAGCCAACAAGCAACCAATCTAGCGATACCTGGGATGCCGATCTCGATAGGAACAACGTTTTCGGGTATTATCCACGCTATCGTTCCGGGTGTGTTCCCAATGGGGCCTGATGTCCGACAAGGTAACCTTCAAAACGGCAGCACCTCAATTGTGGTGGGGATTCCGCCGCCGTTTGCAAGTACCGAGCAAGTGCTGATGTTGATCAACACCCCAATTTCCCAGTTCGGCCGGATAGCACCATGAGGGAGGAATCGAGAACGATTGGACCCAGACCAGGCGCAAATACTCTCGTTAGGCTGTTGGTGTGCGGACTCGTGATTTGCCCCCCAGCCATGAGTGTGGCACAATCTCTCCAAATTTCTTCACCAGCACCAGGCGCGGTTGTTGCCCCTGGGACTAGATTCGCGGTGACCGTAAATGTCGCTGCGGGAACAACATTCGATGAAGTGGGAATCGTCTCGAACAATCTTCCGGAATCTGCGGCGCTGTCGAGCCCTCCTTATCAATTTTCGCTCGTCGCTCCTGGTGGGGGGTTGACGGGGCCTTTGACATTGACAGCGGTTGGATTGAACGGCAGTAACCCGGTATTCTCGACAACGGTCACAATCAATGTAGAAGAACCCGGCGCCAATCTCACAAGTTTAGTTGTCAGTCCCCTCCTGATGTCGTTTTGGTATGTCGGGCAGCAAATGCCGCTGATCGTTGCCGGAAAGTATGCCGACGGAACGATTACCGACCTAGCCGCCTCACCGCAGACTGTATATATGTCAGGCAACTCGGCAATTGTTCAAGTGAACTCCGTTGGACTAGTCACCGCCATTGGATCGGGAAATACCTCTGTTAACGTGGCTTACGGTGGAAAGACTGCCAGCGTGAACGTCTCGGTTCCAAATTCGACACGTGGTGATCTCAACGGCGACGGCAGGGTTGATACAGACGACCTGAATCTTCTCGACTCGTTCTTGAACACGCCTGCGAATGGCTCCGACGACGCACGTGACCTGAACCGCGATGGCGTGATCAATGCGCTCGACGCGCGAATTCTCGTGACCCTATGTACTTATCCGGCGTGCGCGACGCACCATTAATTTAGTCGGGTTCACAGGCGACTGTATCTGCCGTTGTCGGAGTCAAGACGCGATTGTCCAGCATACAATAGCGTACTTGAAGTACTAAAACTAAGTTGCTCGATTAAGCTGCAGGGTTCGATTCAAGTGCGAGTATACTATCGAAGAACGAGAGAGCACGAATATCGATTCGGGATTGTGAGAATATGGCGCGGCAAAGGACTATCCTTGTACTCGCGGTTTTGATGATCACTGCTTCGGTGGCATCGGCTGACGTTATCCTGGAACTTCAGCCGTCCTCCCAGTCAGTTACGCCCGGCTCGCCGATAATGGTAGATATCAACATTGCCGGGCTCGGAGATCCTCCGTCCCTCGGGACGTTCGATATCAACGTCGCATTTGATTCCACTATTCTCTCGTTCGATAACTTTGCGTTTGGTGATCCCGTGCTAGGTGACCAGCTTGACCCTACTGGTGGGGGTAACACAATTGGGTTTGCGAATTCTGGCACTGGCACTGTTGAACTGTTTGAGGTATCACTGGATAGTGACACGACGCTCAATACTCTTCAGCCGGCGAGCTTTACGCTGGGTGTTTTAACCTTTGACACAATTGGCGTTGGCACGAGCCCACTGACTCTCAGTATTAACGTCTTGGGAGATGCTGATGGAAATTCCTTATCCGCCAGCCTCCGAAATGGCAGCGTGGATGTCGGTGCCGCAACCGCCGTGCCGGAGCCGAGCTCGGTGCTCCTGCTAGCTACAGGACTTCTAGCAATCTCTAAAAGACGCCGCCTGCAGCTTCCGTAGAAGTCGTTTGAGATTATTGCTGAAGCAGCTGGCTGCGGCGGAAAAGTGCAAGATTGTAAGAGACACGCGGTTCGGCGTGGACCTGAATCTATGAAGTTGCGGAAACAGATCGCGGAGAAGGCTGCTTGAACAAGATCGCCCAGAAGACCGCAGCCAAGCTCGCGGAAGTGTCCGCTGAGATAGCGGATCGCAAGACCGGGCCGAAGGCCGGTAACAGCACCTAACTAAAAATATCCTGCACAGCCGAACGACACCTGCAGAGGCTACGAAAGAGCCATTCAATGTGACCCGCGAAGTCGTGTTCCCATTGACGCGACAAGTGGTGGCGGTCGTCTCATTATTGCGCCAGCAAGCAGGAGCATTTCTCCAGCTGCCTGCAAAAGTGGGTGTACAAGCAGTTGTTGGCGATGATCCGATCGTTATCCGGCCAACAACGTCATTACCTGCAATGGTTGGAGAAGTACCGCGGCCTGACAAGGTATGGGCGCTACCGGTGCAATCAATATGCTGGTTATCTGAAAGGAAACTATGCAACGAAAACCAATGCTAATTCTAGAAGCCAGGCGGACGCCAAAACGACGATTCAGAGGCGATATTATCGACGCCTACCTCGGCATCTGCCCCGAGTGCGGAGGTTGCGATGGCCGGAAGAACATCGGCCGCAGCCATTGGTGTTATTGCGAACACCACGGGCTGAAGTGACGGGCAGGCGAAAACTTCTTCGACGACTGGCGGGATGAAAGCGAAGAATAGTGGTATCAGAATTTCCTTTTCCTGGAACACTACCGGGAATGTGATCCCGGCTGTCCCGAACCGAGTCGATGGGAACAGTTTGTTCAACGACTACACGGGTGGAAGCATCTATTCGGTCCTCGACCGGTGGCCGTCGTTGACGACGAATTGCCGTTCTAATCTCGGCGCACGGCGGGCATCCTAGGGCAGTCGAGTATCCACAGCCTGAAGCCTTCTGTAGCGGTTTGAAACCCTGCCACCAACAGATGCCGGCCACGGAGTTTGCCTTCCCCTCGGGCGCGACCTATGAGAGACTTTGACCACGGTGCCCAAACGGAAGCGAAATCGGCCGAAGCCAGACCTGAGCGATGCTGAGGTCAGGTCCGTTCTCGTGAACGCAATGGCTGAAATTGGGGCTGACCCCGCGTTTGTCTATGCATTTCGGAAGACCGGCCTCTACGTTTGCGGGGAGAACGAGAAACGGCTCTCGAATGACTCGCGCCGGGCATTCGATGCCGCGGTAGACGAATATTACGCTGCGCTAGGACGCCCGATTCAGTGAGGGTTCAGCTCGCATCGCGGATGCCCCAACGCTACCGATTTCTCATCGCTGTTCTTGCGGCCCTTGCAAGCCTTGCTCCCGCATTTGCGAACAGCCGCATTAAGCCGCCTCAGGCGAACGTCCGCAAGACAAAGAAGATAAAACCGTCCAAGGCCCAAAAAATCAGACCGTACAAAGCCCCTAAGATCAATCGCAAGAGCAATAAGGTGCGTTAGACCTGGAAGCCGCCAGTCGTGCCATTAGCCCGCTCCTCCCTTTGCCGCGGTGCTTTTGAAAAGGTCCCGGTAACACAGCAGGCACGGCCTGCTGGACCGACAGAGTGGATTACGGTAGGGACACCTACGGCGAGACCATAAGGCAAAATACACGGCGAGAGCAATCAAGACCACCACAATCGCAGAAACAACAATTTGCAAAACAGACACAACTACCTAACTATAGTCGCCTGGGGGCAATCAACGTTTCATTACGCGGAAGTGGGAGGAGCCGGGGATCCTGAGGCGCCGGCCCCAATCCGTCTTCTCCCCCTGAAGACATGGGAATCGGATGCCGAATGAACATAAAGGATGACGACCGATCAGCGCGAAGTTCTCGATCTCCTAGTGAAGGAATGGAGAATTCGGCTTGTCAGACAGCAATGGCTGCTTAAAGAAAGCGGAATGATTTCGAGTTATACACCCGTCCCTGGTGGAGCCTCAACGATTCTTGCGCTCCGGCAACTCGGGTACATTGACGCGCAAAATACGATCACGCACTTGGGGCGGGCTGCGGCGTGGAGTATCGCCACTTAAGTTGAGCGCCCCGGATATTTTCCTCCGGCGCGGACCCCGCGGGTCGATTCCTCCACTTAAGTGACGTGACCGCACGGTCACATCACTGATTCAGCGATCCGCCACTATCGTCGGGCCCGAGTACCGCATGGTCAGCATGGTGCTATCAGGAAACCTTCGAAGCCAGCGTGACGGAGCCAGCCTAATGCACGCCGCCAGCGTTGTAAAGGAGAAGACCTCGGTGGACGTTCGCTCGGACATTTCCTTTTGCGACGGCTGAGAAATATAAACACAGAATAAAGGCGGAGTTCCATCGTCATATTTTTGATCGTACCGGTACCAGCTTTGGTGAAAGACGCCGTGTTGAGTGTATGGTATGCTCAACCGATTTACAAGGCTTCGTTGATCGGTGTCAACGGTTTTTAGAAATGTCCCCATGTTCCGTTCATTAGAAGTGTCCCCTTTGTTTTGTTGATTGCAGCAGTT
>Ga0209483_1002849_pt1 | contig 11742 bp, 6 predicted proteins | sample NGEPerA_FD_184508 | JGI IMG/M metagenome (GOLD analysis project Ga0209483, IMG submission 184508) | Arctic peat soil microbial communities from the Barrow Environmental Observatory site, Barrow, Alaska, USA - NGEE PermafrostL2-A... | ecosystem: Environmental > Terrestrial > Soil > Wetlands > Peat... | reverse complement strand
ATGGGCCACCGCTGACGGAGGGGCGTTTTCTGGCGCGGCCCGCTTTTTCCCAAGCCAATGTTTCGCCAGCAGAAGGCTCAATAAGACGGCGGTAAATATGCCAAGGCGCGCCAGCGAAGCCGATTTGATCGAAAAGCTGATGTCAAGAAGAGGGGGCCTTTCCGGGCGCGCGGCCGGTTTTCGCCAATGGCCGGTGTCGCTCAATTCCAAGGCGGAGGGTTTGCGCCCCGCTGTTTGGCGTTGCAAGGTCAGATTGGCCGCCGTCGAAGTTGCGGGCGCGGCAGAGGGAGGCTTTTGGCCTTCGCGCGCCACTTTGACCAGAGAATTGGCTGGGATGCGCACCGAGCGCAACGGAATCAATGCCGCCATGCGTTGAACCGCTTGCTGATAGGCGGGCGTGCCTTCCTGACAGGCGCGCAATTGGAAATCGGACGGGTTGTCTTCCGCCTGCAAAAAAGTGGTGAAGGGATGGCGCCAGGGCCGAAGCGCATACTGCCCATTGAGATTCAATAATTGCAGCGTTTCACAGAACAGGTCCAGAACCTGTTGTTCGCTTTCGGGAGGACAAACCAAATAACACCCGCGAACACATTCGCTTTCCAGAAGGCCCGCCGCCCGTCCGGCATCCCCCGTGAGCCGCAACCAGGTTTGCGCGGGCAGGCACGACTTCGCCGCCGCCGCAAAACCAGCCGGGGCCGGATCCTCCAGTGGGCGCGGTTCGCCCTGCCATGAAGTGAGCCAGCCCGGCCAGTAACGCAGGATGGCGGCGGGCGAGGGCAACGCCGCCAATTCGTCCGGCTGGAAAACCAGATGGTGCGCCAGGTGATTGGTGCGCGAGGTGAAATCCAGCCCGCACGGCTGGATGCGTGTCAATACGTAATACTTTGCCCCCCTCAGGTCCAGCACACGGAAGGCCGAAATAGTGGGGTTGCGGTGCGCCGTGGCCGCCTCGGCCACCCGGAGATAATGATAAGAACTGATTTGTTCCAGGCGTTTGATCAGCGCCTCGCGCAAATCGGCGCTGCGCGCCACGGTGCAAAATCCCGACTGCCCGGACGAAAGTCCTCGCGGCGCGCTGGTATAAATCAATTGCCAGGACATAGCTCACTGGCTGGGCACGAGGGCCGGTTCAATGCACGAAAGAAGCCACAAAATCGGCACCTCCACCTGAAAAGGCTTGAGTTGCCGCGGGTCTGGCACGAAGTCTCCCGGCCCCACCTTGACCGGCGCATGCCCGAAGGAGCTGACCGGGAAAAATAACACGCGCCGGCTGATCGATTCGGCATTGGCCACGATCTGGGGGCAGATCCGCTTCATCAATTGCCGGACTTGGATGGAATTGAGCGCCAACGCCTCCAAATCCAGAAAGCCGTCGTGCGTCGGCGCCCGCAACAGGTTGGTGCCGAGGAGGTGGATCCACGCGTCGCATTTCCCGATCAGCACGGCCATCGGCGTATCGATGTGCTGCGTCAACTCCAGTTTGAGCAGCTTCGCGATGCGCACTTTCATCTCCGAAAGAATCACCCCTTGCTGATCGAAGACCGGCTTTTCCAATTGGGGATCGCGGCGGTCGGAAATTTCCCGCCGAAAATCGGGACTGTTGAACGGGTCAAATAGAAAAACAATTCCCGCCGAACTGGCCACATGCTGGGCGCCGGGCGATTCCGCCGAATCGCGCCCGGGCTGAAAATGCTCGCCCGCGTTGTCATAGAAGATCAAGGCGCAATGCTCGGGGAGCCCCTTGGCCGATGCCACCGAATAGACAAAGGGCTTGGGCAAAGCCACCGTGCGCCCGTAACGCGGCAACCGCACATACATGCTGCCTTCCAATTGGGTCTTGGCCAGCCGCGCCCCTTCCGGCATTTGCGCCCCAAAGAGCGTCTGCTTCATCTCGTTCAGCAAGGCATTGCCGGCCGGATCGGCGTCCTGGAAAACCACCGAAAAATTATCATACAAGCTGATCGGCAGCATCTTCATCAGCACGCTCAAATAATACGATTTGCCCGCGCTTTGATCGCCGACAATCGAGATGATGTGATGGGGCATCTCGGTAAATCCCGGCGGCAACACCCGGCGGCAATGGGGGCACGCGATTTCCGTGCAGGGCAGGCCCAAGGCATCCAGAGCCTGGCCTCGATCATTGAAGCGCGTGGCCAAAAACCGTTGCGACGCGTCTTCGCCCAACACCGGGTCGCCGCGCAACGAATCGTGCGTCGCTAGGTGCATGATCTCGCCGAGGTCGAAGGGGAGCCAGCAAACCGGACAGGTCAACAGCCGCGTCTCGGCCTTCGCGATCGTGGACTGCGAGTCGCTTCCCGGTTGCCCCCGCGCCGCCTCCTCCATGGAAGCCATCACCTCGAAAGCATCCTGGAGAAAGAACCCCTTACTCAAGCCGGCGGGCTGGACCAGAGTTTGAGGGTGCCGTTGTTGGTCCTTGGCGAACTGGCACAACTCCGCCAGCCCCATCGGACCGTCCACCCGGTTGCTGGCCGTGTCGTGCAGGGTCCATTGAGTGCAATCAAGGCTTCGGGCCCAATCCTGCATCTTGCGGCCGCCCCGCAAGGCCAGGAAGTGCGCGCCCACCGTGACCGCGTAATCGGTGTCCGGCGCCAGCGGAAAAAAGTCAATGGGCTGGCCATCGACCAATACCGGCAGGCTCGCGTCCTGCTTGATCAGGCACATGCCATGGCTTTTGACTTTATTGATCGCGCAATGCCGTTCCGCCACGCCTCGGGAATTCAACTTGAGGTCAACGCCCTCACCCGCCCCGATTTCAAAAGGGAATTGTTCCACCAGGCGGGATTCGCCGGTCAGGCAATCTACCGCCACCCATTCGAGCTTGGGTAATAAGTCAAACACGCGATTCGCCTTTCCGATTGGACACGGGATGTTGTTTTTTTATTGACGACTGTATGATATACTGGACATTTCCACCGCCCTTCAAGACAAATCAAAAATTCAGCTCAAGCCTTCAACTCCTGGAGGCGGTGGGCCAGCAATTCTCCTTCTTTAGTCTGCACGGCCACTTTCTCGGCTTTGACGAAGCCGAAGACGTGCTGAAAAACGTGGGAGCTGATCAAAATCTCCCCCTCGCCCGCCGCCTGGCAATAACGGCACGCGCGATTGACCGGGTCGCCGATGACCGTGAATTCCAGGCGGTTGAGCGTCCCGACAAAACCGTGGAAAGCCTCCCCGCAGTGAACCCCCACCCGCACCTGGCAGGTGACATCGTTGCGGGCGGCGCGCAGCCGGCTCGTCGCCTCGACGGCTTGTTGGATGGCCAGGGCCGTGCGCACGGCTTTCTGGTGTTGCAACGGGTCGGCTTCCGGACTGCCAAAAACGGCCAGCACCGCGTCGCCCACGAATTTATCCACCACTCCGTCCTCACGGAAGATGGCGTCAATCATCGGCTGAAAATAATCATTGAGCATGTCCACCACATCGTGGGCATCCATCTCCGCCGCTTTTTGGGTGAAGCCGCAAAGGTCGCAATATAAAATGGTGACTTCGGATTTTACGCCGCCGGGGCGCAGCTTGCCCAGACGGGCGCGCTCCACCATGCCGGCGCGCAATTTCGGAGAAAAATTGGCCAGCAGCCGGTCGATCAGTTTATCGCTGCGCCGCAGCGAGGCGTGCAGTTGCTGTTCCGCCAGGGCCATGCCGGCATAGCGTCCAATCGCGATCAGGAATTGCAAGTCGTCCTCGGAAAATCGATCCGCCGCCACCGGGCTGTCCACGCAGATGACGCCAAAGACCTGATCCTGCCATTGCAGCGGAGCGTACATGCCGTTGACAATTTGCAGTTGATAAATGCTGCGGCTGTTATCGCCTGACGGGCTGAGCGTCCAGATGAAGGCCCGCCGCTCGGCCAAGGTGCGGCGGGCCAGCGTTTCGCTCACGGCCGGCTCCCCGTTGGCCACGTAGGCCTTGAGCAGTAACTGGTCATTCTCCGCATCGCGCATCAGCAACGCGCCGCGGCGCGCCGCCGGAATGACTTCAACCACCCGCTCCATAATGCTTTGAAAAAGCCCGTTGACGCCGGTTTGGGCGGAAAATTGGCGGGGAAAATCCAGCAACAAAGCCAGGCGTTTCTCCGCCGGGCTGGCGCCGGGCGCGGCCACCGGAGGCGCTTTTTGGCCCGTGTCCACCATCTTCAGAATCCGCATTTCCGTCCCCGACGGCATGGAGGGCAGATTCGAGCCAGCGATTGACGGCGGCACCGGCGCGGGCGCGGGAGAAGCTGGAATGGCTGCGGCGGGTGGCGTGGGGGCCACCGAAGCGGCGGACCCGGCGGCGGCCGACGGCCGGGGCAACTGCGAACTTGGCGCCACGACCACTGGTTTGCCGCCGCCGGCGCGCGTGACCCGCATTTTGGTTTGTCCGGCCTGCACGAAGTCCTCGGGCCACAATCGCCATTCGCCCTGGCCGCGAATTTCGCGCCCATTGACTTGGGTGCCGCTGCGGCTGTTCAAATCGGTCAGCCAGAACTCCCCATTCCTGACTTCCAGGACGGCGTGCTGGCGGGAGACATGGCTGTCGGGCGACAAATCCGCGTCGGGTTTCTCCGTTTCGCTGGGCCGTCCGATGGCGATGCGGTTGGTGTCGAACTCAAGGATGCGTTCGACGCCTTCGTAAGTCACTGTAATGCGCACCGTCATAATGCCAGGAACGACTATGACAACGAGACGGCGTCAAAGGGAAGGGATAAATGCTCGGGATAATTATTGGACGCGGGGGGATAATCACCTGAATTCATTGTTGCGTCCCGGATGAGGTCAGTCGTTTCAGGCGTCAAACCGCATAACGGGTCACACCGTACATTTGCACGATTCTTCATGGGTGCCTTTGTCATCTTGAAGTCTGCTTCTTAAAATCAGGACAATCCCCCTCATCCAGGAAGATGACTTTCCGACGATCTTCCCGGATGAGCAGATGAGAGATTGCGCCAGGATGCTCAATGCGAATTTGACGTGGTATTAAAATTGTGGCATTAAAAGCTGTGGCCGCAAAACACAAAATAAAGCAAATGTGATTCTGCTGAAGAACTCCCTGTTTTCAAAAACGAGCGATTTTGAGGACCACCAAAATACTCCAACCGTCTCGGAAAAGTCGTTCATAAACGATCCTGGAGAGTTATCTACTTGACAGTATTTGAGGTTTTTTCGTACATTTCCAAAAACAGGGGGTTTTTCAGCAGAATCAAATGTACGGTTTGACCCCTTCTCCACGACGGCTTGCTGCAAAACAGGAAGGCCAAGCCACATGCCAACACGCGAACGCTCCGCCCCGACGAGTGCCTGGTCGTGTCGTCATTGCCCCCAGCCTTGCGCCCCCGCTGCCCTCGCAACACTATGGCCAATATCGCCACCACCAGGGAGAGTTTCAATAAGTACCTCGTTTCACGGCGGCAAATTACTATTGCAACTGCGGGTTTTGATGTGCATCTTTCACATTACGGATTGCGCCCCTGTCAACCCTGCCGCTAGTGTAGTGTGTCGTAAATAACTAGACATATTCTTGGCCGGTGGTTCACTGATTTGGGCCAAATTCCTGGGATTTCACGATGGTTTTATGTCTAGTCATTTCAGAGACACTACACTAGAGATGTACGATGCGAATATCATCCATAGAAGCTTTACAATTGGTGGCGAACACACGCGGTGGGAAATGTCTCAGTCGCGTTTATGTCAGCAGCACTGATAAATTGCTCTGGCGTTGCAACAAGGGGCACGAGTGGAAGGCAGTGCCGAACTCAATTCAGCAGGGCAGTTGGTGTCCCAAATGTGCTGGTCACGGAAAAACCATTTTAGAGATGCAGCACGCGGCACGTCTGCGAGATGGAAAATGCCTTTCCAAAACTTACAAAGGAGTATTCGTAAAACTTCAATGGCAGTGTGCTAATGGGCATGAATTTAAGGCCACACCAACGCATGTAATTAATCATGGAAGCTGGTGTCCTAAATGTTACTTGTCAACCAAGAAGCTAAAACCGAAAGAACGACGCAAAAAGTTGTTGGCCATGAAAGAGCTGGCTCGGTTAAAAAACGGCTATTGCCTATCGACGCAATATGTGAATGGCCAGACGCCCCTTTTATGGCGCTGTCAAAACGGCCATGAATGGTTGGCGGTGCCTGAATCCATCAAAAATGCCGGCACATGGTGTGCTTCGTGTGCCTCCGGAGTAAGTGAGCGCATTTGCCGTGCTGTGTTGGAGAAAATGTTTCGGTGTACTTTCTATAAGAAAAAGCCAAAATGGCTGCAAACCGCTAGAAACACACTAATGGAACTTGACGGCTATTCAGAGGAATTTAACATAGCTTTTGAATATCACGGAATCCAACATTTCTTAAGAAACATACGCTTTCATTCCGAAACAGCTACACTTGAACGACGGCTGGCCGACGACCGAAGGAAGGTAGCACTGTGTCGGCAACATGGAATTATTTTACTCCAAATTCCATACACTGTGCCACATATAGAGTTCGAGAATTACATTCGCAAATTGCTAAGGCCCCATAATAAAAACCCACATGTAAACGAGGTTCTTACACGAATAACAGATGACAGAATTGACCTTTCAACGTTAAATGCCTATTCACCGGCCAGCCTACTCGAAATGCAGCAGCTTGCCAATAAACGTGGTGGACAGTGTCTCTCCAAAATTTACGTGAACAACAGGACAAAACTCCGCTGGCGTTGCAAATTCGGGCATTTCTGGGAAGCGTCCCCTGTTGCTGTAAGGAGAGGTCGTTGGTGTCATAAATGTGGAGGCTTTCTCCCGCACACATTAGCAGACATGAGACTTCTTGCCCACAAACGAGGAGGTGAATGCCTTGCAACAAAATACGCTGGACGCAAGACCAAGATTTCATGGCGATGTGCAAAAGGTCATATATGGCAAACAACTCCTGGTGGCGTTATAGCAGGGGCATGGTGTCCGTATTGCGCGAACCGACCGCCTATAACAATTGAAGACGTCCAAGCATTGGCAAAAACACGTCGTGGCGAATGTCTTTCCACTCGATATGTAAATTCACAGACAAAACTTCGATTCCGTTGCGTCGAGGGACACGAATGGGAGACAATTTGGAACAGGCTACAACAAGGCATGTGGTGTCCTGCTTGTGGAAGGAGGAAGGCTTGCAACAAACGCCGTAGCCCGCCGCATGATCCCAACGCCCAGCATACCGCCCGATAGAGATTCAATTCTTTGCGTGTCCATACTGCCTATGGTTTTCGCCTATGTCGCCATGTCACTGCGGAGGACATTTGGGGAAGGCTTTTCCCGCTGCTTTTTCGGCTCTGAGCAGACTTTCGGACTTTGCAATTCCCGGCAGCTGAAACCCTACGGTGGAACCCTTTGCTCCTAAGCCGCTGCCACACCAATACTTCGTGCTGAACCTAATGAAATTCTGGGACTGCGGCAAATTATGGTCCCTCAATTCTTCCGCGTATAGGTAGCCGATGGCAACCCATAACCCCCCCAAAGCGTCCAACGTGTTTTCAAGGTTGGCCTCTTTAAAGTATTTGTCCCGCTCATGCTTCACATTGTTGTACTGCCTCCACCAATTAGGATTTAGGCCCTTGCTCCAATCTTTCCAAGGAGTTAACGAAAGCTCGCCTCTCGAAATGTTCACCTCAACTTGTGGAAAATCAGGATGCTTTGCGAGAATGATTGGTCGATAGCTGTCAATTCGTTCCAACTTCTTCGTGGAACCAGCTTTAGCACAAAGTAACTTTGCAACGACGTCGACTTCAGAGCCAATGGCCAAATATAGGCGGACGAATTCAATTGAATAGGTTTTGAAATTTTCCTGAGTCGGCTCCACAAATCGCGCGGTCCGCTCCACATCTTCGCTTAGTGCCGAAAAATAATGCCAATGTAAATGTTTGATGAGGTTAGCTGTATATTCGCTCGTCTAATCTGTCAAGTCATACCTCATGCACCTGTGCAATTCATTTCAAATCCGCAACTGACACAATTTCGCATCGAATACATAAGAAGTCTTCAAGCCTACCGCGCTACGGCTGAGGTTTTGGAAGCCATTGGAGAGATTGCGGCAGCGGTTGAGTATTGCGAAAACGCGCTCCAAAAGAATCCCGAAATCGGTGTCAAACGACGCTTGACCGCATTGAGGCCCCGGCTTATTTGAAACGCCCTTTTTCCCAGGATGGTTTTTTGTAGAGTCAGGTTGCCCCCTTTACTCGTGAAAAGGGGTCAAACCGTACATTTGCGCTGTTGATCACGGATAGTTTCGTCTTCGTGTATGCGAACTGGACGTTGCATTGAAAATCATCTTAACGCAAAAAGTCACTGTAATGCGCACCGTCATAATGCCAGGAATGACTATGACAACGAGACGGCGTGGAAGGGACGGGAGAATTGCTCGGGATAATTATTGGACGCCTGGGATAATTACTTGGATCCACTCGCATCGGCATCGCTTGCCTCCTCCAGGAAATGTTGGACGCCGTGGATGAATTGGAATGGGCCCGAAAAAAACCATTGGTCGTTACGACGTTCGGCGTGGGTGAAAGTCGTCGAGACGCGTCCGTCGCGATGCTTGAAGGTGAGTTGCCCGTCGCCATCGATCAGCCAAAATGTTTCATTGGGGCTTCCGATGCCCGCAATCGTGCCGTCGTTTCGCAGCGTCGCCACTCCGTTATAGCCGGCGTTTTTGCCGGATTTCCAAGTAAACCGAAATCTCTTGTTCCGAATCATCCCCCGCGTCAACTGCGTCGAGGGTTGCGTGACTCCTGGCACTTCCGCGGCCGCGGGTTGCGTCCCGGATGAGGTCAGCCGTTTCAGGCGGATGTCTTTGAATTGCGCGTGCAGAAATCCCTTGTCCCGCAGCGCCGCCAGTGTAATGCCGGTGCCGGCGCTCCGGACTTCACTATCTTCGTCGAGCAACTCGGCTGTCATCCTCGCATTGATCGTCACTGTGATATGGGGGCCATTGGCCAGGATGACGACGTCATTCCAATCCTCCCGGTTGAATGACCCGGAAATGGCAGATGGAGAACCCACCCGCTCCAGGATTGGCGCTCCCTGCCGCGATGCGCCGGCGCGGATGATTCTTCGTTGGGAGGAGCGGGCCAGCATGGGATAGCGATTGCCTTGTTGAGCGCTAAAGATGGCGCCGTAGCTTCCTCCATTGGGTTCGTATTCCGTGAAATACGACCAATCCCGCACGACCGAAGGAGGGTCCCGGGAAGTCCACCTTCTAAAGCCTTGTTGCAACCGTCCGTCATAGGGTTCAAAGGGCGCAACAAAACGGTAACGCAGATGCATCTCAAAATCATACGCCGCTCCGTTCGTCCACATTAATTCCATCGCCGCCGGATCTCCTTGGGAAGCATCCGAAAGCAAATCCAATACGCCGTTGTTCACTGACCAACATTTTTTGTTTCCTTCCCATCCGGTAAAATCCCGCCCATTGAACAATGAAATGAATCCATCTTCGAGCGCCGCCGCCGCCGGAATTTTTGTTTCGGGCGCGCCCGGCTGCTCTTGGCTCAGAGGAGCCTGTTTGTTTTGATAGTGATTTATCCAATGCCAACCCCCCGCCGCCAGAAGTAACAACGCGAGAAGCGAGGCCCCCGCCCAAAAGAACTTTTTGCGGGACGCGGGCTCGACCGGCATTGGCTCTCCGATGTCGTGTCCGCTGAGAGGGTCCTCTGCGGGAGAAACTGTCGAAGGTTTGGGGACAGGCGCTAAACCGATCCACTCCGCCACCACCAAGGCGCTTTGCGGTCGTTGCGCCGGTTCCTTGGCCAGGCAAGCCATGAGCAGAGCCGTCATGTCGGGAGGAATGGGGTTTTGAATCCCCATCGCCGCGAGCCGTTCTTCCATCGGCTCGGGCGGCTCGTGTAATACTTGGTGGGTCAAATCTCCCGTGTAAAACGGCGGCTTGCTGGTCAATAATTCGTAGAGTGTCGCGCCCAGGCCGTAGATATCGTCTGTCGCTTGCGGTCGTTTGCCGCTCAATTGTTGCGGACTCATGTAAAGAAGGGTCCCGCTGGTCGAATGCCGCACCGACACCCGGCTCATCGAATCGCTCATGACCGCCGCAATCCCAAAATCCGCCAGCTTCAAGCGCCCGCGGGCATCCACCATGATGTTGGCCGGCTTTAAATCCCGGTGGACGACATTCTCGCCATGGGCATAATCCAGCGCCGCGCACAGTTGCTGCACCAGCGGCCGCAAATAGTCCCATGCCACCACCCGGCCCGGCTGCTCCAATCGCACCGCCGCCAGCGTTGGCCCGCCCACGTATTCCATGACAATAAAGGCCGTCCCGTCCGCGTCTTCGTGCAGGTCGTGGATGCGGACTATGTTCGGGTGGGTCAGTTTATGGCTGCGGGATGTTTCACGGCGCAGATCATCCAAAGCGACCGGATCAGCCCGCACTTCGGAGGGTAAAAACTTGAGGGCCACCGGCTCGTCAAGGCGCTCATCCTGGGCCAGCCAGACCTCGCCCATGCCGCCGCGACCCAGGAAACGAACGAGGACAAAACGTCCATGGCCAAATTTTTGGCCGGGCTGCAATGGGTTGGAGTCTGGCATCGCCGGTTTTCTCCAGCAGTCAATAGCAAATCCTTTCCGTTGCGCCAAGGATAAAAGGCGCATAACGGGTCACCATACATTTGCGCTATTGATAACGGATAGCTTTCCACTTACTGAATGCGAATTTGACGTTGCACTGAAGATCATCTTAATAGGAACTTCTCTCTCCCTACGCCAGTATCTCAGGTATGACATGGCCGTTGACATCGGTCAGCCGGAAGCGGCGGCCCTGGTAGAGATAGGTTAGGTGCTCGTGATCGATGCCCATGAGATGAAGGATGGTCGCTTGTAAGTCATGCACATGAACGGCGCCGGGAGTGAGCTGGCTTTTGTCGGGATGCAGGACGTTGCCGTCGGCATCGACGATATTGTAGCAGTAATCGTCGGTGCGTCCGTAAGTCATGCCGGGTTTGATTCCGCCGCCAGCCATCCAAATGCTGAAACAGCGCGGATGATGGTCGCGACCGTAGTTGTCTTTGGTTAGCTTGCCTTGCGAGTAACAGGTGCGCCCGAATTCGCCTCCCCAAACGACGAGGGTCTCGTCGAGCATGCCGCGCTGTTTGAGGTCCTTGACCAAAGCGGCGCTGGCCTGGTCGGTTTCGCGCGCCTGGACTTTGATGTTAGCCGGCAGATTGTCGTGCTGATCCCACCCTTGGTGATAAAGCTGGACAAAGCGGACGCCGCGCTCCGCCAAACGGCGGGCCAAAAGGCAATTGGCGGCGTAGGTTCCGGGCGTCCGGCTGTCCGGGCCGTAGAGGTCGAACGCGCTCTCGGATTCCTTGGAGAGATCGGTCGCTTCAGGGACATGGCTTTGCATGCGATAGGCCATTTCGTATTGGGCGATGCGCGATTCGATTTCGGGATCGAGTTCTTTTTTGAATTGGAGCCGGTTGAGCGCGCCTAACTTGTCCAGCAGCGCGCGTCGTCCCGACCCGCACGGCCCGTCGGGATTGGCCATGTAGAGAATGGGTTCTTTGCCGGAACGAAATTGAATGCCTTGGTAGCGCGAATCGAGAAAGCCGCTGCCCCAGAGGCGGGAGTAAAGAGGTTGGTCGTTCTTGTGCGGAGTCACCAGCACGATGAAGGCGGGGAGGTTCTCATTCATTGTCCCCAAGCCATAATGGACCCACGAGCCGAAGGAGGGCCGCCCAGCGATCTGCGACCCGGTCTGGAAA
>Ga0209483_1002848_pt1 | contig 11742 bp, 9 predicted proteins | sample NGEPerA_FD_184508 | JGI IMG/M metagenome (GOLD analysis project Ga0209483, IMG submission 184508) | Arctic peat soil microbial communities from the Barrow Environmental Observatory site, Barrow, Alaska, USA - NGEE PermafrostL2-A... | ecosystem: Environmental > Terrestrial > Soil > Wetlands > Peat... | reverse complement strand
GGGGCCAGGTTCCCGTTGCCGAGTACACGATTCCCCTGGGGGTGGCCGACATCAAGCGCCCGGGGAAGGATGTCACGGTCATCGCCACCAGCAGCATGGTGTTGGTGGCGATGGAGGCGGCCGAGGCGAATGCCGCGCTGGCTGAGGTCCAGGAGAAAATACGTCGATGCTGGACGAAGGCGCGTGAGTCCTTCAAATGCGCCATTCTACAGCAAACGGTCCTGTCGGGCGACGCCGCCTTGCTCGGCAATAACGAGCATCGACTGCCCGGGTCGCGTGACTGCTTCGTGAGCAAGCTGAACGCCGCATTGCGTGAGATGGCGGATGTGGAAAGCGTTGACCTTGTTGCCGTGGATACGCGCGCGGCTCGTGACGGCCTAGCAGCGTGGCACGATATCGGGCTGTGGCATCGAACCAAACAGGACGTGCTTCCCTCAATGGCGCCGACCTATGGCGATTTGGTGGGAAGACTACTCGGCGCGAAGCAGGGTCGTTCCTATAAGTGCCTGGTGTTGGACCTGGACAATACCATTTGGGGCGGCGTGATTGGGGACGACGGGCTCGACGGCATCGCGCTAGGCCAGGGAACCGGCGTCGGCGAAGCGTTCGTCGCGATGCAGGACTATGCCCGCGAACTTTCGCGGCGCGGCGTCATCCTGGCGGTCAGCTCCAAGAACGACGAAGCGAACGTCATTGAAGCGTTCGATCAGCATCCAGAAATGGTGCTGAAACGGAGCGATATCGCGAGCCTGTTCGTGAATTGGCATGACAAGGCCGCGAATATCCGGGCGATTGCCGATGAGTTGAACATAGGCCTCGATTCCCTCGTGTTCGTCGACGACAATCCATTCGAACGGAATCTAGTCCGAGGCGAATTGCCGATGGTTGCTGTTCCCGAAGTGCCGGAGGACCCGAGCTACGTCCCGCAATGCTTGGCCGACGCGGGCTATTTCGAAGGCATCACGATAACGGATGGGGATCGTGAGCGAAGCCGGCAATATCAAGGCAACCGGGCGCGCGAAAAGCTCAGAGGTTCGACCACAGATTTGCCATCCTATCTGCGCGGACTTGAGATGCAGATGCTGTGGCGAAAGTTCGACCAAACCGGCCTGCAACGAGTGGTCCAGCTCATCAACAAGACCAATCAATTTAACTTAACCACGCGGCGATACGGCGAAGAAGAAGTTCGCGCAATCATGGCCGATGAGCGGGCTGTCGGATTGCAGATCCGGCTCTTGGACCGCTTCGGTGACAATGGAATTATCGGCATTATTATCGGAAAATTGTGCGACAACGGCGATCTGTTGATCGATACTTGGCTGATGAGCTGCCGTGTCTTGGGACGGCAAGTGGAACAAACCACGCTCAATCTGATTGCTCAGCAGGCCCGGCGCCTGGGCGCGCGACGGCTGATAGGCGAATACCGGCCGACCAAGAAGAACGGCATGGTAAAAGATCATTACGAAAAATTGGGCTTTAAGACGACCGATAGAGGGGAAGACGGTGAGAACCGGCACGTCCTCGATCTTGATCAATTCCATCCCCCGAAGACCTTTATCGAAGTAATGGAGGCATGATCTATGGCCGCAAGCGATGTTAACGATTTTCTCAATGACTTATTCAAAGATCTATTCATGCGAGATGATATCGTCCTTACCTCGGAAACAACGGCGGCGGATATCGAGGGTTGGGACTCATACAAGCAGGTCGAGATTATCATTGCCACCGAAGATAAGTACGGTATCAAGATGACGACGAAGGAAATCGACGGCCTAGATAGCATCGGAGATTTGATCAAGCTGATTGAATCGAAGAGAAATATGTAATCCCATAATTACCGTCGGGTTTGGGTATTTCGACGGCGGGAACGGCTTCTCAGAGATTTGATTTTTCTGTCCCTGAAGACTCTGAAGCAATCTTGTGGGGCAAGCATGCTCGATACTACCGAGTTTCCACTCAGTGGAGAAATTCTGTGGTCGTACATATATGTATGGGCCGACGTTGTCATCCGACAACTTGACGGCTCGCCAAAACATGTGGTGTATGTCCAATTATGACTGACCCAGAATCTGAACGCGCATCCGATCAGTTTCCGTCGGACGATCTCGGCGAGCCAGGGATAGAACCACGTCGCAAACCCTTGTTTGCTCGGGCTTATCGAGGTCTTATTGTAAGACAAGAGGTGGGCACGCCGGCTGTTCGAGCCAAGGGCGCGGTCGGGCGGTTGGAGCAAACGTCGCGGTCGGGCGGCTATTCATGGCCTGGAACGGTGGTTTCGGGTCGACGACGGAGCCGGCCTATTACGCTGACGCGGATCCTATTCTTCTTCCTCGTGGTGGTTCCGACGCTATTTGCGATTGTCTATTACGGCTTCATCGCGTCGGACCGTTATGTGTCGACCGCGCAGGTAACGATCGAGGATGTCAGCAATCCGGGGTCGTCGCCTATGAATTCCGCGATGATTACCAATACTTCCTCAGGAATGAGCGCAAGCGACGTCGTCCTGCTTTCCGCCATCGCCAACTATATGAATTCGCATAACATCGTGAATGAACTGCAGAAGCAGCTGAATCTCCGCAAGATGTGGAGTACAAGCCAGGCTGACTGGCTATCTCGGCTGCGCGGCAATGCCAATAACGAGGATATTTACGACTATTTTCAGTCTAGGGTGCTCCCGTCCTTCGATCAGTCCACGGGCTTAATCACCCTCACTGTAGAGGCGTTTCGGCCCGAGGAGGCGCAAATGGTCGCGAATGCGATTATTGCGCTATCCACGAAACGATTTGCGGAATTGGATAGTAGCGCTCGATCGGGCCCGAAGCGATTTGCGGAGGTCGAGGTAAAACATTACCGGCAAGAATTGGAAAACGCGAAATTGGCGACCCAGCGATTCCGCAACGACAACGCCGAAATCAATTCGTCCAAGGCAGCCGACTCACTTAGCACCATTGTCAGTGGAATTGAAACGGAATTGGCAACCAGCCGTACCGAACTTAATTCGATGCAGGCTAGTCTGGGACCTCACGCACCGCCGGTCATCAATGTCAAGACAAGGATCACGGCGCTTCAATCGCAATTGCAGGCTCAAAAAGCGCGTCTTGGGAGCACCGTTCCCGGAACGAGTTCAACTTATGCCGACGTGCTCACACGCTATTCCTACCTCGTGCTGGAAGAGGGCTTCGCAAGTACTGCCTATACATCGGCCTTGACCGACCTTGTCGTGGCGCGGTTTGCGGCCAACCAACAACATTTTGCCGTGCTGCCCTTTTTGGAACCGCAATTTCCGGAACGTTGCAATACACTCAATTGGTCATGTTCCAGCATCGAACCTAACAGGCCTTTGACGATCGCGACCGTTTTTGCGTCGGGACTAATCGCGTTCGGCATGCTGTCATTGATTATTGGAGCCGCCCGCGCGCATGTCCAAAGCCACTAGCGAGCTATTGAAAACAATCGAAGTTAAATGATGTGCGCAAAATAAGAATTGGAACCGAGCGCTCCGCGAATCCGCGAATCAATGATGCGCCATCGTGCCATGTCGCGGATCATTCTTGCGCCAGCGCGGCCCCCCAAACGATTTTCAACAGCCTGCTAGACTCGTTACGATGTTAACTGACAAACCGATGCCGATCTTTACAGCCGCGAATGGCTTCGTGCCGGAAAGCGGGATGGGCTACAATGCGAAGGGGCTAAACCGGATCAACGCACGTTATCATGCCTTCATCGAGCCGGTCGCCTCCCGGATCAAGGGCAAGCGGATTCTCGATCTCGCATCGCATGACGGGCGATGGACTTATGCCTGCCTCGTCAGCGGCGCCGCCCATGTCACCGGCGTTGAAGTCCGTCAAGAACTGATCGACAAATCGCGCTATATCATTACGCCGGAGATGAAGTCGCGTACGCGCTTCATCCAGGGCGACTTGTTCGACGTCGTTCCTCGCCTACTCCAGGAACGCGAGCATTTCGACATCGTTATTTGTCTCGGGATTTTCTATCACGTCATGGATCATCATCGATTGATGATGCTTATGGTCGCTTTCAAGCCCGAGTTGATCATCGTTGATACCGGCCTAGTCGATACCGACGAACCGATGATCCTGCTAAAGACGGAGTCGAGTGATAATTTTCTCAATGGAGCTGCTATTCGGGGCTCACGGCAAATCACCGTCGGCATCGTATCGCGCGGGGGGGTCGAGATGATGGCCCGGACGGCCGGCTATTCCATCCGCCATCATGTGTGGGAGAGGGGCGATGGCGGCGTAGGACGCAAGGGCATTATGGATCATATTTTTGGGAGACGCCGACGGAACTCTCTTCGACCGTCTGACGATATCACGGGGCTTGTTGACTATTATTCCACAAATCGTTTGGGGGTACGTCGGTATTCATTTTTTATGGAACCTCTTGCTTGATCCGCAATCTCGAGGTCAAAGTCGCTGATCGGACGTCAATCGGAATATAGTACCGTATCAAAATTTGATGGCGGCCCAGTCGCCCCCGACCTGATGGCGGTCTCCGGTCGTCAGCCGCAGCCAGCCAAAGATGCGTGGCTCGCTCCCAGATCCCGGACGGTTGTTTCGGACGAGATAGCCTTCCATGTAGGTGCCGTCTTGTGGCGGCGTGGGTGCATCGACCAGAGGTGCCGTCCCGATGTGGCCGAAGGCCGGCGAACGTGGGTCGGCAACCATCGGCAGGTGATAAAACGACTTGCCACCGGCCCCCGGCACCGCGATGCCCCGATTTCGCTCACTGTAGTCCGGCGACGAAGCGTCGCATTCGGCAATATTGTCGAGCACCAGCCAAGCCTCGGAGGTGGACGTGATCGCCCGATAACAATTCTTGAAAAGATTGCCGCGAAGCACGCCGCCCGGAGCGTTGTTGCAGGCAATGCCAGCGGCGCGAAGCCCGGGATCGGCCGGCAGCCAACTTCCGTCGAGGGGGCCGCGCCGCCGTGACGGCGAACGGTGGAACGGGTCGATATCGAGGACATTGTCGGCGATGATCAAGTTCCAGTTCGCGCGCCCAGCACCGACCATGACGATCCCAGACTCGACATCTTGGATAATATTGCCACGCAACACGACATTGTCGAAAGCAACGTGTGCACCGTGAGCTTCAAGATGTTCGGAATGCTCTCCCAAGTAAATTCCCGCTCCGGGCATGCCAAACACGATGTTGTCCGCGATCAGCGCGTTGCGCACTTCGGAGAAAATGGCGATGCCGGTTGCCTTGCGATGCGCGGTGCCGACCGGTGGGTCCTGCCAACGATATTTGGTCAACATCGGGCCGAGACCCCAGTCCGAATAGCGCTGGGCATCGGGCAACGTACGCATCACGATATTGTTGGTGACTACAAAACCATAGGCGGCGCCTCCGCTTGCCGCCGGTATGTTAGCGTGACTCGCGACGGTATTCGGCACATTGAAATACCCGAACTTGGCTAATCCGGAACTTGCCTCGTAGGGCAGAATGAAGCGATCGAGTTGCGCAGAATAGCTGCCAGGAGCAACCGCCGTGTTAATCGCCGAGGATCGGCTTCCCGCTAGGACGATCGCTCCTTGCCGGAGCGCGGAGCTTCGGATCGGCAAGGCGGCGTGGGGGTCGGCGGTCCTGATTTTGACGCGCTCAAGCGGATCGATAATCGTATTGTTCGCGATGATACCGCCGAATGCGGGCGTGTCGCCTTCCGGCGGAGTGCCGCCCCCAACATAAATGCAAGTGCCTTGCGTCAGACGAAAGGTATTGTCGGCGACGACATAATGTTTGGCACCGAGCATCAACAAACCCTCGGACTTTTCGATCAGGTTACCGACGATTGCGCATGTCGATCGCGCCGGCGCGGCGCCTTCGTCGGAAGAATGGAAATCGATCGCGTTGTCATCGACCTCGCGGATAATACAGCCGATAACCAAGACGCGATCAGTGTCTTGCGCCCGCAACCCTCCGGAAGAGCAGCGCTCGATATAGCAATTGATATTGGCCCAACAGCCATTATGGCGGGAGCGACTGACGTTATTTCGCAAATCGGTGGCCTTGAAGTCGATGAAGACGACCTCGCGGAATCCCTCTATATGGAAGCCGTTGATGCCCGGGTACCCGGGATGTTCGGACCACAGGCCGCGCATGCCAAAATTCGTGAAGTACGAATATTCTCGAACGTCGCGAAGGCGCCCTGGACTGGGCGGACTGGCGAACACGTTTGTCGTACCAATGCGTGGATTGACATCGGTCACATCTTCATCGACGAGCAGGATCGACACATCCCGCCCCTCGCCGGCTATTACATGACGCGTGCCTTTCAATCTTAGGCGCGCGTCGCCGGCGCCGAGTCTCTGCCGAGCAAGACGAAATTGACCGGCTGGAATATGGACGGCCCCCCCAATCCGCTCCGCTTCGTCGATCGCCGCTTGGAGCGCCGGTGTATTGTCGGTGCCATCGAAACCCTTGATGGCGGCGCTGTATGTGCCGTCAGCAACGCCGCCGAAATCGAGGATGGACAACAGCTTATCCTGCGCGCGGTTGCGAACACGGTGAACCGCTTCCCGTGCTTCACGGTTTGCATTTTGCGCGTCGGTCACATTCGACAATAGGCCAACACCGGTGGCGCCGGCTGCAACGCCTGCTAGAAGACTTCGTCGCGTCAGCATTAGAGCGGAATCCGTTCAGGTTCGAACCTAGCTATTCATTGCGCGTCGACGACGAAAGGCGCGATGATCGCATCCTGACGTAATCGGCGACGAAGGTCATCGTCTTTCAATGCCCCTGGGAACGCGGCCGACGACCCGGTGCACGCGCTTTCCGCTCCCCCACGGGCTCGCGCATGTTGGTGGAGCTGCCGGTTTTATTGATGAAGACCGCTTCGCCGGATCGAGCGAGGGTTGCTTGTCCTTCCAGGCGGCCCGCGTTCGGCCACGCTTGCTCGACGGCGTGCACGGTTTTTTGAAGCTGATGCCCTCGGCCGCGAAGAACCGCCAGACCGTTCCATAGCCGACGCACAGGCCGTGCGCTCCAAATTCTTCTCGGATCCCTTTCAGCGTCAGATCGGACACCGCTTCGTGGCGGCGTGGGGCCGATCCTCATGGCCTGGATCGGACCTGCGAAGGCTGAGTCCGACCTCGCCATTGCCGCCGGAAATAATCTACAGCCGGACCAAGCAATAAACGTCCTGATTCTTGAGAAGCCGGCCCGGCAGAATTTCTACGAAGCGCCAGCGGCTCTCGAGCTGAGCGCGGTACCAGCGGTCGCTGACATAGGCCATTCCCCAATTCTTCACATCAAGTTCTTTCGCTTGAGCGGAGTCTCGAGGATAGCCGGCAAAATGATAGTCCCCCTTGTCGAGGGCTTGCCGGCGGGCAGAAAAATTCGCGGGAATGAGGCTGTGCCCTTGGTTTTTCATGCGTGATGTGAAATATTCGATCGAGCAATATCCGTGCGTGCTAAAGATGAGGGCGCCACCAGGCTCGATGATCCGTTCCATCTCTCTAAACCATTTAAGCGCGCGCGTCGCACTGAAATGCGACCAAACCGAAATGGCAATAACCAACCGGAAGAAGCTGTTCGGGATGTCTGAGAGGGGGGGCACTTCGGAGCTAACAAAGAAATGTCCCTCGGGCAGGTTTGCCTGCGCCCACTGAATCGATGCGTCGCGGGGATCGCAGCCATAACACTCCGCGTTGATATAGTAGCGGGCGAGCATGCGAACCAGGCGACCTGAGGAACATCCGAAATCAAGAAGGCGCGCGCCTTCGGGCAGCGTAATCTTGTTTCCGCTCAAGATTTCTGCCGCGAGGTCCGCCGAATAGAAATCGCCAAGATTATGCCGCGGTCCGACACAATGTATATCGTCGGGAACATCGATCCACGATAACCCCACCGTGTCGCACAGGGCATCATCCGCTGCGAGCGCTCTCTCGATAGCGGTGCGTTTTTCAATGCTAGATCCCTTGAGTTCATTGCCCCGCCCGGTGGCCGCCAAGACGCGATTCAGGAAAAAATCAGTAATGGGAGTGCTTCGTTCTTCAGCGGGTCTTACCAAGCTATCCAGAATTGACGCCAACACCGGCACTCCTCCGCAACGGTAAAACAAACTATGCCAAAATCCGGAACGGCGCAATTCAATCCCCGACCTCAAGTAGGCGTGATATGGATCGAAGCTGGCCTTCGTCGGGCAGTTTTCGCGGCATCTCCTTGACAACTCACGCATCGACTTCAGCCAGATTCTCCCGACGAGAAGAAGGAAAGTGCTGTTGCCTCCTTGGCAAGCCGCTAGTTATTGCCCTTGGGATCAGAGTTCGGTCATTATCAATTTTTACTGCGGCACTCTTGGACTACTGAACAATTCCAGTTTGCGTTTATTCGTCAAGCAGCGATGCTTCCAACAGTTCCACAGACAGTTTGAACCGCGTGTTCGGGAGCAACGGCCCAAAACCGATCGCGGTGGCCATCCCGCTGGTCTCGACAAGGTATGCGTTTTGACCTCGATTAATCGATGGGCGAGCACAATGAGCGGGAAACATTTCGCCGACAAAATCGAAATAGATGCGGAGAGGTAAAGTCCGCAGATCGACACCACGCGGCGCATCAATGTCGAGACGCATCCAGAATTTCTGCGGTAGTTTGGCGCCGTTGGCGAGCCGCAAAACCAACTTCTTCTTCATATTCTCGAACGTGATCCAGCCGTCTGCATCGATGATTTCCGACGCGTTCGAGTCGGTCGCAAGCGTTGCTCGCTCGGGCGATATCGGCTTGGGCTCGACCGCAAAAAAGTATTCGGGCAAATTGAGGTAGCCCTGGCCGTCACCGGCCATGATGCCTATGGCTCGCTCGACCGCTTCATCGTCGACGGCGAGCCCCAGAAAACCAACGACATCGTCGACAGTGCCGTTCTTATCGGCGACAGCCCTTTCATAGTTGACGATCATTGCGGGGCGCTTTGAGCGGCGAAGGTGCTCGACAATTAATCGATTGAGTTCGAGCCCGCGGTCGATGGCGCCGAGATATTCACCGGTACCGCGCTGCTGCCAACTGTCCGCGACTGATGCCAGATTGCGATAAACGATCAAATAATAGGGGTTGCGTAGGTTCGCTTCGAAAAAATCAAGGATCGTGGCCGCATTTGGCATCTTGAAGCCCCAAACATCTGCTTCACGATCGCGCACGGCAATAACCTGCTTCAACCTGTTATGATCGGTAGTTATAAACCGCGGATCTTCGTGGTTGAGCCCCACTCGTTTGCCCAAATCGATACCGAGTGCCCGTAGCATACCGGCGGCCATCGAGGTCCCCCCTCGTTCTACGCCGAGCACGACTATGGTCTTGTGCTTCTCGCCAGTAATCGGCGGATTGATCGTTAGGCACCGTTTCTTCGCCGGCGTGGCGGCGAGGGGTCGATTGGTCGTCGGTCTACCTGTTGTAACTCCAATGCTCATTGTTCGTATTCCTACTCTGCCGAATCATGCTTGATTGCTAAATAAAACTCGGTCGCCTCATCCAGATTCTCAAATGGCACCAGATAGCCATTATGAAGAACTAAGGCCATGTTGCAATATTGCCTGACCTTGAGCTCGCTGTGGGAAACGAAAAGCATACCGCTCTTATCGAATTTCTTGGCCAATATCTCACGGGATTTTTTTTGAAACCGAAAATCACCGGCGGCAACGAGTTCATCGAGCAAATAACAATCGAAATCGATCGCAAGGCTTAAAGAATAGATGAATTTTGCGCGCGTGCCCGCCGAATACGTGCTCACTGGATCGTACAAGGCGCGTCCAAGCTCACTGAATTCCTCGACGAAGCCAACCGCTTCATAAAAGTCAGCGCCATAAATGCGTGTGATAAAGCGGATATTCTCGATCCCGGAAACTTTTCCATGAACTCCCGGGCCGGAGCCAAGCGGCCAAGAAACAGAACATTTTTTTAGAATTCGGCCGGTCGTCGGCTCTTCCATTCCCGCGATAAGACGGACGAAGGTACTTTTGCCAGCGCCGTTCAAACCCAAGACGGCGATGCGCTTTTTGTGAGCAGGCAAGGACATCGAGGTGGGATGAATCACCGTCTTCACGCCCCGCTCGGTGATATAGGATTTCGATACATCTACCAGGTGGATCATCGTCGGCCCAAATCTATCGTCGTCTGACAGCCAGATGCGCCGTAAATCCGAGCATGAGTGTGCCCAAACACCATGCCGCGCCATAAGAGAGCGATAATCCCGGCGTGTGGACGAAGGGGGAAAAATTCGCACGAATTTCGGTAATGATATTCAATAGAGGATTGTACATCGAAATCTTTTCGAGCCAGCTTGGCAATTGCTCGGGCGCAAAGAAAAGGCCGGAAGCGAAAAACAATTTTCGAACGACTGCCCAACCGATAAGCCGCGCCCAGCCGACATACTGGGCCATCGCGTCGACGAACAAGCCCAACCCAACGCCGCCGCACCACATCAGAATAAGACAGAGCCCGACTACCAACGGATTGCCTATCCGGACCGGGTCGCCTGACAGAGCGGTGCCGACCATAAAGCAAGTGAAGATGCCGAATTGCGTCGCCAGTTCCAGTATGGTCGCCGACCAGATGAGATCGATCTGTTTTATTGCGGGATGAGCGAGAAGGTTCCCGCCGGAACGTACCGCAATGGCCGCGCGGTTGTAGGTATTCATAAAGAAAAAGAACGACAAAATACCCGTAATAAGAAATTGACCGAGAGACATATTGTAAGGAATTTTCTTCATAGCTATCCAGTAGATCACCGCCAGCACAATGATCTGCACACAAGGTTCGAGAATGGCCCACAAATAACCAAGCCTAGTTTCGCCGAACCGCCCGACGGTTTCGCGGATGATGATCGCGCCGACGATGTTAACTTGGGCTTTCAGCGGCGCGAATAAACTGCCTTGGAATTCAAGGTCACGTTCGCTCACCGACAATCTGAAGGCGGGTGGTAATGGCGACATATGAAACTGCGCCGGGTTTCTATTCGTCTCTTCCTCGCATTTGGCGACAAGGTCCTGAAGTTCCGAAAGAAACCTACCCTTTCCCGGAGGATACGAAACGCGTTCGGCGAATTCTTCTATCACAAAGGTCGCGTCGCTAACTCGGCCGGCGCTGAGCAATATTTCCACTTGCATCCGCTTGGCGTCGAGATGGTCAGGAAACTGCCTCAGCACGTCCTCTACTTCGGCCAACGCCTGAGGCCGTCTCTCGCTATCCAGAAGACATTTTGCGAGCAGCAACTGGACATTTGGATCGTGCAGCTTACTCAGAACCGCGCGAAGCGATTGGACGGCGCCTTGGATATTTCCAGAGGCAAGTCTTAGGCGCGTCATGGGTCGAATGATGGTCATTGGCGGTGCCCCGAATGACACCGCCATGCCAAGCCAACGTTCGGCCGCGCGTAAATTCGAAGCTTTTTCCGCTACCATGGCCGCGCGGCAATATAGCCGCCAGTCGGGCGGCAATTGAGTCAAGCCGCGCCCCATACTGAAGGTGGCTTTGACATAATCCTTCTGCAGCACCTTGAGCCGGCCATGAAGATAAAGCAGACGAGCCCTAACCGGAAAAGGAGTCCGCATCGCGCAACGCTCGACAAGCGCTACCGCTGCCGGAATTTTGCGCGCCAGAGCCAGTAACTTGGCGTGCAGCAATGCCGTTTCGGGATCCGCGACGGTATTGATTTTATTCAAAAACGCCAGGGCAGCCGACCATCCATATTGCCGTTCAAGTCGGGCAGCAGCTTGCGCCGCGAGG
>Ga0209483_1002847_pt1 | contig 11743 bp, 7 predicted proteins | sample NGEPerA_FD_184508 | JGI IMG/M metagenome (GOLD analysis project Ga0209483, IMG submission 184508) | Arctic peat soil microbial communities from the Barrow Environmental Observatory site, Barrow, Alaska, USA - NGEE PermafrostL2-A... | ecosystem: Environmental > Terrestrial > Soil > Wetlands > Peat... | reverse complement strand
CATCCGTGGATCGTCAGATCGCCCTGCTGAAGCAGGTACGCGCGCTTCTGGCAGGTCCCGCTGCGGTGACTGCAAAGAAGAAGGTAGGCAGGTCCAAGAAGGCAGTAGCGGCAGTTTCCCCTGCTACGTCAAAACCCGCCAAGAAGATTGCGAGAAGGAAGAAGAGGAATCTCTCGCCTGAAGGTCGGAAGCGCATCGCCGAAGCTGTGAAGCGCCGCTGGGAAGCGCGGAGAAAAGCAGCGCCTTCTAAGTAGGCAGTTGCTATTCTTGATTTTGCCGGCACAGGTTAAAACCTGCGCCGGCCTTTTCGTTTTGCTCTCTGGATGACGGGGCAAGGAACCTGCTCAAGCAAGTGTAAGTCGCCGTCAAGTTATAGCTACCTGCAAAGAAACTTTGAAGCTGGCCCCGAATATCATCCGCTAAGTTAATTGTCTTAGACGGATTCTTACCTGCCTTTCATATTCAATCTCTCATTGTTGCGGAGTTACCCATTGGCCCGCGCGGGCGGAGTTGAAAACGGCCTCGATCACAGACATGTTTCCGATCGAGTCTTCAAGAGGCACGGGCACTTCAGTGTCTTCGCGGACAGCCTTGGCAAAGGCTTCGCCCTGCATTGTGTACTGATCGCACGCCGGGAATATCTCTGTGGTTATACCGCCGCCATTCAGATCGCCATTGCTATCAATAAAGAGGCGAGTGGGCTGGTCTGGCAGAGCATTGAAGGGGATTTCCAGTTCGATACGGCCGCGGGTGCCGAGAAAGTGGATGCGCTGATAGGGAATCAACTGTGTGCTGCAGGTGAAAATCGAATGTCCCTTGGAAAACTCGAGAATACCCGAGGCAAGCCGGTCGGTGTGCATCTCGGGATCACGATCGATGCAAGCAACTACGCGCTGAGGTTCCTGCCGGAATGCGTAGCGCGAGGCATGGATCAAGTAGCATCCAATGTCATAGATGCTACCGCCGCCGCTCCCCACCTGGTTGCGGATGTTCGCGGGGTTCACATTGAAGTAGCTGAAGAAGCCTGTGATCGATCGGAGTTCTCCAATGCGGCCTTCGTCGAGCAGCTCGCGAAGCCGTAACCACTGCCGAAAACTGCGGATCATGAAGGCTTCGCAAATCTTTACCCCGGTCCGGGCGCGCACGTCGAGTAGCGATTTTGCTTCTGCCACGGTCAGGCTGATGGGCTTTTCGCATAAAACATGCTTTCCTGCTTCGGCTGCTTTGATCGTCCACGGAACATGGAATTGATTGGGAAGCGGATTGTAGATGGCGTCGACATTGGGGTCGGCAAGAAGTTCTTCATACGAGCCGTAGGCTGTGGGAATATTGAGGGCGGCTGCCGCTTGCCGAGCTTTGGCCAGATCGCGGGATGCAATCGCGACGACGGTGGTGTTTTCGCCCTGCTGCATAGCAGGGAGCACTTTCTTGAGACCGATATTTGCGGTGCTGAGTACTCCCCAGCGGAGCTTGGTAGACATGGGAATAATGATATACGCAGGCGAGCGGGCCCAATCAAGGCCGACGGAGCAGTTTCGTTTGCTTATCTACTTATAGGTTCAAGACCAAGCCGCTTCCGACATTCTTCCAGCATTGCTTGCGTGCGGGTTGCCCCCACCCGGCTGACGCCGATCGCGCGGACGGTCAACAATGCATCAAGATCGCGAATTCCGCCCGCCGCCTTCACTTGAATGCTCGGCGGAGAGTATTTGCGCATTAACTCGAGGTCGGGAATTGTTGCTCCGCTCGGCGCGTACCCAGTGGAGGTCTTCACCCAATCGGCTCCAATCTCTCCGCATATTTCGCACAACCGAATCTTTGAAGCATCATCCAAATAGGCATTCTCAAAGATCACCTTGATCTTGGCTTCTCCTGCATGAATGCATTCGGTCAGCTGCTCGAGCTCCTCGGATATATATTGCCAATCCCCGCTCCGGGCCTTGCTGATGTTGATAACTACGTCCAATTCCTGCCCGCCGTCGTCCAGCGCTTGTCGCGCCTCGGCAAGCTTGATGGTGGTTGTATGTCCGCCATGCGGAAAACCAATGGTGGTGCTGGCATTTACAGTGGTTCGCGCGAGCAACTCAGCGCAACGGGCAAGATAGTAGGGCAGGATGCAAACGCTTGCAACGTCATAACGAACCGCCAGCGCACAACCTTCCTCAAGTTCCCGCGTGGTCAGAGATGGGTTGAGCAAAGAGTGATCGATCATTTTGGCAATTGCCTTGTAATCAAAAGAATCATTCATCTTTCATCTCCTGGCTCAGACTAGAGCAATTTAGGTCTTCAGGCTGAATCGCTGCAAAGTGAAGCCTGCGCAACAATCTGGTGACTCAAGTTCACTTGTCGGTCACCATTTCAATTGCATCAATCGCGCTCCCGGCCACCAGCAGCAATTGCCGGTTCTCCGGTTTCAAAAATCCCGCAGCGACTGTGGAATCGAGAAACGCCAACAGTCCATTCCAATAGCCCGCTGTGTTGATCAGAATGCAGGGCTTGGTGTGCATCCCCAACTGTGCCCACGTAACTGCCTCCATCAACTCATCCAAGGTGCCGTAGCCACCCGGCAGCACCAGAAATGCATCGGCCAGCACGGCCATACGGGCCTTGCGCTCATGCATGGTGGGAACCATTTCAAGCGCGGTCAGCCCTGTGTGAGCAATTTCTTTGCCGGCCAGCACCTCAGGCAACACGCCCGTCACTTCGGCACCGCTGGCCAGAGCCGCATCGGCCACTGCGCCCATCAGCCCGATGTTGGCTCCCCCATACACGAGCCCTAGTCCAGCCGCAGCTATCGCCTTGCCGAGCGCCGTAGCCTCGGCTCGAAACGCAGAGTTGGTTCCGTCGGCCGATCCGCAGTAGACGGCCACTCGTCTGCGGGGTTGATTCGCAGTTGTCATTATGTCTTTAGAATAACGCGGCGCCGCTTGGCCGAATCGAGCCGCGAAATGCGCATCGTCTGACGGATTTTCCAACATGACCAAGGCACCGGCACATCCACAGTCCCGGACGGTACACTGGATAAAGGACGCTTCCCGCCTGGACCTTCGCCTTGCAGCCGCTAGTCTCCAATCTGAATCCCGAACAGCGCGCCGCCGTCGAGGCTACCGAGGGCCCCCTGCTTATTCTTGCCGGTGCGGGCTCCGGCAAAACTCGCGTGATTACAAGCCGTATCGCGTGGCTGATCCAGGAAAAAGGCGTGGCGCCCGACTCGATCCTGGCCGTTACCTTTACCAACAAGGCCGCCAGCGAGATGGGCGAACGCGTTGACAAACTGCTGGGCCACGCAACGCTTGCCAAGCCGCTAATCGCCACCTTTCACTCGCTCTGCGTGCGCCTGCTGCGGCGCGACATCGAGGCTCTGAGGGTCGGGAACGAGGGGCTTACTCGCTCCTTTGCCATTTACGACGAGAACGACCAGCAAGGCATCGTCAAGCAGATCATGCGCCGGATGGGGCTGGACACCAAGCAGCTCACCCCGCGCACTGTTCTTGGCCGCATCTCCTGGGCCAAGAACCACATGGTCGATCCGCAGGAGTACTATCTGGCGTCAAAGGATCCGAACAGCGAGCGGATCGCCCACATCTTCAAGGGCTACCAGGCCGAGCTGCGCAAGAATAACGCTCTCGATTTTGACGATCTGCTGCTGGAAGCAGTGCGGCTGCTGAAAGTTTCAAGCGAAGCCCGGTTGCGGTATCAGCGTCGCTATCGTTACCTGCTGGTCGACGAGTATCAGGACACCAATCGCCCGCAGTATGAGTTGATGAAGCTGCTGGCAGGGGAGCAAAAGAACGTCTGCGCCGTGGGCGACGAGGACCAGAGCATCTATTCGTGGCGCGGCGCCGACATTCGCAACATTCTAGAGTTTGAAAAGGATTTTCCGAACGCCCACATTGTCAGGCTGGAGCAGAATTACCGATCGACGCAGGTGATTCTGGAAGCCGCGGGTGCGGTGGTGGCTAACAACATTCGCCGGAAGGGCAAGAAGCTCTGGACCGACCGTCAGGGAGGCTCGCTAATCGGATACTACGAGGCTCCCGACGGCGAAAACGAGGCACTTTTCATTGCTGACCGCATTCAGACCTTCCTGCGCCAGGCAAACTCGTCCGAATCGCCAAATCCTGAAGCGGCGCACTGCGCAGTGCTCTACAGGACCAACTCGCAGTCGCGCCTCGTGGAAGAGGCGCTGAGGCGCTACAACATCAGCTACACCATGGTGGGCGGATTCAGCTTTTACGAGCGTGCCGAAATCAAGGATTTGCTCGGCTACCTGCGCCTGGTGCGGAATCCGCACGACTCGATGGCGCTGCAGCGCGTCATCAATACTCCGACGCGCGGCATCGGCAAGACGACGCTCGAAACGCTCGAACGGCTGGCTCTCGAAACTGGCTCATCCACGTGGGACGCTCTCGGCGCGGCCATCTCAAACCATCTCATCTCATCGCGCGCACTGATGGCGATTGAGCAATTTCGCCAGATCATTCTCGACGCGCAGGCAATGATGGATCCCGATTTCGCCGGCAAGCTCTCGGGCGGCACAGGACAGGACGAAGACGCAGACACCGGTTTCGATTACGGTGCTGCCGCAACGGAATCTGTGAGTCCCGACGCGGCGAGTGCCGACTCTGCTACCGGCTTCGACTTCGGCGGTAGCGCGGATCAGATTCCGCTGCTCGACTCGTCGAATTTCTCCCCCTTCGCAGCGCAGCCCAAGCGGCCATTCCTGACCATGCCGAAGAAAGCGGCTGAACTGGAATCTCAGCCTGAATCAAAAGCGGAGGAGAGCGACGAAACGAGGCCCGCGTTCAGGGCTCCGGGAGATGCGGCTACGCTGCCCGAGTTGATTCGCTTCCTCATCGACCGGACTGGCTATATCAAGGCGCTGGAAGCCGAGGGCTCTCCGGAGGCCTTCAGCCGGATTGAAAACCTGAAGGAATTGGCAAACGCGGCACATGACGCGGAAGTGCGCGGCGAAACGCTGGCCGAGTTCCTTGACCACGCTGCGCTGGCATCGGACACGGATCAGTATGATCCCAACTCCCGCGTAACGCTGATGACATTGCACGCAGCCAAGGGGTTGGAGTTTCCGCTTGTGTTTCTGGCCGGGCTTGAAGAAGGTCTGTTCCCTCATTCGCGCACGCTCTCGAATCCGGAGGAACTCGAGGAGGAGCGGCGACTCTGCTATGTGGGCATGACGCGGGCCATGAACATGCTGATCCTGACGCGGGCGCACTACAGGCGTCGGTACGGCAACGACGCTCCAGAGATGAGCGTTCCTTCCCGCTTCCTTGACGAAGTCCCGAGCCAGTTGATCGAGAACTTGGGCGGACGCAGCCCAGCATGGTCGACGCCCGCGTATGGGGCTGGCTATGGCGCTGGGCGCCGGCGCGCGAACCCCGGCGGCGACTTTGACGGACAGCACTACAACTACGAAGACGAGAGCCAGGAGGCCTACAATCCTGCCGCAGTCGGCAACAAGGGGTTTGGAGCGGGCAGGAAGGGCTCTGCGTCCAAGCCGTTTGTAGCTTCGTGGATGACTGCGAAGGCTCCCTCATCAAATCCGGAGAGCAACCCCAAAAACAAGAGCGCGGAAGGAACTGACACCATGGCGGACAAGCCGGACTCAATCGATAATATTGCGCGCTTTTTCGGCGGCAAAGCGGGCCCCGGCAAGCCCGGTGCGCTATCCCGGGCGGCGATGGCGATCCCGGAGTCGCATGGCGCGGCGGGACTTAAAAAAGGGCAGCGGGTGCGCCACTCCAAATATGGAGAAGGCACGGTGCTGATGCGCGAGGGCGATGGGGAAGACGCCAAATTGACCGTGATGTTCAATCGGCATGGGATGAAGAAGCTGATGGAAAAGTTCGCGAACCTGCAGAGGATCTAGCCGGAGGGGAAAATCACAGCTTCACAGTTTCAAAATTGCTGTGCAGTTTAAGCGGGCCTGAAAAGCTCTTCGTAAATAATTGATAATGCGTGGGTTGCGGATGGGCCACGGCCATACTGGCATACGTCGTGCCCCCTTTGAAAGCCCGGGTTATACAGCCAGCTTTACCCTTTTCGTTTTCTGAGGACCCAGGTGGTCATGCAGCGATAGTCCTGCACAATGGTTGTCTTCAGTGGGTCGACGAGGACTGCATTCAACTCCTCGGTCAGTTCCAGCAGCATGTCCTCGTCTACCAGAAACCACTCGGAACCATCGCCAACTCGAAAGATGTTGGCGCGGATCGGCTCGAAATCCATTCCGATTCTCGAACCCAAGCGGCAGAAGAGCATTCCACCGGGACGCAGCACGCGCCATAGCTCAGACAACTGGGCGTGGAAATGACTGGCATCGCGCGCGAAGTGAAGCACCGAGTTGCAGAGGACCACGTCCGCAAGCCCACCTGGAAACGGCATCTTATCGATCTGCCCGACCTGGAAGTTCTCCGCCGGCAATCCGGTTTTGAGCGAAGCAGAGAGGCGGCGCACATGGTCGATGGCCTCGGGGTCGGCATCGAGCGCGAATACTTCGCAGCCCTCGCGAAGCAGATGGACGAGGTTTCGTCCGTAGCCGCAACCGGCGTCGAGCACGCGCATGGGGGCGCCGATGTTGCCGCGCAGGATTTGATCGAAGACGTAGATATCGATCTGTCCGAATTGCTCCTGAACGGTTAGCGCCACTCTGCCTCCGGAGTCCATTCTCCCTGGTTTTACCCAGTTAAGAATACGCGGTCAACCGCCAAGAGACAGACAGCATCAAAGAACGCAGAAACTTGATCCGGCTCCCAGGCCGGAATGCGGTTCTTCAAGCGGCAAAGTTATCGGCGGGCAATTCAGACGGTAGATCAGCGAATCCGAATGATTCGCCCGAGATGCTTTGTGTCGTAATTGCGCGTGCTCGAAACAGAGTTTTCAAGGCGGCCACATGAAGCCCTACCCCTGCTTCCTCCTTATTCTCCTTGGATGTGCGATACCTGCGTGTGCGGATGTAACAGCCAGCGCTCCCCTGAGCGGAGAGGTAGCTGCCTCACCGGTGCAGTACACGGCGCGCACGACCACGACCACTTGTTCGCAGGGCGTAGCTTCAATGGGAATTTACATCAATAACCAATTGATCTATGTGGTGAATGGGACGCAGCTCAATACGCAGATTGCCATGAATACCGGGCCCGAGCACACGGTGGTGGAAGAGTGGGATTACTGCGGCGGCGCAACTTACACGACGAGAGATATCACGGTGGAAGCATCGGGCACCCCGGCCGTCAGCAGTCCGGCGAGCGGGGCAACAGTGACCTCGCCGGTGCAGTACTCGGCGACTGCAGTCGCAGACTCCTGTCCCCAGGGCATCGCTTCGATGGGCATATACGTAAATAACCAATTGATCTATGTGGTGAATGGAACGCAGCTCAATACGCAGATTGCCATGAATACCGGGCCGGAACACACGGTGGTGGAGGAATGGGACTACTGCGGCGGGGCTGCATATACTGCCGTGGATATTACCGTCGAAGCATCTGCGGCACCGGCTGTGAGCATAACCGCAGACTCGCCGACTATTACCGCGGGAAGCTCATCGACTTTGACAGTAACTGCGAAGAATGCGACCACGGCTTCATTGTCCGGAACAGACGGCAGCACTTACACTTTGCAGCCAACCGGCGGAACGGTGACGGTGAGCCCGAGCGCGACCACAACTTATACGGCGGAAGTTTCGGGGACGGGAGGCCAGAATTCGGAGACGGCCACCGTTGCAGTGATACCGGCGTCGAGTCTGAATGCAATTCAGCATGTGGTATTCCTCCTGCAGGAGAATCACTCGTTCGACGATTACTTCGGAATGTTGAATCCCTACCGAAAGGCGAACGGCTGGAATATCGGCGATGACGGTAAGGAATACGACGTGGACGGGATTGACGATAAGCTGAGCACGATCAGCAACCAGGACGATGAAGGCGCTGCGTACGGCCTCTACAAGCTCAAAACGACGTGTGTTGACGATCTGACATCGGACTGGCTGGCGAGCTATGGTGAGGTGAATCGCTGGAACTTTCTTGCGACGCGTTCGATCGTGATGGATGGCTTTGCCCACAACGCCGAAGGCTACGCGAAGAGCTGTGCAATGCCCGGCGCGGGAGGGAGTTGCTCCGGGAGCTTTACGGATACGACGGGCGAACGCGCAATGGGATATTACGATCAGGGGTTTCTCAACTACTACTACTACATGGCGTCGCAGTTTGCAGTGTCGGACCGCTGGTTTTCGCCTGTTTCAAGCAAGAGTATTGAAAATCGCATCGCCACCTTTACAGGAGGTACGACCCAAGGGTTAGTGAAGGATCCAGGCAATGAAGACCATCTGCCTCAACTTGGCATTGCGAACATCTTCCAGGAACTGGACCAGGCAAACGTTCCGTGGAAGATCTACTATTCGGCGACACAGGGTCTATGCCTCACAGGAGGCGAATGTTCCGGCGGATCAAATGCAAATTATCCTGCCACGCACTTCTCGAACCTGAGTTACTCCTATCAGTACTTGTACGAGAACCCTTCGGGCGCTACGTGTACGCCTCCGACGCAACCATCGAGTGTGGTTGGCGATACTTCGAATTCCTTCTGCATCGACCCGAATCGGATTGCCCCGCTGTCGCAGTACTTCACGGATTTGACGAACGGCACACTGCCAAGCTTTGCCTTCATCGAGGCTGGTTACGGCAACAATGACGAGCATCCGGGGTCGGGGCAGTCAATTCTGATGGGGCAGGCGCAGGTGGCAAACGTCGTTAATTCGTTCATGGCCAGTTCTGCGTGGAAGAACTCCGTGTTCTTCCTCAGTTACGATGAAGGCGGCGGACCCTATGATCATGTTCCACCGGTCCCCGGCCACTCCAACGACAACACGGATGCTTCTCTGGGGGCGATCCCGGATATCTCGCAGATCGCGGTAAACGCCGATAGTTACAAACCGTGCGTCCCGCCGGGAGGAACTCCAACTCTGCATTGCGACTTGACGACGAGTGACCCCGGTGCGAATTCGGGGGATGCCGCAGCACAGCAGGGATTTGCCGCGCAACTTGGTTTCCGGGTGCCGAACATGGTCATTTCCCCGTTTACGCGACGGCATTACGTAGCACATACGCCGATGGATCACACAGCGGTAATCAAGTTTGTGGAGAACCGGTTTATCGGTGGCTCGGCTCGCCTGACTCCGCGCGATGCGGCGCAACCGGACCTGCTGGACTTCTTCGACTTCACCAACGTTCCATGGGCCACTCCGCCGACGCCGCCGGTCCCCGCGAGCCCGTCGTCGCTAGGCTACGATCCTTGCTCGCCTCAGAGTGTGGGACCGTGAGGATCCAGGATCGACTGCCACTCGAGATTCATTGCGGCGGTTTGATTAGCTGATCGGAAGGTGACGCATCATCGCCCGAACTGTCGAGGTGGGTGATGTGGACGCTGGCCTGGGTTTCCGGGACGGTGCCGTCATTGACCTGGGCCTCGATGGGCTGGCCGAGAACGAGGAGCCGCAGCACGGCCTTGCCGTGGGCAGGAACGACAACGCGCTGAGTGACGGAGTTGGTGTCGGACCGGACGGTGACAGGGACCTCCGCTGAGGCGTAGCCGGCGTTGGAGATGCTGACGGCGACCAGCCAGTTCCCGGCCTGGGCGCGACCTGGAAAAACCTTGTCTATTGTGAGGTCAGGCAGTCCATTATCGGCATCGACCCAGTCGGCGAAGAACGAGGAGAGATTGCGGCGGGTGCTGGTTTGTTCGAGAAGCTTTTCAAAGGTGCCGGGGCCCTGGTCGCGGAGGTAGCCTTTGCTGTTGTCGGCAGCGGGATCGTAGGCTCGGAGAGCGGCGGAGAGGGCACCGTCGCCGGCTAAGTCGCGGAGCATCCAAAAGGCATAGGTGGCCTTGGTGCGGTAGTAAATGGGTGAAATGGCAAGGGCGAGGGGCTGACCTGGACTGACTCCAGGGCTGGAGGGCTCGGCCAGTGCCAGTGCGGCGCGCGAGGCTTCAAGCTCTTCGAGAGCATGAGTGCGGCCGCGCTGTTTTTCGACCCAGAGAGTGCCCATGAAGTGAGCGAGGCCCTCTGAAAGCCAGGCGCGCGGAGACTGCATCCACGCATGGGTGAGGGCATGAGACAGGATGTTTTGCAACTGCTCAGGCGGGGCCTCACGAATGGAAGTGACGAGTAGCGCTCCGGTTTCGAAAGGCGCGTCTTCGGGGTCGGGCAAGTCGAGGACGACGAGTTGAGAACGAGGGTGCGGGCCGAGCCAACCCTGCAAGAATGGCGTGACCATGGCGGCCGCAGCGGTCCATGACTCCACAGCAGGCTCATCGATGGGAAGGGTCCAGAGGGTGCTGTTTGCCGCCGCGTGGGACGTTCTCGTGGCGACAAAAAGGCTTGGAGCTTCATAGCCGAGGGCTGAGCTCTCGAGGGTGGCGGTTGCAACGCCTGCGACCTCCTGTCCAACTGTGTCGACGTTGGTGACCGCCAACGGTGCGAGATGGCCGTTGATGAGAGCTACGGTTGGCGCCTGGTTGTGGGGAAACTCGACAGTAAGGCGCAGGCGGAATTGCGCGCCGGCCATGTGCAGCTTGTGCTCGCCAATTTCATCGAAGAGGCGAGCGCCGTCGCCGAGGATCACGGGGACGCTGGAGACGGGATACCAGACCACGTTGCCGAAGCCGCGCAACCCAGTGAAGGGGACGCTGATTCCATCCCAATCCGAGCGGAGGGCCACGTCATTGGGGGTTCCGATGACCAGCAGCCGTTGTGCTGATTGAGCGATGGCGCCGGAGTAGGTGACGTCGAGCTGCAGGTTCTCGCCAGGGGTGAGCGGAGTGGCGAGCTGGACTGCGGCTTCGTGCAACTGGCCGGTGTGGTCGGCATCAGAGTTGAGCGTGGCCACGGAAAACACGACATCATGGCCTGAGACGCGGACGCGCTCCCAGTTGAGCGAGGAGGAGATTTGCAGCGGGATGTGAGTGAGCGGGGCTTTGCCGTCGTTGCGGACAGTGATGAGTGCGCGGACGCCGATCTGCTTCTCGGCGGTGTGGAGATGCACATCCATGTCGAACGCGATGAAGGTGATTGCCTGGCGCTCGGAGTCGTTGGCGGTGGGGGCGCTGACCATTTGAGGCGCGGCTGGGCCAACTTGAGTTGTGCTCTCGCCGGATTCGTCTGTGGAGCGGGAGAAGATGACTTTGCCTGCCGGCTGCTGGGTTTGCTGGTCGGGCTGGGGCACAGTTTGGGGCGCTGGCGAAGGAAGATTGTGGCTCTGTGCAGAGCAGGGCACGACCGCGAGGGCGGCGGCTGTCACGGACAAAAAGACGGTCCGCGCAAGGGAAAACTTCATGAACCCAAGCCTTTCTGTTTGCGTGGTTTGGACGTGGCCGCGGCGGCGGGGATAGCTGAGGAGCCTGCGTTGCGGCGCTGTCGGAAGGCTTCGTAGAGCACCACTGCACCGGCGGCCGAGACGTTGAGAGAGCTGACGCCGCCGGCCATGGGAATGCGGAGCAGATGGTCGCAGGTGCGGCGGACGAGGTCGTGGAGGCCTGCGCCCTCGCGGCCGAGGACGAGAACGAGGTCACCGGTCAGGTCAAACTGGTCGTAGTCAGAGGTGCCTCGTTCATCGAGACCAATGATCCAGAGATTCTGACGCTTGAGCTCTTCAAGGGCGCGCACGAGGTTGACTACTCGGGCTATGCGCAGATGCTCTGCCGCGCCGGCGCTGGCTTTGACGGCGACAGGGCTGAGCGG
>Ga0209483_1002846_pt1 | contig 11748 bp, 12 predicted proteins | sample NGEPerA_FD_184508 | JGI IMG/M metagenome (GOLD analysis project Ga0209483, IMG submission 184508) | Arctic peat soil microbial communities from the Barrow Environmental Observatory site, Barrow, Alaska, USA - NGEE PermafrostL2-A... | ecosystem: Environmental > Terrestrial > Soil > Wetlands >... | reverse complement strand
TCATCATACTGGTCGGTTTCTTCTCGGGCGCCGTCTCGGCCCAGCAGGCGATCGCCGCGCTCCGCATCTTCAATCAAGAGCGATTCGTCGGCGCCACCGTCGGGCTCTCCTTGGCCCAGGAGCTGGCGCCGGTCTTCACGGCGCTCATGATCGCGGCGCGGGCGGGATCCGGCATGGCGACCGAGCTCGGCTCGATGCGCATCACCGAACAGATCGACGCGCTCACCACCTTCGCCGTCGATCCGGTTCAGTATCTGATCACGCCGCGGATCGTGGCCACCGTCTTGATGATGCCGATCATGACCATGGTCTTCAACATCGTGGGCCTGCTGGGCGCCTACCTCTACTCGATCTACCTGGAGCACATCGATCTGGGGCAGTTCATCGCGCAGTTCACCTACTGGACCGACCCGAAGGACTACATCATCGGGGCGGTCAAAGCGTCCGTCTTTGGGGTCACGCTTTCGGTCGCTGCCTGCTACCAAGGCTTCAACGTGCGTGGCGGCGCCAAGGAAGTGGGGCTTGCCACCACGAAGGCGGTGGTTGCAGGCTCGGTTTCTGTATTGGTCTCCGACTATTTCTTGATCGATATCTTCCACATCCTTTGGCCTTACAAGTCGTGAACGCGCCCCGCGCCTCCACACCCGTCCCGGCGGCGGCATCGGGCCCGGCGGTGCCTATCTCGGCGCCCCCGCCGGGCGGCGCAGCCGACGTCACCAAGCGCGACGAGCGCTGGCAGATCCGCGTGCGGGGTCTCGAGAAGACCTTCGGTCCGCAGCACGTCCTCACGGGGGTCGACCTCGACATCGAGCGCGGGCGGACCAACATCGTGATCGGCGGCTCGGGACAGGGGAAGTCCGTGCTCATGAAGCACCTGATGGGCCTGCTCAAGCCGGACGCGGGTCAGATCTGGGTCGACGGGGAAGACATCGTGCCGCTCGGCACCCAACAGATGGCGCGGCTGCGGCGGAAGTTCGGGATGGTGTTTCAGTATGCGGCGCTGTTTGATTCGATGAACGTGGTCGAGAACATCGCCTTCCCGCTCATCGAGCGCTACCACCTGGCGAACGCCGAGATCATGGAGCGGGTGCGCGACCTGCTTCGCCGGCTCGATCTGGCCGGCGTGACCGGCATCGAGCAGAAGTTCCCACCCGAGCTTTCGGGCGGACAGCGCAAGCGGGTTGGCCTAGCCCGCGCGCTCATCGACCGGCCGGAGATCCTGCTCTACGACGAGCCGACCACCGGTCTCGATCCGGTCGCCTCCAAGAACGTCGACGAGATGATCAGCCGCACCGCCGACGAGTTCGGGGTCACCTCGGTGGTCATCTCGCACGACATGGCCTCGACCTTTCGGATCGGCGATCGGATCTCGATGCTGGCGGGGGGCAAGATCATCGTGAGCGGCACCGCGGAGGAGGTGCTGGCCAGCCAGCGGCCGGAGCTGCGCGAGTTCGTCGAGACCTCCGGGTTGGTGCCCAAGCCCGAGGGAGCCCACCGATGAGACGGAGTTGGGCTTCGGTCACCGTCGGCCTGCTGGTCGTCATCGTGGCCTCCATCAGCTATTTCCTGATTCGTTCGACCAGCGAGCACAACGCCGGGTCGAATGGGATCGAGGTCTGGGGCCTGTTCCACGACGCCTCGGGCCTGTTCGAAAAGTCGCGCGTTCAGACCGCCGGCATCTCGGTGGGCGAGATCGAAAAGCGCGAGCTCGATCCCACCACCGCCCGCGCCAAGATCACCGTCAAGCTGCTGCCGGGGATCAAGATGTACGAAAACGCCGTCATCTCCAAGAAGTCGGCTTCGCTGCTGGGCGAGTACTACCTGGAGATCGATCCGGGGACGCCGTTCGCCGAGGTGAAGGGTCAGCGTCAGGCCATGCGCCAGCTCAAGGACGGCGATCAGGTCCTCAACATCCGCGAGCCGACGGCGCTGGGCGACATCATGGCGGACGTCGGGACGTTGCTGCCGATCCTCCACGACATCCTCGACGACGTGCACAAGCTGACCTCGGGCACGGTCACCGACATCGCCGAGAACATCAACAAGCTCATCGAGAGCAACGCCGACACGCTCAGCCAATTGCTCAACCGCGTCGACAACATCGCCGCCAACGTCGAGGGCGTCACGACCTCCGAGGCGGGGGACGTCAAGGCGTCGATCAAGAACGTCCGGGAGATCACCGAGTCGATCAAGTCGCTCATCGGCGAGACCCAGGGACAGGTGGCCGGTACCGGCGGGAAGGTGCAAGGCTCGATCGATCGCTTGCAATCGACGCTGGAAAACCTGGACAAGACCATGAAGAACATGGAGACGGTCACCAGCCGGCTCGAAAAGGGGGAGGGGACGGCCGGCAAGCTGCTGACCGACGACACCATCGCCAACAACATCGAGAACATCACCGAGGACGCCAGCGGGTTCGTCCGCAGCATCACCAAGCTGCAGACCATCGTCGGGCTGCGCACCGAGTACAACTTCATCTCGAACGGCGTGAAGAACTACCTGTCGGTGCAGCTCATGCCCCGGCCCGACAAGTTCTATCTCATCGAGCTCATCGAGGATCCGCGCGGCTACTCGAGCACCACGAGCACGGTCAGCAACAGCTCGCTGACCGGAACCAGCTCGGTTAAGACGGTCACCACAACCAACGAGCTTCGGTTCTCCCTCATGCTCGGCAAGCGGGTGGGTCCGGTGGCGGGCCGCTTCGGCATCAAGGAATCGACCGGCGGCTTCGGCGGCGATCTGTTCCTGCTCGACGACCACCTGACGTTGTCGGTGGATGTCTTCAACTTCGCGGCCTCCAACGTCGGCCAGTACCCGCGCGTCAAGACCACCCTCTCCTGGGACGTTTGGAACAAGACCATCTACCTGGTGGGCGGCGCCGACGATCTCCTGAACTACACGCGCCCCAAGGCCGGCGCCAGCGGTGGCTTCGACTACTTCCTGGGCGCCCAGCTCAGCTTCAACGATCAGGACCTCAAGTCGCTGCTGCTGTTCGGCGGGGGCGCCGCCGCGGGCAGCGCCAGCAAGTAAGATGGGAACCCTGGGAGGGTTCCCAAACCCTCCCGCGATGGGCTTCGATGGGCAGAGCCCATCTGCGCCCGACGCGATCCGAGCCGCGGTCGGGTGGGCTGGAATTTCGCCGCTTTTGCGCGCCGCTTGACTCCGGGGGCGCGCCTCCTATAGTAACTCACCTTTCGCCACCCGGCGGGGGCCGTTTCGTCAACAATGCGCTTTAAAATCAACGAGATCGGTGCCGAGGGGCTGCCGGTAAATGTAACTGTGACGCCGGATTGGGTGGCCGCCGCGTGCCCCGATCTGGACGCGCGAGCGGTCGCGCCGGGGTTGTCGCTCCGAGGTCGCCTGGAAAAGACCGGCGACGATTTTCTGCTGCGCGCCGATCTGCGCGGCGCGCTCGAGATGTCGTGCGCGCGCTGCCTCGAGCCGGCGCGTGTCCCGCTGAGCTTGCCGCTGGCGGTGACCTTCGTGCCGGCCGACGAAGGAGACGAGGACGACGGGGATCCCGATCTGGTGACGTTCCAGGGCGGCGAGATCGACGTCGGCGACGAGATCCGCGACGAGATCCTGCTGGCGATCCCGATCAACCCGCTCTGCCAGGAGACCTGCCGCGGTCTTTGCCTGGTCTGCGGCGGCAACCGCAACCTGGTGGCTTGCGGCTGCAAGACCGAGCCCGCGCCGACCGGGCGGCTGGCGGCGCTCGGCAAGATCAAGCTCTCACCCCAACAGTAGAAAGGTACGTACGATGGCCGTTCCGAAGCGAAGACAGTCCAAATCCCGATCGGCGATTCGCCGCGCGCAGGTCATGAAGTTGCCGGTGCCGAATTTTGTCCCTTGCCCCCGCTGCGGCGAGCCGAAGCTGACGCACCGGATGTGCGAGGGGTGCGGGTATTACCGCGACCGTCTGGTCGTCGAGCCGAAGGAAGAAGAGCAAGCGTGACGCTCGGAACGGGCGGCCGGGATCGCTGAGGTCGCGCGATCATGCCGCGTATCGCCGTCGACGCCATGGGGTCCGACGCCGCACCTCGCGTAGAGGTGGAGGGCGTCGTGGCCGCCGTGCGCGCGCGTGGCATGGAGGTGATCTTGGTCGGCGACGAGACGCGCCTGCGCGCCGAGCTCGACGCGGTGGGGGCCAAGCGTGAGCCAATCGTCGTGCGCCACGCCCCCGACGTCATCACCATGCACGACGCGCCGTCGATGGCGGTCAAACAGAAGAAGAAGTCTTCGATGCGGGTCTGCTTCGATCTGGTCAAGGCCGGTGAGGCCGATGCGGTCGTATCGGCCGGTAACTCGGGGGCCATGATGGCCTGCGGAATGTTGGTGTTGGGCCGGCTGCCGGGCGTCGAGCGTCCGGCCATCGTGACCACCTTCCCGACCCGGGTCGGCGAGTGCGCGCTGCTCGACATGGGCGCCAACGTCGATCCCAAGCCGGCGGTGCTGGCGCAGTTCGGGGTGCTGGGCGCGGTCTACGCGCGGCTCCTGCACGGCAAGACCCGGCCCAAGGTCGGTCTGCTGTCGAATGGCTCGGAGGAGCACAAGGGGACACCGCTCACGCGGGAAGCCCACCAGATCCTGGCGCGCGCCGAGTCGGCCGGGCACGCCGACTTCAGCTACCTGGGTTACGTCGAGGGGCGCGACATCTTCAAGGGTGAGGTCGACGTGGTGGTGACCGACGGGTTCACCGGCAACGTGGTGCTCAAGTGCGTCGAGGGCGCGGCGGAGACCATGCTGGGCATGGTCCGCGAAGAGGTGTCACATTCTGGCGTGCTGGCCAAGATCGGCGCCGCCTTGATGACAGGCGCGTTGCGGCGCCTTCGCAAGCGGACCGACTACGCCGAGCACGGTGGAGCGCCGCTACTGGGTGTCGACGGCGTCGCGCTCATTTGCCACGGCGGATCGACGGCCACCGCGCTGACCAACGCCGTCTACGTGGCGGATCGCTTCGCGCAGCTCGGCCTCGGTAAGGAGCTGGCGGCCGCGGTGGCGCGGAATGCCTTCGTGTGGGAAGGGGCCCCGCCCACCACCTCTGGCGCCGAGGCCATCTCGTGATTCGCAGCCGCATCGTCGGTACCGGTCGCGCGGTTCCGGCCAAGGTGCTCACCAACGCCGATCTGGCCCGGATGGTCGACACCTCGGACGCCTGGATCGTCGAGCGCACCGGCATCCGCGAGCGCCACATCCTCGAGCCCTCCCTGGCGGCCAGCGATCTGGCGACCCAAGCCGGCCGCGAAGCGTGTCGCAAGGCGGGCGTCGATCCGGCGACGGTCGAGTGCATCATCGTGGGAACCGTGACGGGCGACTGCCCGTTTCCTGCGACCGCCACCTTCGTCCAGAAGAAGCTGGGCGCTCGGCCGGGCGGCTGCGCGTTCGATCTTTCGGCGGCCTGCGCCGGCTTTCTTTATGGGATGTCGATCGCCGACGCGTTTCTGCGCGCCGGGCAATTCAAGAACGTCCTGGTGATCGGCGTCGAGGTTCTGTCTCGCATCACCGACTGGACCGATCGCGGGACCTGCATCCTCTTCGGCGACGGCGCGGGCGCCGTCCTCATGACGGTCGGTGACGGCGACGGCCCCGGATCGCGTGGCGTGCTCTCGACGCACTTGTTCGCCGACGGTGGCCTGACCGACATCTTGCTGCAGCCGGTGGGCGGCAGCCGGGAGCCGGCCACCGCGGAGACCTTGGCCACCAAACGCCACTTCATCCAGATGAACGGCCGCGAGGTCTACAAGCACGCCGTGCGCAACATGGCGGCCGGCGCTCGGATCGCCCTCGAGGCCAACGGTCTGCAGCCGTCGGATGTGACCTGGGTGGTGGCCCACCAGGCCAACATCCGGATCCTCGAAGGGGTCTCGGATCGGGTCGGCATTCCCATGGACCGCTTCTTCACCAACGTCGAGCGCTACGGCAACACCTCGTCGGCCTCCGTCCCGACCGCGCTCGACGAGGCACTGGAGCTGGGCAAGATGCGGGACGGTGATCTGCTGCTCTTCGCGGCGCTTGGTGGCGGTCTCACCTGGGCGTCGGCGGTGGTGCGGTGGTGAGCGCGCGGTCGGCGCAGGCGGTGGCGTTTCTTTTCCCGGGCCAGGGCTCGCAGCGGGTTGGCATGGGCCACGCGCTCTTCGAGCGCTACCCGGAGGCGCGCGCCGTGTTCGCCGAGGCGGACGCCAGCCTGGGATTCTCCCTCTCCAAAATCTGCTTCGAGGGTCCGGAGGAGACTCTCACGCTGACCGCCAACGCGCAGCCGGCCATCCTCACCACCAGCGTCGCGGCGTTGCGCGTCCTGCAAGCCCACACGCCGCTGCACCCGATCGCCGTCGCCGGTCATTCCCTGGGCGAGTACAGCGCGCTCGTCGCGGCCGAGGCGTTGCACTTCGCCGACGCGGTCCGCCTCGTGCACCTGCGCGGCAAGTTCATGCAGGAGGCGGTGCCGGCTGGCCTGGGCGCGATGGCGGCGATCATCGGACTCGCCGCGCCCGAGGTGGACGCGATCTGTCGCGAGGTCGCCGGCGACGAGGTGGTCAGCCCCGCCAACCTCAATGGCGGAGGTCAGGTGGTGATCGCCGGCCACAAAGACGCCGTGGCGCGCGCTTGCGTAGCCCTCAAGGCGCGGGGCGCCAAGCGGGCCGTTCCGCTGGCCGTCAGCGCCCCCTTCCATTGCGCGCTCATGCAGCCGGCCGCGGATCGCTTGGCGCGCGAGCTCGAGCGGGTCGAGATCAGTGCCCCGGCGCTGCCGGTCGTGACCAACGTCGAGGCGGCGCCCAACCAGGACGCGCGCCGGGTGCCCGAGCTATTGACCCGCCAGGTGACCGCGCCGGTCCGCTGGGAAGAATCAATTCAGCGCCTGGTGGCGATGGGCGTGGTTGGGGCCGTCGAGGTTGGAAACGGCCACGTGCTGACCGGCCTGGTACGCCGGATCGCGCCGGCACTGGTGATGCACGCCGCGAACGATCCGACCACCATCGCCGAGCTGGTGGCCGGCGATCTCACGCCGCGGGAGCAGCCCCATGCTTGAGCGACGTGAACAACGTGAGCTGGAAGGCAAGATCGCTCTCGTCACCGGTGGCTCGCGGGGCATCGGCCGCGCGATCGGGATCGCGCTCGGCGGCCTTGGCGCCAAGGTGGTGCTGAACTACGCCACCAACGAAGCGGCGGCCAACGAGACGGCCGCCGCGATCGGTGCGGCGGGCGGCGTCGCGGTGACCAAACGGTTCGACGTCGCCGACCCGCCGGCGGTCGAGGCCGCGTTCAAGGAGGTCGTGGCGGCCGAAGGTGGCTTGCACATCCTGGTCAACAACGCCGGCGTCGCCGTCAACGGGTTGGTCCTCGGCGGCAAGGACGCCGATTGGAAGCGGGCCATCGACGTCAACTTGAACGGCACGTACTACTGCTGCCGCGCGGCGCTCCGCGCGATAATGAAAGCCCGCGAGACGGGACGCATCATCAACATCACCTCCATCACGGCCGAGATCGGATCGGCCGGGCAGGCCCCCTACGTGGCCGCCAAGGCCGGGATCATCGGCCTCACCAAGACGCTGGCGCGGGAGTACGCCTCGCGCGGGGTCACCGTCAACGCCGTGTCGCCCGGCTACATCGAGACCGACATGACGGCCAGCGAGCTGCCCGAGGCCCGACGCGCGGAGCTCTTGAAGACGATCCCGCTGGGGCGGGTCGGAAAACCGGATGAGGTGGCGGCCGCGGTGGCTTATCTGGCCGGCCCCGGGGCGGCCTACATCACGGGCCAAGTCTTGCGCGTCAACGGCGGACTTTTAATGTAAGGTACGCCGCTCGTCAGCCAAGAAACACACGTCGAAACACAAGTCAGCGAGAGGATAGAACGACCATGGCCGAAGATTTCGAAGACAGGGTCAAGAAGATCATCATCGAGCAGCTCGAGGTCTCGCCCGATAAGGTGAAGCCCGAAGCCTCGTTTGCCGAAGACCTCAAGGCCGACTCTCTGGCGGTCGTCGAGCTGGTGCTGGCGCTCGAGGAGAACTTCAAGATCGAGATCCCCGACGAGGACACCGAGAAAATCAAGACCGTCGGAGACGCCATCAACTACATCAAGTCACACGCCAAGTAACGCGGCCGTCGCCGCTCGGGAGAACAATCACGAATGGCACGCAGGGTCGTCATCACCGGGATCGGGCTGGTCACGCCGATCGCCATCGGCGTCGAAGAGACTTGGCAGGGCTTGGTGGCGGGGCGATCGGGCATCGGCCCCATCACCCGCTTCGATCACAGCGCCTTCGCCACCCACTTCGCGGGGGAGGTGAAGAGCTTCGACGCCACCAAGTGGATGACCGCCCGCGAGGCGAAGACCCAAGATCCGTTCACCCAGTATGCGGTGGCGGCGGGATCGCTGGCGGTCGCCGACTCGGGGATCGAGATCAGCGGGGAGTTCGCCGAACGGGTCGGCTGCTTCGTCGGCGCCGGCCTGGGCGGCGTCACCACCATCGAGGCCACCTGCAAGACCTTGTGGGAGAAGGGTCCGCGCCACGGGTTCTCGCCGTTCTTCGTTCCGATGATCATCGTGAACCTGGCGTCGGGACATCTGTCGATCAAGTTCGGCGCCAAGGGGCCGAACCTGTCGCAGGTCTCGGCCTGTTCGACCGGCACGCACGCCATCGGTGACGCGTTTCGGGTCATCGAGCGCGGCGACGCCGACGCCATGATCTGCGGCGGCACCGAGGCGACCGTCACGCCGCTCGGCGTCGGCGGCTTCAACGCGATGCGCGCGCTGTCGACCCGCAACGACGCCCCGCAGGAGGCCTCGCGTCCGTTCGATCGCGACCGCGACGGTTTCGTGATCGCCGAGGGCGCGGGGATCCTCGTGATCGAGGAGCTCGAGCACGCCAAGGCGCGCGGCGCCCGTATCTACGCCGAGCTGCGCGGCTACGGGGCCAACGCCGACGCACACCACATCACCTCGCCGGCGCCCGAAGGGGCGGGGGCCCAGCGTTGCATGAAGCTGGCGCTCAAGGACGCCAAGCTCGCCCCGGCCGACATCGGCTACATCAACGCGCATGGGACCTCGACCAAGATCAACGACGCCACCGAGACCCTGGCGATCAAGAAGGTCTTCGGTGACTCGGCCCGCAAGCTGATGGTGAGCTCGACCAAATCGATGACCGGTCACATGCTGGGGGCCGCGGGCGGCGTCGAGACGGCCGTCTGCGCGCTGGTGTTGGCGCGCGGAGTGGTACCTCCGACCATCAATTACACGACGCCCGATCCCGAGTGCGACCTCGACTATGTTCCGAACACCGCCCGCGAGGCGCGGGTGCAGTACACGCTCAGCAACAGCTTCGGATTCGGCGGCACCAACGCTTGCCTGATCTTGAGCCGCTATAGTTAAAGAGGCCCGCCGGCCCCCGGCGGTTACGTCGGGGCCGCTCCCGATGCCAGCCGCGGGTTACGCGTCCGGCCCAGGTGATGCGTTGGGGCTAGCGGCTCCGGAGCTCGGATTCGGCGCGCGCCCAGTCGTCTTCGGCCTGACCGTCGATCGACCCGCGTGCCAGATAGAGCTCGTAAGATCGCTGGGCGATCTCTTGGTGCGTCGGCCCCGACATCGACGTCGACTTGGGCACGGTGGCCGACGTCATCGCCACAGGCTTGGCCGCCACAGGCTTGGCCGCCACAGGCTTGGCTTCGTCCGTGATCTTGCTCGACGTCGCCTTGACGGCCTTTGGCGCCGAAACCTTGTCCCCCTTCACTGTCTTCCGCCCGGTGTTTTTCATGAATCGATCATATAAAGCCATCGATCGGACCGCGCAAAAAAAACTCTCGTTTGCAGGGTCGACGCGCGCGCATTCGACCTTCCCGTAACCTGGTGTAGACGCTTCCGACACATTTGGCCGCAGGCGCCGGTCGTCAACTATGTGGCGGCCGTGATCTCCGCCGCGAGCAAATCGTCCTCGTCCTGGAGCTCATCCACGATGGCGACCACTAGACGGGCCGCCAAATCCCTCGGTCGACCGACCGCGCCGGCCATCACCTCGGCGAGCGTGTAGGACCAGCGCTCGTCGCGGATGGCCCAATCTAAAATCTCATGGGGCGCCGCGATCCGTTGCCGCGCGATCTCGTGCCGCTGCGTGAGCGGGCGCAAGCGCGCGGCGGGTCGCGCGCGGAGCTCCGCCTGCAGATCGCGAATCAAACCGGGCAACGACTGCGGGTCGAGCTTCTCCACGGTGCCTCCTCGCAAAAATCGGCGAACGCGGCCTAGAGACAGTCTGTGTCGGGTCCCGGCGTGTTTCGTCGGAACAAGCTCGATCTAGGAATCGCCTATTTGAGCACCCGGCCACCCGCGGCGTCCAGCCCGAATCGTTCGACTCACGCGGCCATGGCGGCTTCGACCGCGGCGACCGACTTGGGAATGGCCTCGGTCAAGACCTCGCGGCCTTGGGCGGTGACCAGAATGTCGTCTTCTATGCGGATTCCACGCACATCGGAGAAGGCCGCCAGCCGCCGCCGGTCCAGCCGATCGCCCGCCACCCGCGAGAGCACCGGGTCGTCGAGGATCGCCGGCGCCAGATAGATCCCCGGCTCGATGGTGACCGCCATGCCCGGCAGGAGATCGCGATCCAGGCGCAAGGCGCGCATCCCGAACTCCTTGGCACGCTCACGTCCGGGCGCATAGCCGGCGCGATCGCCCAGATCTTCCATGTCATGGACATCGAGACCCAACAGATGGCCGATGCCGTGCGGGAAGAGCAGCGCCACCACGCCGTCGGCGCACAGCTCGATCGGGTTGCCGCGCAGGATCCCGAGATCGACCAGCCCGGACGCCAACGCCTGGGCGGCCAGCAAGTGCACGTTGCGGTAGCGCGTCCCAGGTGTGACCGCCGCGATGGCGCGGCGTTGCGCCTCCAGCACGACCTCGTACAGCTCGCGCTGGGTCGAGGAAAAGCGCCCCGACACGGGCCAGGTGCGCGTCACGTCGCCGGCCCAACCACCGGTCGTCTCGGCGCCCACGTCCGCCAGCAGCAGATCGCCGTCATGCAGCTCGTGATCGTAACGCCCGCTGTGCAGCACCTCGCCGTGCGGGGTCACGATCGATGGATAAGCGCAGGTCATCCCGCGCGCGACGAACACCGATTCCATCGCCGCGCGGACCGCGGCCGCTGTGCGACCCGATCGGGTCGCGGCCATCCCAGCGCGGTGCGCCTGGGCGGTCGCCTCGGCGGCCAGGCGCAGCTCGGCCAGCGCCGCCGCGTCGTGCTGTAGGCGCAGCTCGATCATCGCGTCGGCCAGCGGCGCGTCCAGCACGTCGATCACGCCGCGGCGGATCTCGCGCCCGAGGAGCCGGCTTTGCTCGAGACAGGTCTCTAGATCGGGCGCCGACAGCGTGGCGACCGCGCGGCCCCGCACGCTGGCCGCCAGGCGCGCCAACGACCGCACCGGGCAGCCGGTCGCGGCCGCGATCTCGTCGAAGGTGGCCGGCGCGCCTTCCCACAGCGCCTGATCGGGCTGCGGCTCCGGCAGGTAGAGCGTGAAGTCTGCCCCGTCGTAGACCGCCACGGCGCCGCGCAACGGCAGTCCGAACAGATATAAGAAATGGCTGCTGGCGCGATAGGGGTACAGGTTCGCCGCGTAGTTGCGCGGACGCGCGGTGCCGGCGGCGATCAGCGCGGGGCGCTTGCCGAGCAGCGCCGCCAGACGCGTTCGGCGCGCCTCGCAGGCCTCGCGCGCCGCCGGTGGTCCCTGGATCTGCCCGTTCGCCGAGGCCATGCGGCT
>Ga0209483_1002844_pt1 | contig 11752 bp, 7 predicted proteins | sample NGEPerA_FD_184508 | JGI IMG/M metagenome (GOLD analysis project Ga0209483, IMG submission 184508) | Arctic peat soil microbial communities from the Barrow Environmental Observatory site, Barrow, Alaska, USA - NGEE PermafrostL2-A... | ecosystem: Environmental > Terrestrial > Soil > Wetlands > Peat... | reverse complement strand
GTTGGTGCAGGCGGTGATGGCGGCGAATCCGCGCACGGTGGTCGTGCTGCAAACGAGCTTTCCGTATACGACGACGTGGACGCAGGCGCACGCGCCGGCGATCCTGGAGATAATGCATAACAGCGAGGAGCAAGGGAATGCGCTCGCGGATGTGCTGTTCGGCGAATACGACCCGGCGGGGCGATTGACGCAGACGTGGCCGGCGACGCTCGAGCAGTTGCCGCCTATGATGGACTACGACCTGCGACATGGACGGACGTATCTTTACAGCAAAGAGCCGCCGCTTTATCCGTTTGGATTTGGGCTGAGCTACACGAAGTTTGCGTTTGAGGATTTCCACGCAACGCAGGTTGGGGCGACGATTGAGGTGCGACTGACTGTGACGAATACCGGTGGACGTGATGGAGATGAAGTCGTGCAGATGTATGCGGCGCATTTGAATTCTGCGGTGGAGCGTCCGCTTGAGGAGTTGAAGGCGTTTGAGCGCGTCTCGTTGCGCGCGGGGGAGAAGCGGACGGTGCGGTTGAATGTTCCGCTCAGCAGCCTGGCGTATTGGGACGACAATGCGCATCGATTTGTTGTGGAGCGCGATCGCGTTGAGATGAGGGCGGGCGCGTCTTCAACGGAGATACGGGCGCGCCAAGTGGTCGACGTTCAGCCGTCGGCAACAATTTCCGGAGGGATTCGATGATGTCTTTGTTCGACTTTCGCACCATGCTGGGCCGCGGCATGACGTGGTGTGCGGTGGCGCTTTGCGGCGGTGTTTTTGCAGGCGCGCAACAGGTTACGCTCACGCGCGGCGGCGCTACGGTGGTGCTCGAAGGATACGCGCCGAACGTTGTTCGTGTGTCGATGAGCATGGAGAAAGGTTTTGCGCTCAAGGGGCCGGGTGTTGGCATTACGGCGGCGGCCTCGCGGTCTGGATGGGCTGGCTCGAATGGCAAGGATGGCGACGTTTTTCGTTCGGACCGGATGGTTGTGCGCGTGGCGCCGGAAGGACATTGGACTTCGTCGGGGACGAGCGCGGATATTGCGAAGTACTTCAATGGATCGACTCCGAATGTCGGGTTGAGTTTCGAGACCCCTGCGGGCAAGTCAGTGCTGCGCATGAATGGTTGGGAGATGAGCGTTCCCAATCACAAGGACGGTAACACGGACGTGCTCTACGACCGGCGCGCAGGCGACGATCCGTTCTATCAAGTGGGCGCGACGTTTGCGGCGCCCGACGACGAGCAATACTACGGGCTGGGGCAAAACCAGCAGGGATTTCTGGACCTTCGCGGGCACTCGGTGGAGTGCGCGCACGACTATACGGCGGCGGCGGGCCCGAGCGTGTGTGTGCCGTTCGTCGTGACCAACAAAGGCTATGCGTTGCTGTGGGACAATCCGTCGAAGACTCGCGTGGACTTTGCGTTCAATGAGCAGACGCGGTGGACGTCCGAGGTGGGGCAACGGGTTTCGTTCTTCATTATTTTTGGAGATACCTACGACCAGTTTTATGAAGGTTATCGGCTGCTGACGGGAAGCGTGCCTATGTTGCCGAAGTCCGCCTATGGCTACATTCAGTGCAAGCAACGGTATAGCTCGCAGAAAGAAATTCTGGATGTGGCGCATGGATATCGCGAACGTCATTTGCCTGCGGATGTGATGGTGGTGGACTGGTTCTACTTTACCAAGATGGGCCAGATGGATATGGATCCGAGGTTCTGGCCCGACCCAAAGGCGATGAACGCGGAGCTGCATCGCATGGGCTTTCACTCGATGATCAGCGTGTGGCCGCGCTTTGTGCCGGAGGACCGCTACTACGACACGCTGTTGACGAATGGATGGTTCGAGCATCTGGCGGATGGGACGCCGACCAACGGTCTGCCGTACGACCGCGCAGGGTCGGATATCGATACGACGAATCCCGACGCGGCGCGATGGTATTGGGACACTATCCGCGACAACTTTGTGTCGAAGGGCTTCGATGCGTTCTGGGCCGATGAGACTGAGCCCGATCTTCCGCCCAATGGGAGCTATCTGCATGTCGGGCCGGGGACGGAATATTTCAACGTCTATCCGTACTTCCACACCAAGGCGATGTACGACGGGTTTCGTCGCGACCTGCCGCAGACGCGGGCGCTGATACTTTCTCGCGATGCGTATCTTGGCGCGCAACATAATGGAACGATCTTCTGGTCGTCGGATATTTATCCGACGTGGGACACGCTGCGGCGGCAGGTCCCGACCGGGTTGAATTTCGTCGCGTCGGGGATGCCTTACTGGAGTACGGATATTGGGGGGTGGCAGTATCTTCCGTACTCGCACAAGGCCCAGCGGCCGCTGTTGATCGATCCCAGCGATGCGCGAGCGAATGTTGGGAAAGATGATGACTATCCGGAGTTGTATGTGCGGTGGTTTCAGTACGCGACGTTCCAGCCGAACATGCGCGCGCATGGCAGCCGCAACTTCAACGAGGTGTGGAGCTATGGCAAACAAGCGGAGCCGATCCTGGAGAAGTATCTGCGGCTGCGCTATCGGTTGATGCCGTACATCTATTCGCTGGGACATTTTTCGCATGAGACTGGCGCGCCGTTTATGCGCGGACTGTTCATGGACTTTGGCAGCGACCCGAAGACTGCGACGATCGGCGACGAGTTCATGTTCGGGCCTGCGTTGCTCATTGCCCCGGTGACGGAACAGGGCGCGACGACGCGTGAGGTCTACCTGCCTGCGGGTACGGACTGGTACAACTTCTGGACCAACGAGCGGGTGCATGGGGGGCAGCGGATCTCGGTAGCTGCGCCGATCGATACGATTCCGATCTTCGTGCGCGCTGGGTCGATCCTGCCGCTCGGAGTTCCCATCGAAAGCACGGATGAGAAGCAGGCCATTGCCTCGGTGCGTGTGTATCCAGGCGCGGATGGGGACTTTACGTTGTATAGCGATGACGGGAAGACCTACGCTTACGAAACGGGCAAGAGCGATGTGACGCAACTGCATTGGAGCGATGCGACGAGGACACTGCGGCATACGGGAGCGCAAGCCTGGACCGCGCCTGACAATGTTGTCGTGGATGTCGTCGGGGAGAGGACTGGGAAGTGATGAACGGCGATCGAGTAGCAAGAACATGCGTGCTCTCCGTGCTCTCCGTGCTCGCGGTGCTGACGGCAACAAGTGCTTCGCGGGCCCAGGATGAGGCTATCGGCGGTCCGGTGAATGTGACCGTGGATGTAGCGAAGACTGTGAACTTCATGGCTCCGCGAGCGATGGGCATTCATACTTCGGTCTACGACAATGCGTTTCATCGCGGTCAATGGATTCCGCTGCTGAAGAAGGATGGTATTTATACGTTGCGTTATCCGGGAGGCGGTTACTCCGATGCCTATCACTGGTCTACCGCGCAGATGAGTGCGTGGAAGGGAACGAAAGACAAAGGCTACGTTGCGCCGGGCGCTGACTTTGGGAGCTTTGTGAAACTGGTCGACAAACTGGGCGGAACGGCGATCATTACGGTCGATTATGGAGCGAACCTGCAAGGGACAGGGCCTGGAGAACCGGCCGAAGCAGCGGCGTGGGTCGCTTATGCGAACGGCAAGCCCGGGGACACGCGAGCGATTGGCAAGGATTCAGTGGGGAACGACTGGAAGACGGTTGGATATTGGGCGACAATGCGCGCCTCGCAACCGCTGGTCAAAGACGATGGGTATAACTTCCTGCGGATCGGCCATCCGGCGCAGGTGAATATTAAATATTGGGAGATCGGCAACGAGATATTCGGTAACGGCTATTACGCAAAGGACAACGGGGGCTACGAAAACGACGCTCATGCTGCCTACAGCGGCATTGCGAAAGAAGATGCACGGACCCGAGCGCACAATCCGAAACTTTCGTCTAAGGCTTACGGAGAAGGCGTTGTTGCGTTCTCGCGGGCGATGAAGGCTGTCGATCCGCGTATCGGAATCGGAGCGGTGCTGAATACTCCGCCGGCGGATGATTCGTGGGGTCGCGACTGGAATTCTTCGGTGCTGAAGGCATGCGCTCCAGACATAGATTTTGTGATCGTCCACTGGTACACGGGCGGCTTGCTTCCTCCGGACTATAAGAAACTCGACGCGGCAAGCCTGCTCAATGCGCCGTTTGAAGAACTGCCGCAAATGGTCTCGGAACTCATTGATTCGTTCAAACAGGATGCTGGCGGAAAGCAGCTTCAACTGGCGGTGACCGAGTTAGGTTCGCGGCCTTATGCGCAGGTTGACAATCCGGTCGTGGAAGGACTCTTCGCGGCCGATAGTTACGCCAGCCTCGCCGAGGATGGGGCGGTCAACATCGATTGGCTGGAGCTGCACAGCAACGTCTTTCTGGAGGCGAAGGACGATAGCCCGCGAGCGGGTTACTTCGGCATACAGATGGTCCACAAATTGATGAACCTGCGCGATGTGTTCGTCAAAACGACATCGAGCGACCATCTGCTGGCTGCACATGCCGCTCGGCGAGCCGATGGCAGCCTGGGGTTGATGCTGATCAATAAGGACCCGAAGAATGTTGCGACGGTCCGAGTGAAGGTGAGCGGTCCTACGGTTGGCGCTGTGGGGAAGCGGTTCCAATGGGGACCGGAGAATCCGCCGACGCAGTACGATGTGCAGGAGACGGAAGCGTCGGGGCTGGGGAACAGTTTTGCGGTGACGGTGCCGGCTTATTCGATCACCGTGCTCAACCTTCCGGCAGGGGATGGTGCTCACTAGTTTTTGCCGCAACAGTCGATGTCGGCGTGCGACCAGACCCCCCGCTATTTTGCGCAAAATGTCACGCCCGATTGAAGAGGCATCGAATTGTCTCCCATCGGCAGAGCGCCTAGGGAACCGCGGGTGGATAGTTCGCGGCTTCACCCAGAGCTGCCTGGCGGAGCTTGCGCGAGCGGGAATGGGCAAGTGACGGTTTTTCGACGAAAAACCATGAAAATGTCGCAGCGACGGCTACGATCGGGAGTACGACCATGATCGCCAGCCAGGGATGGCGATTGAATAAGCCGGCGGCCACCACACTCTGGACGATGGGGTAATGGAGGACGTAGGTGCCGTAGGAAAAGTCGCCCCAGCGTGTCGGTCCCTTGACCTGCGGGAGCAGGAGGGCGGCGCCGAGAGTGAGCGCGGCGATCGCAGCCGGACGCGGAAAGTACCAGCCGGTCGCAAAATGCAGGGCATAGAGCAGGGCGGCGGCGAGCATGATCCATTTGCCGTGTTTCTTGAAGAAGGCCAGGTGATAGTAGATCAACGCGCCAGTCATGAAGTACGACAACTGGCCGGGGAGCTGGAGGGAGAGCGATTCGTGCCGGGCTAGTGCCATGCGGTAGACGATCGATAAAACGAAGAGCGTCAGGAGTACGGCGTCGCGGTTCAAGCGACGGCAGGCCCACACGATCAACGGCACGGCAAGGTAGAACATTACCTCGATCTTGATGGTCCAGAGGGCGCCGTTCATGAAGGGATTGACGGGGTTCGATTGGAAGACGCCATCGATGCCGGGATGCAGGAAGTTCGCGAATGAAAGATTGGCGAGCAGGAACTTGCCTACATGAAAGCTGCCAAGCGAAAAAGCGATGAGCAGGCAGAAAACAGTCGAAAGCCAATAGCCGGGAAGGATTCTGTAAGCGCGGTTGGAGAAATATTCGCGGAGCGTGGAGCATCGCTCGTAACTGGCGAAGATGAGGAAGCCGGAGATCGCGAAAAAGCCTTCGACGGCAAGGTGGGCGTTCAGCACGCGGAGGATGATGAGGAGGGAGCCGCTCGCACTGAGGTCGGCACAATGGACGAACACGACAATTGCCGCGAGAAGGAGCCGAACGATATCAAAGTTGTTATTACGCATCAAGAAGCAGGCTTCCGCAGAAGGGATATACGTCAACTGTCATGTTGCAGTGAACAAATTCAGGATACGCAGTGTCCAACGTCCGCGCAATTGATAGGGCAGTCGCCAGCCCGGGCATCGGCAGGTGACAGTCCTATACTCGCCCGGTAGACGTGGCGCGACCCATGCCGCCGGAAGCGTGAAACGTCCATGTCCGTATTTGCCTAAAGCGGACGTTGAGTGTGCTTTTCGGTCTTCTCGGTCAGGTTGGTGCAATATAGCGGATGCGTGAAATCGTGCATCACGTATACCTGCTCCTGCCATGGCTGCGGCATGAAGCGGAAACCACGATCCGCCGGTGCTACCCATTTACGCCGGGCGCATTTGACGTGCGGATATAATTGGCAGAGCCAAACAACATTATTGGATCGGAAAGAGTTGAGAGTGATGAAGCATCCCACAATCAGCGTCATTATCCCTCTGTTCAATTGCGAACGGTATATCGCGGAGGCTATCGACAGCGCACTGCGACAGACATATCCGCCACTCGAAATTGTTGTTGTTAACGATGGGTCGACCGATAGCGGTCCGGCAATCGTGGAAAGCTACGGCGATCGTGTAAGGATGATCACCCAAGCCAACGGAGGCCAGAGTTCCGCACGAAACACGGCCATCGCGGCCGCCCGTGGAGAGTGGGTCGCGCTGCTGGATTCGGACGACTATTGGCTGCCGAACAAACTGGAGATGCAAGTTGCAGCGCTGGCGGCGTCAGAACGAGCCGATCTCGTTTGCACGGGATGGGTCGAACTGCATAGCGACGGAACGACTGAGGACATCCCGATGGGCGATGTGGCGTGGATCAAGCAGCGTCTGCTGTATGCCGTGCCCATGTTTCCCAGCACTGTGATGATGCGGCGGTCGATCATGATCGAGGAGCCGTGGAACACTGCACAACGGAGTTCCGAAGATTGGCAGATGTTCTATCGGCTGTCGCGCCGCGTTGAGTTTGCGCGGGTTGAGGCTTGCTTGACCGTTTACCGCGTAATAGCGGGCAGCGTATCGAATAGCGACTGGAGAAACGCGCTGAAGTATGCGAAGACGGTGGCGAAGGAGATCCAGAACGATGTCGGCGGCATGAGGGGTTGGCTGCTGCGCCGAAGAATCGATGGTCGCTTATATGCAAACGCCGCGCTTGGAGTGAGGGATGCGGGCGAAAAGGGCTCGCTGGGCTGGATGACGCGGTCGCTCTGGACGTGGCCATTTCCGGACGTGATGCCGAAGCGCTACAAGATTTTTGTCGCGATGGCGGTTGGATCGTTGCGAGGGCGCTGAAGCAAATACAATCGATTGGATGTAGTGAGGAGAGGAACCATGAGCAGTAAGAGGGAATTGCTCGCGCAAGCCGGCGCTTATAGTGGATTTACGCGGCTGGCCGAAGCAGTCCCCGGTCCGCCTTTGCTGCTTATTCTGAACTATCATCGCATCGGCGATGCCGTGCAGACATTATACGACTCCGGAACTTTTTCCTGTACGGTCGACGAGTTGGACTGGCAGGTGCGTTACCTGAAGCGAAATTTCCCGATCGTGACTCTGGATCAGGCTGCCGACATTGTGCATGGGAGATCGGCGCCCTCAAAAACTTCGGTATTGATTACGTTCGACGACGGCTATCGCGATAACTACGATGCGGCGTTTCCGGTTTTTGCGAAGCACCAGGTCTCGGCTTCTTTCTTCCTTCCGACGTCGTATATCGGCACCGGTTATTTACCGTGGTGGGACCTGATCGCGTATATCGTGAAGACTTCTCGTGAAAGCCGGATCGCGCTTACGTATCCTGAGAGCGTGGAGTTCGACGTGACGCCTGCTCACCGCGCTCACTCCATCATGGGCATACTCAAGCTATTCAAACGGCCGTCGATGACCGATACGGAACGGTTTATCAGCGAGCTTGAAACTGTCTGTGGCAGTGTTAGGCCTGCGGAAAGTGCGGAGCGTTGCTTTCTGAATTGGGACGAAGCGCGTGAAATGCACCGCGGTGGGATGTGTTTCGGCTCGCATACGCACACCCACGAAATTCTGGGCAAGCTGCCTTATGAGCGTCAACTGGAAGAGTTGGAGACTTCGCGCGCCATCATGGAACGTGAGTTGGAGCAGAACATTGACAGTCTGGCCTATCCGGTCGGACGGCCAGATTGCTTTTCTGAAATCACCTACCGGGCACTTGCTGCCGCGAAGTACCAGACGGCTTTCGCGCGGGACTCCGGTATCAACCGCGCGGGGCAAATTCAGCCGTTCAATGTTCTCCGCTGCAGCATCGATGGCATCAGCCTTCCGCACTTTCGACTTCGCATGGCCCTGCGTACGGCAACAGGACGGGACCTTTTCTGACAATCATGGCCAAACGCCGCATCCTCGTTCTGGGTGAGGACTCGCAATCCTTCCTGACTGTCATCCGCTCCTTTGGCCGCGCCGGTATCGAGGTCCATGTTGCGTGGTGTCCGCTTGATTCGCCAGCGCTTGCTTCGCGGTACATCAAAACGATTCATCGTCTACCGGCCTTCAATGCTGACAATACAGAGTGGATATCCGCCTTCCAGCGACTGTTTCGCGAGGAACACTTTGATCTGGTTGTGCCCACAACCGACAGTGCGGCGCTTCCGTTCCAACTGCATCGCCAGCAGTTTGAGCCAATGGTCCGGATGTGTCTTCTGCCGGACGATGTGTATCGAATCTGTGCCAACAAGGATGAGACCTGGGGACTGGCCAACCGGCTTTCCATTTCCGTTCCGCGGCAGGCCATCGTTGCCTCTGCGCAGGAGGCCCTGGATGCGGCGGCGACGTTTGGGTATCCGCTTGTATTGAAGCCCAGAGCTTCGTCGAACGAGCGGAACCCGATGAAGCGGCAGAAGGTGCTGAAGGCGGAGAACGAGGCGGAACTGCTTAGGCTTGCCACTGAAATGACGGCGAATGGAACAGTCCTTGCCCAGGAAAATTTTATTGGTATCGGGGTCGGCGTCGAGGTGCTTTGCAAGGACGGGCGCATGCTGATGTCCTTCCAGCATGAGCGTGTCCACGAGCCTCTGAAGGGCGGCGGCAGCTCGTACAGGAAGAGCGTTCCGCTTAGCGCCGACCTTCTCGACGCCACGGCCAGAATGATGCAGGCACTGGAATATACCGGCGTCGCCATGGTCGAGTTCAAGGTGGACCGTGCGACGGGGCGGTGGATTTTGATCGAGATCAACGCGAGATTCTGGGGTTCGCTGGCGTTGTGTGCTGCGGCCGGTTTGGATTTTCCCATCGCTCTCGTCAGACTTCTGCTCGATGGACAAGAACCTTCTTCCAGCAACTACCGCACTGGACTCTATTGCCGGCATTGGAGCAAAGACCTTCAGTGGTTCCTCGCGAACCTGAGGGCCGATAAGTCCGATCCCACATTGCAGACCCGCAAGTTGTCGAGCCTACTACTTGAAGCAGTCAACATACTGACGCTCAAAGAGTGCAGCGACACGTTCAATATTTCGGATCCGCGTCCTGCGTGGGAAGACCTTAAACTTTTCCTGGGCGAAAAGCTGTTTCGGGTATTCAAACTGCTTCGGCCTTTTCGGTCGCTTCACCGTTCGCGTCTTCGCCGGCTTTATCGCTCCGCTGGACGCATCCTCGTTATTTGTCATGGGAATATCTGCCGCAGTCCGTTCGGAGCGGAAATGCTGGCGCGGGATTTTGGGAAAACGGCATTCTCGGGAGGGATCTATCCGAAGGCCGGCCGGACGTCGCCCGACAATGCTGTTGCGGCGGCAGCCGAGCGGGGAATCGATCTTTCCCTTCATCGCTCGAGCGTGGTCACGGTGGAGGAGATGCGCGCGGCGGACCTCATTCTGATCTTCGATCGGAAGAACTGGCTTGGCGTGCGAGCGCTTGCTCCGGAGCTGATGGACCGGGTTGCGTTTCTGGGCGCGGCGGATACCAGCAGGCCGCTGGAGATCGTTGATCCTTTTGGCGGAGATCTCGATGAGTTCCGGGGTTGCTACGCTCGGATTGAGGATGCCTTAAGCCGTATCCAGTCGTAGAACGGTGAGACTGCCTGATGGAGGCGGCTTTGGGTGGCGAAGGTCAACCCCCGGCAGGGGTCACGAAGGCGACCGTGGCGAGGTAGATGCGACGGGCGGAGTTGGGGAGACGGTCTCCGATGGGAGCGAGGCGGACACGGTCCGAGGAGTCCAGACCATGAAAGAGTTTGACCAGAACCAGGTATGTCGGAATGGCCGCGGCGATCGCGAGGATGAGGCCGGGCAAACCCGGGAGGGCGTGGTCGATGGACCATGCGACCGCCGCCATGACGAGGGCTGCGGCGGATATCCGGATGGCTGAGACGATGGGGAAACTGAAGTTGTAGATGCGGCGCGCCTGTTGCCAGACGACCATGATGCCAAGCGTCTGAGAAAGGCCATTGCCCCAGGCGGCGCCGATTGCGCCGTAGCGGCGGATGAGAACGTAATCGAGAGTGATGTTGACGAGGCCGATGACGGAAAGCCATGTGAGGAGTTCCTTTTGGCGATCGGCGGTGCGCATAAGGACTTCCGAGATCTCCTGAAAAGCGCGGGGGATGGCGAGGACCGAGGCGATGATCAGTACAGGGGTCGCGGCGGTGTATCGGGAACCGTACGCGACGCCGATGGCGGCCCGCGCCACGGCCGCAGCGCCAAGGTGAACGGGCAGGGCGACGAACAGGAGGAAGCGGCAAGCGTTCTTGACGATGCTGTCGACCCGCGAGGGGTCGCGGCTGGCCTCGACCATCAGGGTGATTCCAGTGGCGGGGCCGAAGGTGCGGGGAATGAGGAGAAGATTATTGGCCATGCCGAAGCTGATGGAATAGAAAGAGATTTGTTCAAGGGTCGAAAACCAGCGGAGGAAGAAGAGTTCGGAGCGGTCCCAGACTATGGACATGAGCAATTGAACGCCAATGGCCTGCAAGCAGTAGCGGCGGATGCGCTGGACAATTTCGGCGGGAAGGATGTCGAGGGGAAGCCCGCGGAGCTTGCGGTTGAGAGGGATAGTGCGGAAAGCGACCTCGACGCTGCGGCCGACGAATGTCGCGGAGGCAATGCCGATGAGGTCCCAATGGAAGAAGAGGGTGAGGAAGATGACGAGCGCGTAGGAGACAAGATAGCCGAAGGCACTGCGAGTGTTGGGGGCGACGTCCTCGAAGGCGTTGTTGGCTTGCGCGGGGACCCAGGACATGATGCCGGGAGCGATGGCGAGGATCAGGATGCAGGACATGATCTTGTAGCCCGGTTCGCCGAAGAATGCGACGCCGGCTACTCCGAGCACGCTGATGCAGACGGCCCCGAGAAGTTGGTAGCGGTAGGCGAGGTGGTATACGGCGTGCGCGGTTCCGGGCTTGTCGAGCGCGAGGAACTCCGACATATATTTGCGGGTGGCGCCGGCGAGGCCGCTGCCGCTGGTGCGCGTCACCGTGATGACGAAGAAGTTGATGTAGCTGAAATAGCCCATCTTCTGTGGGCCAAGATAGCGAGCGACGGCAATCGACGTTCCGAAAAAGACGATGGCTTCAAGAACCGTTTCGAGGCCGTACCAGAAGGAATTGTGAAGGATTTTTCCGGAAGCCGATTTTGCTACAGAAGCCATGGGGTAAGGATAGCTCGGAGGGAATCGATGAGGGTGGGGTGCGCAGAGTTTTTATTGATGGGCGGTGTTTACGTTCGAGACACTTGAGGTGGCGTCATGATCCACCTGATCGGCCACGATGGTCGCGAGGGCCTGTGCGCCAGCGTCGTTGAAATGGACGAACTCCACGAAGTTGCTGCGGCCCGGTGTGATGAGCGTGGCCGCATCGACAACCGGGACTGAGCGGCTGGCGCCAACCTGACGGACGGCTTCGCTCATACGGCGTTCCATATCCAGC
>Ga0209483_1002842_pt1 | contig 11754 bp, 10 predicted proteins | sample NGEPerA_FD_184508 | JGI IMG/M metagenome (GOLD analysis project Ga0209483, IMG submission 184508) | Arctic peat soil microbial communities from the Barrow Environmental Observatory site, Barrow, Alaska, USA - NGEE PermafrostL2-A... | ecosystem: Environmental > Terrestrial > Soil > Wetlands >... | reverse complement strand
TAGCCAATCAACCCCACAAATCAGAAATGAGGCCGGACAAGTCGATCTATGACTTTGCGCGGGTCGTGTTCGCCGGAAACTCGGTCATGCTCAAAGAGCATTTCCGCTGCGTTCCCGCCATCATCGAATTCTCTAATCGTGAGTTTTACCAAGGCGATATCAAGCCTCTGCGGTTGCCGCATGCAAATGAGCGTCTTGACCCGCCTTTGATTGACGTTTTCGTACGGGGCGGGTTCCGCGATGGCGACGTTAACCGGCCAGAAGCCAAAGCCATCGTCGATGAAATAGAAGCTATACTCGCGGACGACGAACTCGCCGGTCGAAGCATCGGCGTCGTCACACTGCTCGGTATAAAGCAGTCCGCCTACATTCAACAATTGATCGGTCAACGCATATCTCCGATTGACGTTGTGGCGCGTAATCTCGCGGTCGGGCCACCGCCTGTGTTTCAGGGGCGGGAGCGGGACATCATGCTCGTCTCGATGGTGCTTGGCCCCGGCGACCATGCGGCTCAAAATCGAATTGACCAGAACCAACGGTTCAATGTTGCGCTGTCCCGCGCCCGCGACCGCATGTATTTGTTCCGCTCGGTCGAAAGCAACGCCTTCGCAGAAGGCACGCTGAACGGCAAGCTCATTCGTCACTTCAAAGAGCCGTTCCGACAGGATGCCCGTCGCACGCAAGTCTTGCGAGATCGTTGCGAGTCCGGCTTTGAACTCGAGATGTTTGATGAACTGGTGAAGAACAGCTACCGCTTTGAGCCGCAAGTGAAATGCGGCTCATACCGTATCGACTTCGTGGTTGAAGGACGCGAAGGACGGCGTCTGGCAGTGGAGTGCGACGGTGACCGCTTCCACGGCCCCGGCCAGTGGTCGGATGACATGGCCCGGCAGCGCGTTTTGGAGCGTGCGGGCTGGACGTTTTGGCGTTGCTTTGCTTCCAGCTTTACCCGCCGCCGCGAGGCAGTCGTCGCCGATCTCCGCCAGACGCTTGACGCTTTGGGTATCGAACCGCTCGGCTCTGAATTCGTGGATAACACTGTTTGGGTTCACGCCAAAGAAGTTGACCCGTATGCTGTGACGGAAGCGGTTAGCGAGGTCGTATGACGGCGCGGCCCTTATTGCGCCATACAGTCGCACAGCTCGAAGAGATGTTCGCGGCGAAGCCCTCAGACACGGGCACCTTGAAGGCTCTCGATACCGAGTTGCAATTCCGCAATGTTCCCCGCGCCACCGCCTTGCTGCGGAAAGTTAAGTCTGCCCTCACTGGCGGAAGTCTCTTAGTCCCTTCGGTACAGCCAGAACTCTTCACGTCCGCACGAGTCCCGATCCTTTCTATCGCCCAGCCAATTATGACGCCGCCGGCTGTGATACTTCCCAAAGCCGTGGCGAAGCCTGCACCGCCCGTTGCGGAGATTCCGCCAATGGCGTTAGATGAGGCGTATAAGGCTCTCCGCGTGACGGCGGGTGCGTCCTGGGCGGAGGTCGAGCAATCGCGTTTCAAGATTGTGCAACGCGCTCATCCCGACACGGTCGCAGAATTAAGCGCGGAAAAACGCATCGCAGCTCAAACAGAGGCGAAGCGTGCGAATGCCGCTTATGCGGTACTTTTAGAGGCCCGAAGTCGGTAAACTACGGCTATGGCAAAATTTATTGAAGTAGGCTCCGGCATCTTTATCAACCCTGACGCGGTTGCATTCGTAACGCCTGATGGCGGCTCGAAAAGCATCGTTACCCTCGTCACGGGCAAGACCATATCCGTAGATTCTGACGCTCACACACTCGTCAAGAAACTATCGGCCTGATTAGTCTTTCCCTTGGGAGTCAAGCCTAATTGGGTTTGGCATTCTCGTCCGGTGCAAAGACCGTATTTAATATTGTGGACATTCTGGCACAGGGATTGCCAGCTTCACAGACTGATTCCCATATCGCTCCCTGAGTCACGACCAGCCGCATTCACCTGGGCATTTTCCTGCGTCATCCCATGACAGGCATGTTCCAGTGCAATGTCGCGAGTAATTGGCTCTGCTTGCCGATCATAGAACTGGCTTTGCGGGTCGATATGCAACCAGCCTCCAGTCTGATCGTGCTTGTAGCTCTCGATCTCGCCCGTCTCCCGCTTCCACTCGTACCCTGCTGTTTCGTTAGGGAGAGCTGCCTCGATAGGCGCATAGTGCCGGGTATCGACTTCGGCTTCATGGCGGATGATTTCGGGCAGCGAAACCATCGTATCGGGCGACGGTTCACGGCGTAGGTCGTCTTGCGGATGCTCTCTGCTGTTGGTCATTGGTGGCTCCTTGCTTTGTTGGTTGGCGGTCTGTTCGACCGGCGCTTTTTGAAGGTCTATGGCTGAGGTCTTGGCCACGTCCGTACTGAGGCGTTCGCCAAGCGTTCCGGCGTCGTTGGTGTAAATCCGCGCATCCTGTGAAGCGCGGGAGACGGAGACGTAGGCGAAGCGAGTGTTGATGAGTTCCGGGTGAACTGTGGTGTCCATGTTCACCAATACCCGGTCGGTGGTGAGTCCTTGCGAGCTGTGCGAGGTCACGGTGTAGCCGTGGTCGAAGTGCGGCATCTTGGCGGAGTCGAAGCTGACGGTGCGGTCTTTGTCTCCGTCCATCTTCACGTCGATGTGCGTTCCGTCGATCCGCTGGATGGCTCCAAGGTCGCGGTTGGAGACGCCCAGCTCTCGGTTCGCGGCGGTGAACTGTATGCGGTCGCCCTCGGCGAAGTCGCGGCTGATCTCACGGTAGGCCGTGATGCCGCGCAACCGTTCCGGGTCGTAGGCGACTTGTTTTCCATCGTCCTTAGCGACTGTGATCTGGTTGGCTGCCGCGTCGATGGAAACCACCGTCGCGTAGCTGCGAGGCTGGATCCCTTGTTCTTTGCTGCCCCGCGTGTAGTAGAGAACGTCGTCCGGCTGATACTTCACGGCCCAGGTTCGGTCGGCGCTGGTAAGCTCCGATCGCTGCGTCAAGACTTCTATCCGATGGTCGTCTTTTGAGAGGGCGCCGGAGGCTTTCAACTCGGTGCGAATGGCGTCGTTGATCTCGCGGCGGCTGGCATTGTCGGGCGAGACGACAAGCGTGTTCTCCGGCTTGGCGGCATAGTCCTTGGCGATGGCTGCGATGCGCTGCGCGTTGTCGGGGATCTCTGTCACGCGCCCCTGTTGCTGCAATAGGCCGACGCCAACGGCGGTTTCGTTCTTGGAGAAATGTTCGACGACCCGCAGCAAGTCAGGGTCTTTCTGACGCATGATCTGGTCAAGCTGCGAGGTCTGCATTCCGGCCTGTTGCATCTGCTCGAAGGGCTTGCCGGCATCGACGCCCTGGTGCTGGCGGGTGTCTCCGATAAGAAGAACGCGGTCTTGCGGCCCGATCTTTTCCATGAAACTCTGCATCTGGCGGGTGCTGGCGAGACTGGATTCATCGACCATGTAGAGGTGTCTCCGGTCGGGATCGCCCTTTGTCTGATCCTCGCCTCCACGCACAAGAAAACCCTGCAAGGTGTCTGCCGAGATGCCCGCCTCCCGTAGCTGGGCGGCGGCGCGGCTGGTTGGGGCGAAGCCCTCGACGGCGTAGCCGTTGCGTTCCGCGCCTTCTCGTATCGTCTCCAGCGCGGTCGTCTTCCCGGACCCGGCGAGTCCCTGCAAACCGTGGACGCGGTCATGCGAAGTCAGTACCTCCTCGATGGCTCTCCGTTGCGCGGGATTGAGAAGTTCGCGGGTATTGGCATGGGCTGCAGCCTGCTCTTTTGGCAGAATCGGCTCGACGGCATTCTGCCCGCGTTGCATGTGTCCGATGGTCGCAAGTTCCGCGGCGATGGTGTCGCGGGTGGTGAACTGCCGCCCGGTTTCATGCTTCTGTCCGTCAACGGTCTGGAACTCGCCTGTAGTGTGTCGCTGGTCGAAGTTCGTCCGCACCTGTTCATACGTGAGGTCGCCCATGCCGCGCCGCAACGCATCGCGCATGATGTCCCTCTCGTCGGTGACGGCCTCACGCTCGAAGCTGCGATCCTTGGCAAAGCTGACTGCTTCCTGCGCCCGCTGCGGCGCATCCGGCACCCGGTTCTGTGCCAGTCTTTCGGCCCGTTCTCTCGCTGCCGTGACGACGTGATCGGCCTGGTTGCCGAACTCGGCCGCAATTTGGCGGTGGGCGGCAAGCACCTCAGAGGGCGTATGAATTTCTTTGCGGTCACGGGTGTTGTGAGCGGCAATCTGCGCGGCCTCCGGCCCGCTGAAGCCGCTCCGCGCAATCGCTTCTTCGATCTGCTGGCGGCGCGGGCTGGACGCTTCAAGGTATTCGGCGGTGTAGCCCTTTACGTCGGGAGCGCCGCTCTTGCCTGCCTCGATCTCATAGCCGAGATTGCGGAGCCGGTAGGTCAACTCAGACTGGTAGACGGCGGTTGCAAACTGCTGGCTATCGAAGTAGCTCTGCGGCTGAATCGCGCGGGCGGAACCGTCCCCGCGCTCGGTCATATTGAAGATCACGGCATGGGTATGGAGTTGCGGGGCGGCGTAGCCGTCAACAGGGCGGGCGGTGTCATGCTCGAACTTGGCGACGATGAACTTGCCGGTGGTATCGGCGGGATGGTTGCCGCCGATACGCGCTTGTGTGTACCGCTCCAACTCCGTGAGAGCGATGGTCACGGCCTGCCGGTGGGCTTCACGGATACGGTCGTCGCCGCCAACAAGGGCGGTCAGCGAGACGGACTTGGGAGCCGAAAAGGTAGCGTCCCAACCTGCCCGGTGCTCCATCGGCTTGACGGTAGTTCCGTCTGCGGTGGTGTACTCCTGGGCCTTTCGGTGCTGGATCAACTGCTCGGCGGTATGGGGATTTTGCCCCTCGCTCAGACGAGCGAAGTGTTGGCTGTCAATGGCTCCGGTGAGGCCGTACTTCTCGGCCAACTGCCCTTGCCATTCGCCAAGAATGGTGTCGCCCTGCTTCCAATAGTTCTGCTCGGCGGACGTGAACTCTTTGGCGTGATAGGTCTGAGCCTGACCGGAGCTGATGGACTTCGAGATGGTAAGCATACCGCCTCGCTATTCTTCAAACTGAAACGCGGTATTGGCTGGCCCGTCGTCGGCGTCACCGAAGTCCTCCGGGCTGTCCGGGTCGGTTCCGGCTGCGGCCAGTTCGTCTTCGGTCGGCTCGTCCGGCTCCGAATCTGCTTCCTCGGTCACGGCTTCCTGCTTGCCAGTTTCGACCTGCGGAGGAGCAACCGGCTCCGCCTTCGGCGCTTCGGCCTCAAGGTCAATGGTGGGTGGCACGATCACAACATTCTTTGGAGCGAGCGTCTTTGGATCGAAGGGCAGCTCGTCGTCTTCAACGCGGCGCGGTACGAAGCCGGGAGTCGTCTGAGGCAAGTCCATGTACTCGAAGTGAAACCGGGCAACGTTGTTTCCCAGCTTGAGAAAGGCGTGCCGGTTTTCCAGTCCGGAGATTTCAGAGTCCATCACCAGCGGCTCAACCTGACGGTCCAAGCTGAAGTTCTTGCCGGAACGTGTGCCATCGAAGTGCGTCTCCTTCATGCGCTCGATCTCGACTTTTCCAATGGCATTCGACACCCACTCGGCGGCCTTTGGCTCCGTCGTCTTGAGGAAGATTTTGGTGGCGGGTTGGGACAGCATGACCTCGGCCAAGTGGCCGTAGATCACTTCAAGCTGGGCCTTGCCTTGGAAGCCCAGGACGAGCGGGTTCCGGCTCTTGCGGTTCTCCGTAATCGCAGTATGAAGCTGAGGGAGACGCTGAAGACTCGCCAACTCGTCCAACACAAACCAGACGGGGTTCTGGTTGTCCTGCGGTGCTGTCAGCAGGCGCAAAACCAAGAGGTCGATCCAAAGGCTGTGAAGCGGACGGAGGGCTTCGCGCTCCGTCGCGCTGGAAGTAATGAAGATCCAACCCTCACGCTTCTCGGACCACTCGGTGGCACTCCAACTTGTCTTTGCCTGGGCTTTGGTAGGCAGCATCCGCAGGCTATCAGCTACCAGTCCGAGCGAAGCCAGGACGCCGTTACGCTGCTGCTGTGCGCCCTTGGCAATCATGGCCTGCATCTCCGTTCCGAGTACCCGTTTGTCGATCTCATCCGGGTTGGAGAGCCATGCGACCAACTGCCCCGGCGTCGGCCCAAAGGTGAGCAAGTGGGCAAAGATTTTCTGTGGGGTCTCGGTGAAAAACTCACCCTTTTTGTCGCTGGTCGGCTGGTAGAGCGAGGCGGCAATCGCCTTGGCTTCGGCCTTGCGGCGAAGTTCCTCGGAAGGCCCCCAATAGGGGCAGCGGGCATCCAGAGGGTTCAACACAATGTCCCCACGCTTGGCGTCGTAGAACCTCTGGATGAACTCGCAAGCTGGGTCATAAACGATGGCCGAATGCCCCCGGCCCTGAATCTGCCGGAGTATCTGCATGATGAGGGTGGTTTTGCCAGCCCCGGTGTCTCCCATGAGTTCGATGTGCTGCGCTTCGGCCTGCAGCGGTATCCGCATCATCTCTTTGGCTTCGGTAGTTTTGAAGCCGATACCGTCGCCTTGCACGGTCTTGTTGAACTCCTTGGGCGTGAGCATGACCGGGCCTTTGAGCAGCCGTCCGTACTTCATTTGCTTGCGCCGGGCGATGTCCTTGACGATAGAAAACGGGAGCTGTATCAGCAGCGAGAGAAAGCCAAACAAGAGCGGGAGCTTGTAGATTTCCCAAAGACTTTCGTCCTCGAAGACGGTGCTTTTCAGGTACGCCGTGAGCGGCGCGTCAACGTAGATTTGCTCCGGCCCGCGATAGAGGGCGCGGAGTCCACGCGCTGCTGCGGCCCGCGAAAGTGCCAGCGGAATGTGCTTCCCCGCCAGTGCGGGAGTCGTGCCGGCTTGCACATCGGCTTCGGCGGCGAGTTGGCCCGCCGCGATGCCATTGCCGACGTAAAGCAACTGAAACTTGTTCTTCTTCTTGAGCGCACCGCCCGCCGCTGCGCGGGCATAGATCGGCGTGTAGAACTGCTGCAAGGGTGTCTGTCCAAGGTCGAACCGGGCATAGAGAAAGCAACCCGTCAGGACGAAGGCAAGGAACACCGCGCCATAGGAGTAGATCGGAGAATGCGGCGGGAAGATGATCGTTTCTTTACGACCCCATTGTTGAGTTGCCATCATGCACGCTCCAGGTCCTGTTGCGCTTCGATGGCGACGGCCCGCTTCCGCTTCTTCACTTCGACCATGATTCCGTCGAAGACTTCGGGCGTGATTTTCTGGCCCGTCGCGAGCGGTTTCAGGAGGTTGGTCAGCATGAGCCGGAGTCCAACGATCTCGCTCAACTCCGGGCTGGCTGTAGGCTCACCCCCGTCGCGGGTAAGCTCCGCAAGAATGAGACTGCGAATGAACTCGCCGCGCTGCTGGCCACGCTTCTTGGCAAGCGAATCGAGACGTTCTGCCTCGGTCCGGCTGAGCTTCGATGAGACATTCGTCAGCCGAAAGGATGCCCGCTGTTCGGCTTTCTCGACCATCGCATCATCGCTGAGAAGTGGCATATTGGCCTTCAATCTGTCACGAATTCTTGGGAATACCTGGGTATTCTCAAGAATCCCTGGGCACTGTAAGTTGTTGAGGTTGTTCGGTCGCTTTCAAGAATCCGTGAGGATTCCCAGCACGGCCCTCCGAGGGGTGGAGTGTCATAATTCATCCGGTGCGTAGCACCGTTCCCATCCCTGCACAAATCATTGAGGGGGCGATGCACTTTACTTCGCTGCTGCATTCGCCATTGGAATAGCCGCTGGAGCATGTACTGAGGTTGCAGGCTTACGTCCCGGCTTTCCTTTTGGGGCATCGTCATTGCTGCGCTTGATACGCAATGGATGGGTCGGTTTCGCATCGTTCGATGTCTCCATGTATTTCAGGAAGTCCTTGTCTTTGGCGAATACATATTCGAGCGCCTTGTTCACTACATCGTCGGCGGCAACGCTGGTGAATGCCGCATATTGGTTGACGAGGTTTGCAGTGGACTCCTCAAGTGAAACGGTGGTTGTTACCTTCCGGCTGTTGGTGATCTCAAGCAATGGCATGGACGTTCTCCCTGTTCATAGTGGTTGGAATAACTGGTTGGACTGCTGTAGCTTCGAGCTCCGCTTCAATATCGAAGATGGTGTCGTAGAGGAATACTTTGGTGGCGCGGTCATATCCTCGTACCGCGATAATTTCGCTGATCTTCCTGCCTGTTGCAAATCGTCCCACCTGGACGACTACCTGAACTGTCTCCGCTATCTCCGCCGATATGTCGTCGCGATTCGATTGTTGATGCGAACGCATCGCCAATTCGCCGAACCTGCGGAGTGCTTTCACCGCAGAGCTGGCGTGAATCGTTGCCATCGAACCTGCGTGACCGGTATTGAACGAATCGAGCAGCGTGCGGGCCTCTTCGCCGCGCACCTCGCCAAGGATGATTCGGTCGGGCCTCCACCGCAACGCGGCCTTCAATAGATCGTTGAAGCTCACCGTGCCTGTGTGCGATTCGGTTTGGCATTCGGACGCCAATAGATTCGGCTTGCCGATACGCAGCTCCGACGTGTCCTCGATCACCACAATGCGCTCTCCTTCGGGAATGAAATCGGCCAGCGCGTTTAGCAGCGTTGTCTTCCCGCTGCCGGTTCCACCGCTAATCAGCATCGTCTTCCCGGCCTCGATATAGCCGCTCAGCATTGCGCCTGTCTCGATGGTCATGGCGCCGGTCTGGATGAGGTCGGCAATGGTGAAGCGAACCTTGGAGAACTTGCGAATGGTGACGGCAGGATTGGGCCGGACGACGGGCGGGAGGACCGCCGCGAGGCGGCTCCCGTCCGGCAATTGGGCATTCAATAGCGGGTGCGCTTCGTCAAACTTCCTGCTGAGTTTGTTAGCAATTACCTCAAGGCCGGTGCGGAGCGCCTTCGCATTGAAGACGACCTCCGCGTGTTCCAACCTGCCCTTGCGCTCAAACCACCATTGCCCATTCGGATTGCCCATAATCTCGCTCACCGTGTCGTCGAGCAAGAGTTCCTTGATTGGCTGGAGAAACGAAATGAGGAGGTCCAGGTCGTGGTTCATATCGGCTCCTAGTCGAATGCCTGGTCGGCGCGGAACCGAACGATAGTGAGCCCAAGCGGATTGACGGCCAGCGCATTGTTGGCGACGTGGTCGGCGAAGACATAGGTCACGCTGGCAGTCCACCGTTCGGTCCTTAGTTGCGTGTGGTCGTTGGCGTTTGTGTAGATCTTCTCGAACTCAATCCGCGCGGAATAGGGCGAAACCCGTAGATCGTCGAGGATGACGTTCTTGATGTTGATATCGACATACGGCAGTGTGCTGTCCTGCTGGAAGGTAGCAATCGTTTTCGTCAACTGCTCCTGCCGGATGACGGCCTGCTGGACATCCGAGTTGAGGAAGTAAAGCGCCTGGGTTTGATCGCGCTCGATGGTGTAGCGATTGCGCTGGAAGTACAACGTGGCCCACCGCGAGAGGTAATACTTGTTCTCCGCCTCCTGCGGTTTGTACTCGTAGTTGCGGTAGTCGATGGCGTCGGCGTGGCCCACGTCGTTGATGCGGATGACGAGCGGCTTCATGCCGGCGAGCGCCTTCTGGCTCTTGAAGGTAATCGCGCCCAGCATGACGCAGACAACACCTAAGACGAGAATCGTAACCTTCAAATAGGTGTTCATCACAAGCGGGTCGCCGTACTGCTCCAGGTAGCGTTGCGCGGCGCGGGTGATCTCGGGGGATTTGCTCTCTTCAACTGGCATGGTGGATCTCCGATTACTTCATGATTCCAGCGGTTATTGCGCCGGTAACTGCGCCCATGCCTGCATCGTGGCCGCTGCTGCTGCCCGAGAAGATAGAGGCAGTCATCGCGGGAATCTTGATGAGGATGAAGATGTTGACGACCGTGAGCAGGACGATGAAGGGAAAGTTTTGCAGCATCTTGATTGGGTTGGTAAAGTCCATGAGGTTCGTCGCGGAGGACATATAGAGATGTCCGAGAATGCTCATCGTCGCGGCGGCGACAACCTTGTAAAAAGAGAAGCTCAGAAAGGCCCGGAGCCATCCCCAGAATAGAAACTCCAGCTTCTCGATGATGAGAAACGGAATGAAGATCGGACCGAGCAGTCCGATGATCGCCGCCGCTATCTCGCCGTAGGCGATGATGACGGAGACGAGCGCAGCGAGGACGGCGAGCGATATCTGATTGAGGATGTACGCGACCATCATGTACGGCGCGGTGAACATTGCCATGCCGGGGCCGGACTTCTGCAAACTGGTGTCGATGGATTGCAGCATGGAAACGGTCGCGTCGTGCCCAATTGTGTTGGCAAGATCGGTCGTCCCATCGCTAATGAAGCTCTTGAGCGAGTAGCCGATGCCGGGAATGCTGCTGTCGTAGTACAGCACGAACATATAGGCGAAGCTGATGAGCATAAAGAAATTCAGGAAGCGGGCCATATTGAATCCCTGCCCGCCCTGGGCGGACGCAAGGGCTTCCTGAATCCCAAACCAAACGAGCATGATGGTGGCAAGTGAGATGACGATTCGGAGTCCGATCGCGTCAATGGTCGGAGCCGTACTTGCGGTCAATGACTGGCATTGTTGCGCGATGAAATTGAGTAATTGGAATCCCATAATCGCCCCCCAGGGCTAGTTGCCGATGGTTAGTAGCTGAACGCCTTGGTCAAGCCAGTGCTGTCGGTACTGGTATGGGTGGCGTAGTTGGTTTCGTAGCCGTCGGCAGCCTGCATCGACATCTTCAATGCGTCCTGCTGCTGCTTCTGCTGCACCATCTGCTGCAAGCTCTGTGCCTGCGTCATCTGGCTCGCTTCCTGCTGGGTGCGGAGCTGCAAGAGCATCGCCTGATTGATGCGCTGCAATGTCGCCAGCTCCGTTTGTTGGGTGGGATCGGTTGAGTGGCTTGCAGTCTCCAGCGTTTTGATATCGGCCTCACGCTGGGGAGCGTTCGACCTTACCGTGCCGATGGTCTGCAAGCTGGTTGCGTTGACGGCATCATTCAGGTCAATGGTCGCGCCTTGCGCCGCAATGGCTTGTTGCCCTTGGGTGCTTAGCGAACCATATCCGGAGATCTGTCCTGTTCTCTGGATACCCGCATTCTGGTTTGCTGTAGCAGCTCCGTTACCGGTAGTTGCGGCATTGGTCCAGGGAAGCGAATTGCCGTAGGTATTCGCAGGGTGGGCGACTGGCGTCCAGGTCTGCTGTGCCATGTTGCTGTACGCCGTGTAGTAGCTGGATGGCGCTGTCGCCATCCGCTGGGCAAGGTTGTACGTCTCCATCACGTTCTGCGTGGTCTTGATGGTGGTTGTGTAGAGTTGACTACCTTGTATCAGTTGCTGCACGGCGTGGGCCGACTGAGTTGGGTCGAGCACGATTCCTCCGCCTAACTGCGCGTGCGCAGAAACGGCGAGGGTTGAAGCAGCTAATAGTGCGGTGAGGAGGTATCCCTTCATGGTGGTTCTCCTTGTAAGGGGGTTGATTGCGGTTGAATTGCATTCGGGGGACGATTACGGGAACTTGTGGCTCACTGGTTCGCAAGCATCTGTTTGGTCAAATCGTTGCGCTTGGCGTCCAATTCCTTGCAATGAGGGCTGTTCTTTCGGACTTCGGCCTCACGCTGGCGCTGGTCGATTCCTGACTGTTGCTGGGGTGACGGTTTGTTTCCGAAGGCTCCGCCAACAATGGCATTCGCATCCTGGTCCGAAGTCTGTGCCGAGCAATCCTTTTGATACTGAGCATTCGCTGTTTGATACT
>Ga0209483_1002839_pt1 | contig 11757 bp, 10 predicted proteins | sample NGEPerA_FD_184508 | JGI IMG/M metagenome (GOLD analysis project Ga0209483, IMG submission 184508) | Arctic peat soil microbial communities from the Barrow Environmental Observatory site, Barrow, Alaska, USA - NGEE PermafrostL2-A... | ecosystem: Environmental > Terrestrial > Soil > Wetlands >... | reverse complement strand
GATCCTATGCAGGCGCTTCGGACCGAGTAAACGTCCGTCTCGTCTCTGGTCCAGGCGCATGCTCCTGCAATAGCCGGATGCTACACTCCGGCAAAAGGAATGTGTGCATGAAGGCAAGCGCAATCGAGTTTCGTCTGCGGATGGTGATCATGGTCGCCATAGTCATGTTGGGTTTCTGGTCGCCATGGATCGAAGCTTGGAGTTTGGGGTCGCGCAGTTCATTGCTGGAATGGCTGGCACTGGAAGTGAGCCGGCTGGGTCTGCTGCGTTTCAGCTTTGCCACCCCGGCGGTGATTATCCTGGGTGCGCTGATCGCTGCGTTGGGCGCGATTCTACGCGTGTGGGGCGCTGCGTATCTGGGCTACGGAACAGTGCACCACGCGCAGATGCAAGCCGGTGCAGTCATGGCTGACGGTCCCTATCGCTACGTGCGTAACCCGCTTTACATCGGGGGCTGGTGCATGATGGCTGCCATGTCCTTCGTGATGCCGGCGACGGGCGCGCTGTTCGCCATGGCGCTGCTGACGCTGTTCCTGCTGCGCCTGATTCTTAGCGAAGAAGCTTTTCTCGCCGGCCAGCTCGGCGAGCCCTACACGGAATATCTGCGCGCCGTGCCGCGACTGTTCCCGCGGCTCGGGCGTGGCTTGCCACCTGCCGGCCACAAGCCGCACTGGATGATTGCACTGCTCACGGAACTGAACCCCATCGGCGTTTTCATCACCATGGCATTTCTCTCATGGAGCTATAACAATGTGCTCATGCTCAAGGGGATTCTGATCAGCTTTGGCGCATCCCTGGTGGTGCGGGCGCTTATGCCGCGGGAGCACGCGAGCCCTGATCCGGTTTAATCGAAGTGCGCTGTGCACCGGGTCTGCCCAGGTGCGTCCAGTCCATCCGAAACCTTCGGCGTACTTGAGCCCGTGTCCAAGCAGGCGATCTTCGCCGATGTGGTTGGCCCAGATGAGCGCAACTGGCAACAACATGCCGTGGGTGTGGAACAAGAGTGCAGACAGGCCGAGCGCTGCCGGAGCAACATACGAATGGATTGCGTTGTAACAGCGCGCACCCCAGCAGGGGCCCGCGAGATACCCAAGCATAGAGAGATCGGGAAGCAGCCACATTGCCGCAAAGAGCCACCAACCGGCCCCGGTACGCGCATAGAGCGCTGCAGAAATGGCGGCCACCGCCAGGCCCTCAAGCCGCAGGAGGGTAATAACGGAAGAACTGCGCGCGGGCGCAGGTGAGGGCGGTTGAACGATCGTGGACTCTGATGCCATAGCTCATGAGATGAGCCGGCCAGCCGCCAGCGTGCAGAAAAACTCGTCCACAAACTCCGCAAAAAGCGAAAGAGGGAGAAGCGCATAAGCTTCTCCCTTTGATTCGCAGGCAACAAGTTTACTTCTTTGGTGGGGCGATGACGTCCTTGGCGGCCTTGGCCACGCGGAACTTGACCACGGTCTTGGCCTTGATCTTGATGGCCGCGCCGGTCTGGGGGTTGCGGCCGATGCGCGCCTTGCGCTCCGCCTTGACGAGCCGGCCGATGCCGGGGATGACGAAAACGCCGTTCTTCTTGGTTTCCTTGATGGCGGTCTCGGCCAGCAGGTCCAGGAAGGCAGCGGATTGCTTGTTGGTGATTTCGAGCTTCTCGGCCAGATGCCGTGTAAGAGCGGTCTTGGTCATTCCAGTTGCCATGTAATTTTTCTCCTTCTTGGCGAGCCCTCGGGGCTGCCTTTGTTGCCGGGCTTCCGCCGCGAAATGCGTACCGCATGGAGAAGGTGCGAATGAGGCTGCGCGTTCACAAAACCCCTGTATTCATGCGGCTTCGAAGAACCCTGCCGATGGTTACAATGCGGCTTTGAGGTGGGCAAAGTCAATGGGAAAAGCCTGTTTTCCACAGGTTTCTTGGGTTTTTCTTCCGATTTTGCCCATTTTTGGCCTATTTTCTTGGTTTTTTGTCCCATTCGACTCGTCAACACCAATAATGACGGCCTTGAGACGCTCAACGCACCTACCGTTGCCGGAGCTGTTATTTCAGGCCGAAGAGCACCTTTTTTCGCGGTGCCTGCGCTGCCGCGATGGGTGTATTCAGCGCATCCACTATGGGCGCGGCGATCTTGAAATAGCGAATCAGCGTTGCGGCGAGGTTTGGCTTGAGAGCCTCCGCCGCGGGCAGCGTGGCAGCCAGTCCCCACTGACGGCAGCGGATCAGGTCCATGCCCGGATGCTCGGACGGAAATCCCTTGGGTGGGCGCGTCAACGCATTCCCTTCAAACTCAGAGAATGTTTTGCGGACGGCAGGCTTCTGCAGCAGCTTGCGGAACTCGGCGTGGTGGTCCAGCAGCCAGTGGCGGATCGCGGAGAGTTGATCTTTCTCCGGCATGTAAGCCCCGGCGGCGATGATCACTTCCTTGGCGCTCACGTGGAAGTAGTAGCCGGCGCCCGATGTCTTTTCCAGCCCCTGATGCGACCACCATGCGGCCACGTGGGTTTTGTAGGGCACCTTGTTGGCGCTGAAGCGCGTGTCGCGGTAGATACGGAAGAGGCACTTCTCTGCAGGCCGCACGAATGCTGGCGCAAAGTCCATCATCGCATCGGTAACTTTGCGGATGATCGCCAGCATTGGTTCCTTCAGCTCCGCTTCGAAGAGGGGCTTGCGTGGCGTGAACCATTCGCGGTCGTTGTTGCGTGCCAGGTTGCGGAGAAAGGAGAGAGCTTCAGGGCGGAAGTACGGGACAGCTGCGGGGGGAGCGGATTTTTCGGCGCGAGGCATTCTGATGGAAGGTTAGCAAAAATGACTAATCTTCGGGACTCCATCTGCTGTGAAGAACTCTATCGAGTGGTCATTGAACGGAAGCGTCATTCTCTGCGGCGAGCCGGGCCATTTTCTCGCGGTGCTTGCGAATGAAGTGCGCGGCAGCGTCGGGATAAAACTCGCGAACGGAGGTAATCGCGACGTCGCGCATGGCGGAGTAGCCGAATTTGACGGCGAGAACGCTAAAGCTGGTGGCTCCGGTCGGGTAGTAGGTTCGCGAGACTAACTGGGTGAGGACCTTGCCGCCGAGCCCGGCGATGTTGGGCGTTTGACGGCCACCTTAGGTGCGCGCCACTCCCTGGCGGCTGATCACATAAAGGGCACGAATGGGGATCGGGTGGCCAGCGCCCATGGCATAGAAGCGGGTGTCTTCGTGAATGAGGCTGGGCAGGAACCACGCGGAGAGATAGGTATTGTCGGTTTTATCAAGGAAGCCACGCCAGGAATACGCCCACATACCAGGGATGCCCTTGCCCAGGACAGGGTGTTCGTTGATGCCTTCGGCCGAAAGCGAAGTGATGCCAAGAAAGACGAAGGAGGAGTAGTCCGTCGATTGGCGGGTGGCGACGGTGAAGTTGTACTTCCAGCCAGGCGGGTGCGGCTTGGCGCCTTCGGAGACGGTACGGAAGTTAGGCATAAAGCCAAGGATTCGCTGCGGTTGCAGACGGTCGAGCGGGATTGGATTCCCATTGGCGTCGACCGGTCCGGTCAGGCTGGGCCTGGGGTGCGGGTCGCCGTGATTGGTGTCTTTTGTGGATTCGCTAGCCGCCGAAACGTCCTGAGCGGGGATCAAATCGGGGGTTCCAGAGAGATCGGCCGAAGAAGATTCCCGGCTCAAATCGGTCACAGCTTCACCCACCGCCAGCACGCTGGCGTGCGCTGCTTCTGGAACGTGCGTTAACTGGGCATGGCAAATTGAAGCAAGTCCCAGGCATACAAGAGCGACACTTAAGCGCAATTACACCATCCTTGAACTGTGGGGAAGGCTGTCACTCGGGGAAGAGGTCCAGCGGCCAATATTAGTTAGACCGAGAAACCCAATTGGGGTTTACAGATCCCCGTTCGGATATTGAATTTGCCCCATGAATTCGCGATGGAGACGGCACTTACCGCTTGCTTGAACGAAGGGCTTCCTAACAGTCTACCGGATTACCTTTAATGCGCCACGGAACAGACCATCGAAATCGGCGGCGAGGGCTTCTTCTTTGGTGATGGCCTGTTCGATTGCCTTCTCGGCTGCAGGTCGTTGATAACCGAGGTTGACCAGCGCGGAAAGCACATCTTCGGCGGCAGGCCCGCGCACGGACGATTGTACCGGCGCAACAGCAAAGTCATCCAGCTTGTCTTTTAGCTCGACAACCAGGCGCTCGGCCAGCTTCTTGCCCACGCCGGGAATGCGCGTCAGCTGCGCATGGTCCTGGCCGCGGATTGCCTGCACAGTGCGCTCGGGGTTGAGGCCGCTCAACATTTTGATTGCCAGCTTGGGGCCCACGCCGCTCACCGTGATCAACCGCTCAAAGAGACGCTTCTCTTCGCGTTCGAGAAAGCCAAAAAGGGCGATCTGATCCTCGCTGACCTGGGTGTGGATGTGCAGCGCGGCTTCCGCGCCGACCGAGGGCAACGCCGTAAAGGTAGGCACAGAGATAGCAACGTCGTAGCCGACACCGGCCGCCTCAACAATAGCCTGGCCGGGCTGCTTGAAAATGAGCTTGCCGCGCAGATGAGCGATCATCGTGCCCTATTGTAGAATCCCCAGCCGCCTGGCCACACGATCGAAGATATCCAGTGCCTGGTCGAGCTGGGCGCGCGTATGTTCACTGGTGAGAATGGCGCGGATTCTTGCCTTGCCCTCCGGAACGGTGGGGAAGGCGATGCCGGTGGCCATGACACCTTCGTTGAAGAGTGCGCGTGAGAATTCCATCGCCGCACGGCCTTCGCCCACAATGATCGGCGTGATGGGTGTCTCAGTGGCCGGGGTGGTGACGCCTCCGATATTGAAACCGAGCCGCTTAAGCTCGCCCTGGAAGTAGCGGGTGTTCGACCACAAACGAAGGATTCGCTCGGGTTCTTTCTCCAAAATGTCGAAGGCGGCGATACATGTGGCAGCGACTGAGGGCGGGTGAGAGGTGGAAAACAGAAACGGCCGCGCACGGTGGTAAAGGTAATCGATCAGGTCGCGGCTGCCGCAAACGTAGCCGCCCAGCGCGCCGATGGCCTTGGAGAGCGTACCGACCTGCACATCGACCAGGCCGTGCATGCCAAAGTGGTCAACTGACCCGCGGCCGTTACGGCCCAGCACGCCTGAAGCGTGGGCGTCGTCGACCATCATGATGGCGCCATATTTTTCCGCCAAACCGGCAAGCTTGTCCACGGGGCCGATATCGCCGTCCATTGAGAAGACGCCGTCGGTGATCACGAGCTTTTTGCCGGGCTCGGCAGCGAGTTGTTGTAGCAACTGCTCGCAATGGGCCATGTCTTTGTGTCGAAATACCTTGATGGTGGCGCGTGAGAGGCGGGCGCCGTCAATAATGCTGGCGTGATTCAGCTCGTCGGAGAGGATAAAGTCCTCTTTGCCGAGGATGGCGCTGACGGTGCCGGCGTTGGCGGCAAAACCGCTCTGGAAGACCACGCAGGCCTCGACGTTCTTGAAGCGCGCGATTCTTTCTTCCAGATCCATGTGGATACGCATGGTCCCGGCGATAGTCCGCACCGCTCCGGAGCCGACGCCAAAAGCGCGTGTGGCGGCGATGGCGGCCTCAATCAGGCGGGGGTCATTGGCCAGGCCCAGGTAGTTGTTGCTGGCCAGGTTAATCACCTCGCGGCCGTCGTAGTGGCACACCGGGGCCTGCTGGTCGTCGAGGATACGGAGCTTGAAATAGGTGCCTTTGGCGCGGAGTTCGTCGAGAGCTGCGGTCAGGTGCGCGAGCTGGGGGCGAGGGTTGGCCGGAGTCATGGCGATGCACCTCAAACAAGAAGCATAGCGCGTCGCGGCCGGGTGAACTCTCCATTCCGGGCCCCCCGCGTCCAACCTATGCCGGGGACCGTGCCAGGTCTGCGCTGGGGGGCAGGGTTTTTCAGGGCAGACCGCGGTGCGCCGGTTGGCCGCACTGCGCCCGAGCCAGATACAATAGTCTTCTAAGCTTAAGCAAACGGGCGATACGCGATTTAGCGATGCGCGATTCTTCTGGAGATTTGGAGCAGGTGCACGTGAGAGGCATGAACCGCCGCAGTCTGCGGCTTGAATTGGTTGCAGGACTGGGTTTGGCGCTGCTGGCACTGCCAATGGCGGTGGCCGGTGCGCAAAGTGCGTCGAACGCCGTATCGACGCAAACCTCGCTGACCGTATCCACCAGCGACCACGGCGGACAAACCAAGGCCGCCGTCGCGGTGAGCGTGGCCGCGGCAGATGGGCAGCCGGCAACGGGCGCCGTAGCTATTAACGAGGGCAGTCGGCAATTAGCTCAGGTAGCGCTGAACGCAACCGGACAGGCCTCCACCGTATTAGCGTTGCCCGGCGGCATGCACAACCTGCGCGCTGTTTATAGCGGCGACGCTACGCACCAGACTTCAGTTTCAACGCTGGCTCCTGTGCAGGCACAGACCAGCACCGCGCCCAGCTTTCAGTTGACACTCGCTCCAGTGGCGCCATCAGCGCTGCCCCTGGTGCTCACGGCCGGCGCTGCGGGAACGGTAAACGTGACGATAAATCCCGTGAACCCTGCTTCGCTGACGTCACCAATGTTCGTAACCCTCTCTTGCTCGGGGCTGCCCAACCAGGCATCGTGCGCTTTCAGCCCTGCAAGCGTGGAGATTCTGGCGAATACTCCCACAAGTTGTCCGGCGGGTTCACCCGCCTCTGCGTGTCCTCCTGTCAGTTCGATGGTGTTGCAGACGCAGTCGGCAGGAACGGTTGGCTTTGCTGCTCCGGCCTCCCACTCCGGCAAGGGAAGTGACCCGGTTGCATGGGCAATTCTGCTGCCAGGTGTGCTCGGTCTGGGCGGATTGGCCTGGGGAGCACGGCGGCGTGCATGGCTGAGCCGGTTGTCCCTGTTGGCGCTGGTGGCACTGGTTACCATGCTGGGCACCACGGCCTGCAATCCGCGCTACTACTACTTCAACCACGGTCCGCCCAACAATCTGCCCACTCCGGCGGGCACTTACACGATAACCGTGACCGGGCAATCGAGCGATGGCGTCACGGCCATTACGCAGAACACGACCATGGTTCTCACGGTGCAGTAGCCAGCAGCCAGAGGCACAAAAAAACTGCATGAACCGCCGGCATTCCCTTCCCGCGGAAGTGTACGCACTGGTGGAGCACACACCGGCCACGGTGCTGCTGGAATGCGGCAAACAGAACAACTCAGACATCGGCGATTCGGCTGCGGCCCAGGAATTCTGCACGCGAATTTTTACCGCGCCTCTGCGCGTGTGCGTGGCAAGGAATGCTGCAGACATTGCCGGGCTCTTCCGCGAGGTTGAACGCGCGGTTCAGACAGGGCAGACCGCTGCGGGATTCTTCACCTACGAGTGCGGGAAATGTTTTGAGCCCAAGGCCGGGATGTGGGCGAGCCTGGACGACAAGGCGCTTGCTCAACCCTTAGCCCAACCTCTAGCCTGGATCGGCATCTACGATCGCGCCTATCGATTCGATCATGCTACTGGAACTTTCCCAGACGGCGAGCCGCCAGGGCTGGAGAGCTTTCGCGGAATCCAGGGCGAGCCGCTCAAAGACTCGCCGATTGAAGCTGCGCTCGGTCTGACAGAAGCGCAATATGCCGAACGCATCGCTGCGATTCACGAGTGGATTCGCGCCGGTGACGTGTATCAACTCAACTTCACGGTTCCCTACAGCGTGCGCGTGCGTGGCGGCGTGGCTGCCTTGTATGCGCGGCTGCGCGAACGGCAGCCGGTGGAGTATGGGGCTTTTATTCACTGGCAGGCCGGGCGGCGGATTCTCTCTTTCTCGCCGGAGCTGTTTTTTCGCGTGGACGAGAATGGCGATAAGCGGCGCATTACTACCAGACCGATGAAGGGAACCGCGGCGCGCGGGCGCACGACGCGCGAGGACCGCGAGCGAGCGGAGTGGTTGCGCAACGACCCGAAGAACCGCAGCGAAAACGTAATGATCGTTGACCTGCTGCGCAACGACCTGGGTCGGCTGGCGAAGTTCGGCAGTGTGCATGCGGAGAATCTGTTCGCCGTTGAGCGCTTTCCGACGCTGTGGCAGATGACTTCGACTGTGACGGGAGAGCTGCGGGCTGAGATTGGATTTCACGATATCTTCAGGGCGCTGTTCCCTTGCGGGTCGATTACCGGCGCGCCGAAGGTGCGTGCGATGCAGCTGCTGGCGGAGCTCGAAGAACAGCCGCGAGGCGTGTACACGGGTGCGATCGGGTTTTTCTCGCAACAGCGCACGGTGTTCAACGTGGCGATTCGTACGCTTGAACTCGACGTGAACGAGGGGAAGATGGGTGTGGGCAGCGGCATCGTGATTGACTCCGATGCGAAGGAAGAGTTCGGCGAATGCGTGTTGAAGGCGGAGTTTCTAACGGGTTCGGCCCGGCGCGCTTCGGGCGGGGTTTTGTTGCCGGACCGTTTTCTGCTGATCGAGACGATGCTTTGGGATGGAGGCTTTCCGCTGATCGAATTGCATCTCGACCGGCTGATGGATTCGGTGGAGTACTTCGGATTCGAGTGTGAGCGCGATGCGGTGAGAGCTGCGCTGGCGGAGTACGCGCGTGCATTCGAATGCGCAGAACGGCGCAGGGTGAGGTTGCTCGTTGATAGCACCGGGCGCATGAACATTGGGGATGAGCTGCTTGCAAAGAATGACAGCGGAGGTGAGAAGACTGTGCGTGCGTGCGTCTCGCGAGAGAGGACCGATGCGAAGGATCCCATGCTCTACCACAAGACTACGCACAGACCCTTGTATGCGGAGGCCTTCAAAGAGGCCATGGACAAGGGGTTCGACGATGTGCTGTTCATGAATGAGCGCGAAGAGGTGACTGAAGGGGCGATCAGCAATATTTTTGTGCAAATGGACGGAAAGTGGCTGACGCCGCCTGTCGAGTGCGGGCTGTTGGCGGGTGTATACCGGCGGCATCTGCTGGAGACGCTGACTGGTGCGGAAGAGCGCGTACTTTATGCGGAGGATCTGCGGCGCGCCGATGCGGTGTATCTGTGTAACGCCGTGCGCGGGCTGCGGAGGGTGACGATCGAGTGGGAGGAATAAGGTTTCATGTACTCCCCGGTTTCATCCGCCGCGGCGGACGAGATCTGTGGCACCCGACCCAAAAACAACCGCAGGTCCCTGTCACGGCGGGCAGGCATTCTACTTCGCTACGCATCGCTCCTGATGAACGGGCTGACTGAGTGACGTGGTATCCCACCCTTTCGCCAGAAAAAAGGCGAGAGGATGGGGCACGGAAGCTTTTGGGGGAGAATCGGCGCCGCTTCATCCCGGGACGTAACTCGCGGCGGCGAGTCAGGATGCTCAGTATGACAGCACGAATCGAGCACGATACCGCTATGACCGGCGAACTTATCACTCCGGGCGCATGACAACCTTGATTGCTTCGCCGGTCTGGAGCAATTCCATTGCCTTGTGGAACTCGCTTAGCTTGAGCCGATGGGTGATGGCGGGTTCGAGGTTCAGTTTGCCGGTGGCCAGCAGGGCTTCCATCTGGAACCAGGTCTCGAACATCTTGCGGCCGTTGATGCCTTGCACGATTGCGCCTTTGAAGATAATGTCTTTGGCGAAGTCGAGTTCGAAGGGGCGCGACGGAATGCCCAGTAGCGAGGCGCGTCCGCCGGTGCGCAGGATTGCGAAGCCCAGGCGTATGGCTTCGGGATTGCCGGACATTTCAAGCAGCACATCAACGCCTGTACCGCCAGTGGCCTCATGAATTTTCTTTTCGACGTTTTCGGTGGCGGGGTCGAAGGTCTGGTCCGCACCCATTTCAGCCGCAACTTTCCGCCGGTGCTCGTTGACTTCGATGGCAAAGACTCGGGACGCGCCGCAGGCTTTGGCGACGGCGATGGAGAATAGTCCGATGGCGCCGCAGCCGGTGATAGCGACAGTGGTAGCTGCGATGGGACCGGCGAGAACGGTGTGAACCGCGTTGCCCAGAGGGTCAAGCAGCGAAGCGTAGTCGTGAGGGATGGAAGGCGAGAGCTTCCAGATATTGGTTTCGGGAATGATGGCGTAACCGGCGAAGGCGCCGTCGGCGTCGACGCCGAGGATGCGGACATGCTGGCAGATGTGAGCCTGGCCGGTGCGGCACTGCAGGCACTTGCCGCAGGCCACGTGCATTTCCGCGCTGACCAGATCGCCTTCGCGCACCGTGGAGACGCCTCGCCCCACTCCGGCTACCGCGCCCGAGAACTCGTGGCCGGGAATCAGCGGCGGATGAATGCGGCCTTTGGCCCAGGGATCCCAGTTGAAGATGTGGAGGTCGGTTCCGCAAACGCTGGCGGCCTGTACGCGGACCAGCACTTCACCGGGGCCCGGTGTGGGCACGGGCACTTCGCGAATCTCGATGCCGGGCGCGGCCTTCGCCTTGACGATGGCCTGCATGGTGGTTGGCATAACTTGAAGCCTCTTCCTGAAACCCCAAACACACAAGCATATCAACCGCAGCGAGTGGTAGAACTTTACAGGGGTTGAAAACATGGAAAACAGGACGGCTTTCCCGCGAAAGAAAATCGATTTCCTGGCCGGAGTTCTTTTGGCCCTTGCGCTGGCGACGGGGTTGAGTTGTGGTGCGCAGACGGCCGATCAGGCGTGGCTGCGCTATGCCGACCATCTAGCGCGTCCGGTCATTCCTGGAAATGTCCGTGCTGTGGGTACGAGTCCGCTGGAGCAATCGGCTGTCCGGGAACTCCTGCGCAATCTCGGCGACCTCCCCGGCGGACCGATCCCGCCGGAGCGAGTCAGGGACTTCGTTCCAGGCCAGACGATCGTGGGCACGACCGAGGAAGTACGCCAAGCCTACCCCAATGTGCCTGTCCCTGCCGATCTGGGGCCCGACGGCTACTGGATCTACTGGAACGGATTGAGGGGGGATCGGTTGCTGGCAGTGATTGCCGGAGGCGACGAGCGCGGCGTTCTGTATGGTGCGTTTGCTCTTCTCCGCTGGCGCACCACTCTTGAGGCTACGGACAAGCAGATAAGCCTGCCTCTACGCAGCCACCCCGCGATGCCGATTCGGTGGGTGGATCAGTGGGATAATCCCGATGGCTCAATTACGCGCGGGTACGGGGGACGGTCGATCTTCTTTGAAGGCGGCAATGTGCGCGAGGACCTGACACAGGTAAGCGAGTATGCGCGGTTGCTGGCTTCAGTGGGCATCAACGGCTGCAACATAAACAACGTGAACGCCGCGCCGGAGCTGCTGGATGCCGATCACCTGAAGCAGATTGCGCGCGTGGCTGATGCGATGCGGCCGTGGGGCGTGCGGCTCGCGTTGAGCGTGGCGCTTGCGAGTCCGGAGAAGCTTGGCGGGCTGAAGACTGCCGATCCGCTTGATCCAGCGGTGAAGGCGTGGTGGGCGGCGAAGGCGGATGAGATTTACAAACTCATTCCTGACTTTGCGGGGTTTACGGTGAAGGCCGATTCGGAGGGCGAGGTGGGCCCATCGAGCTATGGGCGCAGCCCCGCCGATGCGGCTAACTTGTTGGCGGCCGCTCTGGCACCGCATGGCGGCGTGGTGCTGTATCGCGCGTTTGTATACAACAACCATCTCGACTGGCGTGACCCGAAGGCCGACAGGGCGCGTGCTGCCTACGACATTTTTCATCCACTGGACGGAAAATTCCTGCCCAACGTGATTGTGCAAACGAAGGAAGGGCCAATCGACTTCCAGACGCGGGAGCCGGTATCGCCGCTGTTTGCGGGGCTGCGCGAGACCAGCCAGGCGATGGAGTTGCAGGTGACGCAGGAG
>Ga0209483_1002838_pt1 | contig 11759 bp, 6 predicted proteins | sample NGEPerA_FD_184508 | JGI IMG/M metagenome (GOLD analysis project Ga0209483, IMG submission 184508) | Arctic peat soil microbial communities from the Barrow Environmental Observatory site, Barrow, Alaska, USA - NGEE PermafrostL2-A... | ecosystem: Environmental > Terrestrial > Soil > Wetlands > Peat... | reverse complement strand
CGGTATGGATCAACTGCGCGCCGCTCTGCGGGAAAAACTCCTCGATCCGGCAGCGCTGGACGGAATCATCTCCATGCATCTGATGGAGAGCGATGCTGGATTGTCCCGGCCCATCACCGGCGATCCCTCGACCGCTAATCCCGGCGCGGCCGACTGGTTTGTCCTGATCGACGGAACGCATGTGAGTGCGGTCAGGGTGGCCATCTCGGTCGGCCTCCTCGATTACCCCAAGTTCAAATCCGCCGTGATTTCAACCGGTGTTTACACGCTGCTGTGGGATCTCGCGAAGGGCGACATCCCGACCTGAGCCTGATCGCGCATGCTGCACTGCCGCAAAGACGGTGGATGACGTTAACGTTACGGCCCTGCGACTAATGAACGTCGTCGATCAAGTAAAAATGCCTTTGTGGATCGCATTGATTGGTCCTAATAAGGTAACCCTATGATCCAATTTGAAAACCACAAGAACGCCACCTGAGCGTTCGCCGGAAAAAGTAAGGCCGCGTCATTTTCATCCGGCGCGGACAAGGCAGGAATGAAACCGACCGATATCTCTGCGCCCGATTACTTTCACAAAGTCGTCGATTGCCAGTGGGCGTGTCCCGCACATACGCCGGTTCCCGAATATATTCGCTTGATCGCTGAAGGCCGCTATAGCGACGCCTACATGATCAATTGGCGATCGAACGTATTTCCGGGAATTCTGGGACGCACCTGCGATCGTCCCTGCGAGCCCGCATGCCGCCGCGGCCGTGTCGAGGAAACCCCGGTCGCGATCTGCCGGTTGAAGCGTGTTGCCGCCGACTTCAAGGATGACGTCAAGCACCGCATGCCGCGGCCCTCGGCGAAGAACGGCAAGCGCATTGCGATCGTCGGCGGTGGTCCAGCCTCGCTCACGGTGGCGCGCGATCTCGCCCCGCTCGGCTATCACTGCACGGTGTTCGATTCCGATCCCAAGGCGGGCGGAATGATGCGGACGCAGATTCCGAAATTCCGGCTGCCGGATTCGGTGATCGACGAAGAAACCGATTACATCCTCGATCTCGGTATCGAGTTCAAAGGCGGTCATCGCATCGAAAGCCTGAAGAAACTGCTGACCGAGAACTACGACGCCGTCTTTATTGGCTCCGGTGCGCCGCGCGGCCGCGAACTCGAGATTCCCGGCCGCAAGGAAGCCACCGCCAACATCCACATCGGCATCGACTGGCTCTCCAGCGTGTCGTTCGGCCATGTCGAGAAGATCGGCAAGCGCGTGATCGTGCTCGGCGGCGGCAATACCGCGATGGACTGCTGCCGCACCGCGCGCCGCCTCGGCGGCGAGGACGTCAAGGTGATCGTGCGTTCCGGCTTCGAGGAGATGAAGGCCTCGCCGTGGGAGAAAGAGGACGCCATCCACGAGGATATCCCGATCCTCAATTTCATGGTGCCTACGGCCTTTACCCATGACAACGGCAAGCTGACCGGCGTCACCTTCCAGAAGGTGAAGGCCGAATACGATGCCAAGGGCCGCCGCAATCTGGTGCCCACGGGCGAGAAAGACCAGACCATCGAATGCGACGACGTGCTGGTGGCGGTCGGACAGGAGAACGCATTCCCCTGGATCGAGCGCGACTGCGGCGTCGAATTCGACAAGTGGAATATGCCCAAGGTCGACCCAAAAACCATGGGATCGACCAACCCGAAGGTGTTTTTCGGCGGCGATGCCGCATTCGGCCCCAAGAACATCATCTGGGCGGTGGCGCATGGCCATGATGCCGCACTCTCGATCCACAAGCTGTGCTCTGGCGAGAACATCACCGAGCGGCCGCTGCCCGAAGTGCAGATCTCGTCGCAGAAGATGGGCATCCATGAATGGAGCTACGACAACGACATCTCCGCCGACAAGCGCTACAGGGTGCCGCATCGCGACAAGGTCATCGCGCTGAAGGACATCCGCGCCGAGGTCGAACTCGGCTATGACGTCAAGCTCGCGCTCGGCGAGGCCCAACGCTGTCTCAATTGCGATATCCAGACCGTGTTCGCCGCACCTTTGTGCATCGAATGCGACGCCTGCGTCGACATCTGCCCGATGGACTGCATCACGTTCACGGAAAATGGTGAGGAAGACGACCTTCGCAGCCGGCTGAAGGCGCCCTCCCCGCATCACGACCAGGCGCTCTACGTCGCCGACGGCCTGAAGACCGGCCGCGTGATGGTGAAGGACGAAGACGTCTGCTTGCACTGCGGCCTGTGCGCCGAACGCTGTCCCACCGGCGCCTGGGACATGCAGAAATACCTCATCGATATGACTCTCGCAGGTACATCATGTCCGTCCAAGCGCCAATCAGCAGCGTAAACGACTTCGTCGTCCGCTTCGCCAACGTCAACGGCTCGGGTTCGGCGAGCGCTAACGAGTTGTTCGCGCGCTCGATCCTTCGCCATGGCGTGCCGGTAAGCCCGCGCAACATCTTCCCCTCCAACATCCAGGGCCTGCCGACCTGGTACGAGGTGCGGGTGACCGAGGCCGGTCATCTCGGCGCGCGCGGCGGCGTCGACATGATGGTGGCGATGAACCCGCAGACCTGGGACAAGGACGTCGCCGCGATCGAGCCCGGCGGCTATCTGTTCTACGATTCGACCAAGCCGATGCCGACGTCGAAGTTCCGCGACGACATCTCCGTGATCGGCGTGCCGCTGACCGCGATCACCAACTCGACCTATACCGATCCGCGCCAGCGCCAGCTCTTCAAGAACATCATCTATCTCGGCGCGCTCTGCGCGCTGCTCGACATGGACCCGAAGCTGGTCGAGCAATTGATCGGCGAACAGTACAAGGGCAAGGAAAAACTGCTGTCGCCGAACATCCACGCGCTGCATCTCGGCCGCGACTGGGCGTTGCAGAACCTGAAATGCCCGATCGGCTTGCGGGTCCGGAAATCCGACAAGGTCGGCGACCGCATCTTCATCGAGGGCAACAGCGCAGCAGCGCTCGGCGCGGTCTACGGCGGCGCCACCGTTTGCGCCTGGTATCCGATCACGCCGTCGTCGTCGCTGGCGGATGCCTTCGGCAGCCATTGCCGCAAGCTGCGCCACGATCCCGAAACCGGCAAGGCCAAATACGCCATCGTGCAGGGCGAGGACGAACTGGCCTCGATCGGCATCGTGATCGGCGCCTCCTGGAACGGCGCCCGCGCCTTCACCGCCACTTCCGGCCCCGGCATCTCGCTGATGCAGGAATTCATCGGCCTGTCCTATTTCGCCGAAATCCCGGCCGTGATCATGAATGTGCAGCGCGCCGGCCCCTCGACCGGCATGCCGACGCGCACCCAGCAATGCGACGTCATCTCCTGCGCCTATGCCTCCCATGGCGACACCAAGCATGTGCTGCTATTTCCGGAGGATCCGGCGGAAGCCTTCGAATTTGCGGCTGCCGCCTTCGATCTCGCCGAGCGGCTGCAGACCACGATCTTCCTGATGCTCGATCTCGACATCGGCATGAACCACCGGCTCAGCCGTCCGCTGAAATGGGACGACGCCAGGCAATATGACCGCGGCAAGGTGATGACCGCGGAGATGCTGGACGAAGGCCGCGACTTCGGCCGCTATCTCGACGTCGACGGCGACGGCATCCCCTACCGCACCTATCCCGGCACCCATCCGACCAAGGGCTCCTTCTTCACTCGCGGCACCTCGCGCGACCGGTATGCGCGCTATTCCGAGGAAGGCTCGGTCTATGCCGACAACATGCAGCGGCTGGTGCGCAAGTTCGAGACCGCCCAGGATCTCGTGCCGCGGCCGTTGCAGGCCAACGCCGCCAAGCCGACCAAATACGGCGTGATCTATTTCGGCTCGACGTCGCCGGCGATGGATGAGGCGATCGGGCTATTGGAAGCGCGCGGGCATCATCTCGACCGCCTGCGCATCCGCGCCTTCCCGTTCCACTCCAGTGTCGCAAGCTTCCTCGCCGACCATGATTTCGTTTACGTGGTCGAGCAGAACCGCGATTCGCAGCTGCGCTCGCTGATCGTCAACGAGAACGGCATCGATCCGGTTCGCCTGGTCCCGATCCTGCATTATGACGGCACGCCGATCACCGCGCGCTTCATTGCCGGTACGATCGGCGACCACCAGGACCAGCTCCAGGTCACCCCGCTGCGCAAGGTGAAATCATGACCTACATCGCCAAACCGAAATTCCAGCATCCGGGGCTGCCGAAAAACGATCTCGGCTATACCCACCGGGATTACGAGGGCAAGGTCTCGACGCTCTGCGCCGGCTGCGGCCATGATTCGATCACGGCCTCGATCATCGAGGCCTGCTACGAGCTGTCGATCGAGCCGCATCGCGTCGCCAAGATTTCCGGCATCGGCTGTTCCTCGAAGACGCCCGACTACTTCCTCGGCAATTCGCACGGCTTCAATTCGGTGCACGGCCGCATGCCGTCGGTCCTGACCGGCGCCAACCTCGCCAACCGCGAGCTGATCTATCTCGGCGTTTCCGGCGACGGCGATTCGGCGTCCATCGGCTTCGGCCAGTTCGCGCATTCGATCCGGCGCGGCGTCAACATGACCTATATCGTCGAGAACAACGGCGTCTACGGCCTGACCAAGGGCCAGTTCTCGGCCACCGCCGACCGCGGATCGAAGTCCAAGAAGGGCGTCACCAATACCGACAACGCCATCGACCTCGTGGCGATCGCGCTGCAACTCGGCGCTAGCTTCGTGGCGCGCAGCTTCTCCGGCGACAAGAGCCAGCTGGTGCCACTGATCGCAGCCGCGATCGAGCACAAGGGGTCCGCCTTCATCGACGTGATCAGCCCCTGCGTCGCCTTCAACAACCATGCAGGATCGACCAAGAGCTTCGACTATGTGCGCGAGCACAATGACGCGGTGAACCGGCTCGACGTCATCACCGGCCGCGATCCGATCACGGTCGATTACGCGCCGGGCGCCGTGCAGGTGGTCGAGCAGCATGACGGCTCCCGGATCGCGCTGCGCAAGATCGACGCCGACTACGATCCGCATGATCGGGTCGGCGCGATGTCGTTCCTGCAGCGCCACGCCGCCAAGGGCCAGATCGTCACCGGCCTGCTCTATGTCGATCCCGAGACGGAAGACCTGCACAGCCATCTCAATACGGTGGAAGAGCCGCTCAACACGCTCGATGCAAATGCACTTTGCCCAGGCTCCGCCGCGCTCGACAAGATCAACGCGGACCTGCGCTAGAGCGCGGGCGGCGCAAAGAACGCGTCCCGCACCCTGCCGGGCTGAGCCGGCGCGTTAGCACGCGGTACTGCCGATCAGGTCCGACTTTCGTAGCGAAATTACGCTGTCCCGCTGTTCGGATGCTGCCACCTTCCGGCCCCACACCGCGGCATCTTGCCGACCTCCCGAAAAATTGCGCTGGATTCGCCACGGACCCGGTCCTGCGTGGGATCGTTATGTCGTGAAAGGCGTTATCTCGCGGAAATACGACATATTTCCCTCGTGCACGCTGTCCAGGATTGGTTGACAAAATTCGGGTTCCCGCCCGAAGGTGCTCAAATCCGATTTTGGACTGGTCCGAACAGAAACAGGGCATCATGAATCCCGTCAAAGCGCTCGAAGGCCATGGCCAGTCGGTCTGGCTGGACTTCCTGGCCCGCGGCTTCATCGCCAAGGGTGACCTGCAAAAGCTGATCGACACCGACGGCGTCAAGGGCGTCACCTCGAACCCGTCGATCTTCGAGAAAGCCATCGGCAACTCGGACGAATATGACGCTCCGATCGGCAGCGCCCTGAAAAGGGGCGATCGTCCGGTGGCCGAACTGTTCGAGCACCTCGCGGTCGAGGATATCCAGCACGCCGCCGACGTGCTGCGCCCGGTCTATGACCGTCTCCACGGCGACGACGGCTTCGTCAGCCTGGAAGTGTCGCCTTACCTCGCCATGGACACCAAGGGCACGATCACGGAAGCGAAACGGCTCTGGAAGGACGTCCGCCGCAAGAACCTGATGATCAAGGTGCCGGCGACGCCGGAGGGCCTGCCTGCGATCGAGCGGCTGATCGGCGAAGGCATCAGCGTCAACATCACGCTGCTGTTCTCGCAAAAGGTCTATGTCGAAGTTGCAAAGGCCTATCTCGCCGGCCTCGAGAAATATGTCAAAGGTGGCGGCGATCCTTCCCATGTTGCGAGCGTCGCGAGCTTCTTCGTCAGCCGCATCGATAGCGCGGTCGACAAGGCGCTCGACGAGAAAATCGCGCGCGCCAATGACCCCACGGAGAAGGAGCGGCTGGCGGCGCTGAAGGGCAAGGTCGCAATCGCCAACGCCAAAATGGCCTATCAGGAATACAAGCAGCTGTTTTCGGGCCCGCGTTGGGACAGGCTGAAGGCGAAGGGCGCCAAGCCGCAGCGGCTGTTGTGGGCCTCGACCGGCACCAAGAACAAGGATTACAGCGACGTCCTCTATGTCGAGGAGTTGATCGGCCCCAACACGGTCAACACCGTACCGCCGGCCACACTCGACGCATTCCGCGATCACGGCAAGCCGCGCGACAGCCTCGAGGAGAATGTCGGGGAAGCGAAGCACGTGCTGGCCGAACTGGAAAAATCCGGCATCTCGCTCGACGCGATCACGGCAGAACTGGTCAAGGACGGCGTGAAACTGTTCGCGGACGCGGCAGACAAGCTCTATGGCGCGGTCGCGCACAAGCGCGCCACCGTCCTCGGCGCCGGCATCGATCGTCAGGCATTGGCGCTCGGCGGCCGGATCGGCAAGGCGGTCGAGAAGACCACCGAAGATTGGCGCGCGTCGGGAAAAATCCGCCGGCTCTGGCAGCACGACAAATCGATCTGGACCGGCACTGACGAAGACAAGTGGCTCGGCTGGCTGAACAGCGCCGCGGCCGCCGATATCGCCGATTACGAGGACTATGCGAAAAAGGTGCACGGCCAGAATTTCTCCGACGCCGTGGTGCTCGGCATGGGCGGATCGAGCCTCGGGCCGGAAGTGTTGGCGCAGACGTTCACCAAACAGCCCGGCTTCCCGAAACTGCACGTGCTGGACTCGACAGATCCCGCGCAGATCCGCAGCCTGCAGGCCAGGATCAACCTCGCCAACACGCTGTTCATCGTCTCCAGCAAATCAGGCGGCACCACCGAGCCGAACGTGATGAAGGATTATTTCTTCGCCCGGGTGTCGGAAACGATCGGCGCGGCGAAGGCTGGCCATCGTTTTATCGCCGTGACCGATCCCGGCTCGTCGTTGGAGAAAGTCGCAACCAAGCAGGGCTTTGCCCGCATCTTCCACGGCGATCCCGCCATCGGCGGGCGATATTCCGTGCTGTCGCCATTCGGGCTGGTGCCGGCGGCGACCGCCGGGATCGATATTCGCGCGCTGATCCGGCACACGCTGGCGATGGTACGCTCCTGCGGGCCGGACGTGCCGCCGCATGAAAATCCGGGCGTGCAGCTCGGGCTTGCGATGGGGCTTGCCGAACTCGAAGGCCGCGACAAAATGACGATCGTCTCGTCGAGGAAGATCGCCGATTTCGGCGCCTGGACGGAACAGCTGATCGCGGAATCCACCGGCAAGGAAGGCAAGGGGCTGATTCCGATCGACGGCGAACCGCTCGGTAATCCCGCGCTCTACGGCAACGACCGCTTCTTCATCGATGTCAGGACCGAAGGTGAAGACGACGCGGCCCATGACGACAAGCTCGCCGCTCTCGAAAAGGCCGGGCATCCGGTGGTTCGCATCGTGATGAAATCGATCGATCACATCGGACAGGAATTTTTTCGCTTCGAGATGGCAACCGCGGTCGCGGGCGCCATCCTCGGCATCAACCCCTTCAACCAGCCCGACGTCGAGGCGGCCAAGGTCAAGACCCGCGAATTGACCGCGGCGTTCGAGAAATCCGGCAAGCTGCCCGGCGAGACGCCGGTGGTAACCACCGAACAGGCCGATCTCTATACGGACGACAGCAACTCCGCCACGCTACGCAAGGCGGGCGCTGACGGCGACCTCGGCTCCTGGCTGAAAGCGCATCTCGCGCGCGCCAAGGCCAATGATTACGTGGCGCTGCTCGCCTATATCGAGCGCGACACAGCCCATATCGAGGGCCTGCAGCACATGCGGCTTGCGGTGCGCGACAAGCGCCATGTCGCGACCTGCGCCGAATTCGGGCCGCGTTTCCTGCATTCCACCGGACAGGCCTACAAGGGCGGCCCCGACAGCGGCGTGTTCCTGCAGATCACCGCTGACGATGCCCGGGACCTCGCCGTGCCCGGCCAGAAGGCGAGCTTTGGCGTGATCAAGGCAGCGGCGGCACGCGGTGATTTCGGCGTGCTGACCGAACGCGGCCGGCGCGCGCTGCGCGTACATCTGAAGGGCGATCTCGAAGCGGGCCTGAAAATGCTCGATACCGCGATCGCCGAGGCTTTGAACTGAAGGACTTCAAAATGCAACTCGGTATGATCGGTCTGGGGCGGATGGGCGGCAATATCGTCCGCCGGCTGATGAAGCACGGCCACACCACGGTGGTTTATGACAAGGACGCCAAGGCTGTTGCCGCCATCGCGGCCGACGGCGCGGCCGGCACCGGTTCGCTGGAAGATTTCGTCAAGAAGCTGGAAAAGCCTCGTACCGCATGGGTAATGCTCCCCGCAGGCAAGATCACCGAGGCCACCATCGATGCGTTGTCGAAGCTGATGGAGAGCGGCGACATCATCATCGACGGCGGCAATACGTTCTGGCAGGACGACGTCCGCCGCGGCAAGGCGCTGAAGGAGCGCGGCATCCACTATGTCGACGTCGGCACTTCCGGCGGCGTCTGGGGCATCGAGCGCGGCTATTGCATGATGATCGGCGGCGACAAGGCCGTGGTCGACCGGCTCGATCCCATCTTCGCGGCGATGGCGCCGGGAATCGGCGATATCCCGCGCACGGAAGGCCGCGATGGTCGCGATCCCCGTATCGAGCAGGGTTACATCCACGCCGGCCCGGTCGGCGCCGGGCATTTCGTCAAGATGGTCCATAACGGCATCGAATACGGCCTGATGCAGGCCTATGCCGAGGGTTTCGACATCCTGAAGAACGCCAATATCGACGCGCTTCCCGCGGAGCATCGCTTCGATCTCGACATCCCCGACATCGCCGAGGTGTGGCGGCGCGGCAGCGTGATTCCTTCATGGCTGCTCGATCTCACCGCGTCGGCGCTGGCGAAGAACGGCAAGCTGGACGAATATTCCGGTTTCGTGGAAGATTCCGGCGAAGGCCGCTGGACCGTCAATGCCGCCATCGACGAGGCGGTGCCGGCCGAGGTGCTGACGGCGGCGTTGTTCGCGCGTTTCCGCTCGCGCAAGGAACATACCTTCGCCGAAAAGATTCTCTCTGCGATGCGCGCCGGCTTCGGGGGCCACAAGGAGCCGCAGCAGCATCCCGATCCGGTGCGACAGAACGCGCCTAATATCGTCAAGCCAAAGGCCGGCCGTTCGTGACAGAGGTCTCCCCCAAGCAGAAGAAGCCTTCTGCCTGCTCCTTCATCATCTTCGGCGCCACCGGCGACCTGACGCATCGGATGGTGATGCCCGCGCTCTATAACCTCGCCGCAACCGACCTCTTGCCCGATCGATTCTGCGTGGTCGGGATTGCCCGAAAGAAGATGTCGAACGAGGAATTGCGCGACAGCCTGATGCAGGGCCTGCGCAAATTCGCAACCCGGCCCGTGGACGAAAAGATCGTCAAGCGGCTGCTGGAATGCATCACCTGTTTCGACGCCGACCCCAAGGACGCCAAATCGTTCGACCGGCTCAAGCAACAGATCGAGAAACTGGAGGCCGAGCGCCAGACCGGCGGCAACCGCCTGTTCTATCTGGCGATACCGCCGAACGCCTTCCTGCCGACCGGCCAGGGAATCGCACGGGCCGGCCTGCTCAAGCAGGAAGAAGGCGGCCCGTGGCGACGTCTGGTGGTGGAAAAGCCGTTTGGAACGGACCTTGCCTCGGCAAAGGTCCTGAATACCGAACTGCTGAAGATCATGGACGAGCAGCAAATCTATCGCATCGATCATTATCTCGGCAAGGAGACGGTGCAGAACATCCTGGTAATGCGCTTCGCCAACGGTATGTTCGAGCCGATCTGGAATCGCAACCACATCGATCACATCCAGATCACCGTCGACGAGAAGCTCGGCGTCGGTCACCGCGGCAGCTTTTATGATGCGACCGGTGCATTGCGCGACATGGTGCCGAACCATTTGTTCCAGCTGTTGTCGCTGGTCGCGATGGAGCCGCCGGTGCGCTTCGACGCGCATGCGGTGCGCTCGGAAAAAGCCGAAGTGCTATCGGCGATCCAGCCCCAGAGCGCGGCGGATGCGCTGCAGAATTCCGTGCGCGGCCAGTATCGGGCCGGCAAGGTCGACGACACCGAGATCGAGGATTACACCGCAACCGAGGACGTCAAGCCCGGCAGCACGACCGAGACCTATGTCGCACTGAAGCTGACCATCGACAACTGGCGCTGGGCCGGCGTTCCCTTTTACCTGCGCACCGGCAAAGCGCTCGGAATCAAGCGCACCGAAGTCGCGATCAAGTTCAAGCAGGCGCCGTTTGCGATGTTCCGCGACACGCCGGTCGACCGGCTGTCGCAGAACTACCTCGTGATCTCGATCGAGCCGACCGAGGGCATCACGCTGCAGTTCAACACCAAGGTGCCGGGACCTGTGATCGACATCGACGGCGTCGAGATGAAATTCCGCTACAAGGACTACTTCAAGGCGGAGCCGTCGACCGGCTATGAGACGCTGATCTACGACTGCATGATCGGCGACAACATCCTATTCCAGCGCGCCGACAGCGTGGAAGCCGGCTGGCAGGCGGTACAGCCGTTCCTTGAAGCCTGGAAGAAGGCCGGCGCCAAGGGACTGGAGTTCTACAAGGCCGGCAGCGAAGGTCCACCCGGCGCCGACGAACTGCTGCACCGTGACGGCCGCAACTGGCGCAAGCTCGGTTGAACGGATGGTAGCGGCCGCAAAGCGCCAGGTGATCAGGGTATCCGACCCCGCGGCGCTGGCGAAAGCGGCCGCGGACCGCCTGATGGCGAGGATCGCGGCCCATGACGGTCGCGTAGCGATCTGCCTGACCGGCGGATCCGGCCCGACAAGACTCTATCAACTGCTTGCGACCGAACCCTGGCGAACCCGGATTTCGTGGCCACGCGTGCACTGGTTCATCGGCGACGAGCGATTCGTGCCCGCCGGCGATCCCCTGAACAGTATGGGAATCGCACGGCGCCTCTTTCTGGATCGCCTGGCGCCGGCCGAAACCATCCACCCGATACCGACCGACGCAGCCAGCCCGGACGAAGCCGCGCGGCGCTACCAGCACGAACTCAAATCGTTCTACGGCGCCGACCGGCTGGATGCGGCCCGCCCCTTGTTCGATCTCGTGCTGATGGGGGTCGGGCCCGATGGTCATACCGCGTCCCTGTTTCCCGGCTATCCCGCGATCGAGGAGAGCGAGCGCTGGGTGGTCGGCGTGCCCAAGGCGCTTGTCGAACCCTTCGTGCCGCGGGTGACGCTGACCCTGCCCGCGCTCGGCTCGTGCCGCGAAATGCTGTTCGAGGCAGCCGGCACGGACAAGCGCGCCATCTTGACGCGCGTGCTCGCAGGCGAGAACCTGCCGGCCAACCGCGCGCACGCCGCTGGCGAAACCGTCTGGCTGGTCGACGAGGCGGCGCTGCCGGAGGACCCTCGTGGCCGATGAAACCGCCAACCTGCCCTGCGCGCTGATCGTGATGGGCG
>Ga0209483_1002837_pt1 | contig 11761 bp, 10 predicted proteins | sample NGEPerA_FD_184508 | JGI IMG/M metagenome (GOLD analysis project Ga0209483, IMG submission 184508) | Arctic peat soil microbial communities from the Barrow Environmental Observatory site, Barrow, Alaska, USA - NGEE PermafrostL2-A... | ecosystem: Environmental > Terrestrial > Soil > Wetlands >... | reverse complement strand
CCATTGCACTGGCCGAAAATGGGCACAATGTGCCGTTCAGCTACAACCGCAAGGAAATCAAGGATCATGGTGAAGGCGGTGACATCGTGGGTGCGGCGCTCGCCGGCGGCGTGGTGATCATCGACGACGTGATCACCGACGGCGGCGCCAAGCGCGAAGCCATCGAGCGCGTTCGCGGCGCGGGTGCGCATCCGGTGGCGGTGCTGATTGCGTTCGACCGCAAGGAACGCGGCCGTGGCGAGCTTTCCGCCATCCAGGAACTGCAGCGCGACTTCGGGGTTCCGGTGATCTCCATCGCCACGCTCGACGACCTGACCACCTTCATCGATGCCGATCCGGCGCTCGCCATGCACGCGCCGGCGATCGCCGCATACCGCGCAACCTACGGCGTCCAATGACACGCGCTGCAGTGACTTCGCGCACGGCCGGTGCCGCAACGCCGCGACACCTGCGCAGCTGTGCGGTGGTCGTTGGCTGCCTGCTGGCTGTGTTCGTCGGCGCGGCGCGCGCCGACACGTACAAGTGGACCGACGACAAGGGCGTCACGCATTACACGGACAAGATGCCCGCGGAGCAGGTCAACAAGGCATCGACGGTGCTCGACAAACAGGCGCGGCCGATCAAGCAGATCGAACCGCCGCCCACGCCGGCCCAGCGCGCAGCCAAGGAAGCCGAGGACAAGCGTCACGAGGCGCTGACCAAGAGCCGCGAAGAGGCCGATCGCCACGACCGCGCGCTGATGCAGTCGTTCACCAGCGTCGAGGAAATCGAGCTGTCGAAGGCACGCGCGGTCGGCACGCTCGACAGCCAGCTGCAGTCGTCGCATGCGTATATCGCGCAGCTCCAGAGCCGGCGCGCCGACGTTGTCGCCAAGAAGGCGTCGTATGGCCAGAAGCCGGCGCCCGAGACGCTCGACCGCGAGCTTACGTCGATCGACGTCGAAGTCCAGCGCCAGAAAGAACTGGTTGAAGCGCGCCAGCAGGAGAAGTTGCAGACGGTGGCGCGCTACGACACGTTCACGACGCGCTGGCGTGAATTGAAGGCCGAAGCCGACGCCAAGGCGGTCGGCGTTGCGTCCGCGCCGGGCACTTCGACGGCCACGGCGACGCACGCCAAGTAGCATTCTCTCGGCAGACGCCGAGAGCCTCGCGGTAATCGTGCAGGACGTGCGCGGCGCGTGCCTGCCATAATCCCCGGTTGTCCCTCAAGCAGGATTCGATAAAGCTTCGCCATGGCTCAATACGTTTACACGATGAACCGCGTCGGCAAGATGATTCCGCCCAAGCGCGTGATATTGAAGGACATCTCGCTGTCGTTCTTTCCCGGGGCGAAGATCGGCGTGCTGGGATTGAACGGCTCCGGCAAGTCGAGCCTGCTCAAGATCATGGCGGGCGAGGACCTGGAGTTCGAGGGCGAGGCAACGTCGATGCCGGGCCTGCGCATCGGCTTCCTGCCACAGGAGCCGCAGCTCGACGCGGCGATGACGGTGCGCGAAGCGGTCGAGCAGGGGATGGGCGAAGTGCTCGCCGCGCAGTCGAAGCTCGAGGAGGTCTACGCGGCGTACGCCGAAGCGGACGCCGACTTCGACGCGCTGGCGGCCGAGCAGGCGCGGCTCGAGGCGATCATCGCGTCGTCGGGCGCCGATGCGGGCGTGCAGATGGAAATCGCCGCCGATGCGTTGCGGCTGTCGCCGTGGGACGCGAAGATCGGCACACTGTCCGGTGGTGAAAAGCGCCGCGTCGCGCTGTGCCGGTTGCTGCTGTCGAAGCCGGACATGCTGCTGCTCGACGAGCCGACCAACCACCTCGACGCCGAGAGCGTCGAGTGGCTCGAGCAGTTCCTGCAGAAGTTTCCGGGCACGGTGATCGCCGTCACCCACGATCGATTTTTCCTCGACAACGTCGCCGAATGGATTCTCGAGCTCGACCGCGGCTCGGGCATTCCGTGGAAGGGCAACTACAGTTCCTGGCTGGAGCAGAAGGGCGAGCGGCTGCGCACCGAGTCGAAGCAGGAGGCGGCGCGCATCAAGGCGATGAAGACCGAGCTCGAATGGGTGCGCGCGAACCCCAAGGGACGCCAGGCGAAGAGCAAGGCGCGCATCGCGCGCTTCGACGAGCTCGCCTCCTACGAGCACCAGACGCGCAACGAGACGTCCGAAATCTTCATTCCGGTGGCCGAGCGCCTGGGCAACGCGGTGATCGAGTTCAAGGAAGTCAGCAAAGGCTACGGCGACCGGCTGCTGATCGACAAGCTGTCATTCCACGTGCCGCCCGGCGCAATCGTCGGCGTCATCGGTCCCAACGGCGCGGGCAAGTCGACGCTGTTCCGCATGATTACCGGCCAGGAGAAACCGGATCATGGCGAAATCGTCATCGGCCACACGGTGCAGCTTGCCGTCGTCGACCAGTCGCGCGAATCGCTGCCCAACGACAAGACCGCGTGGGAGGCCGTTTCGGGCGGCCAGGACATTCTCACCATCGGCAAGTTCGAAATGCCGTCGCGCGCGTATCTCGGCCGTTTCAATTTCAAGGGGCAGGACCAGCAGAAGAATGTCGGCCAGCTGTCGGGCGGCGAGCGTGGCCGGTTGCATCTCGCAGCGACGCTGCTGAAGGGCGGCAACGTGCTGCTGCTCGACGAACCGTCGAACGATCTCGACGTGGAAACGCTGCGCGCACTCGAGGAGGCACTCCTCGAATTCCCCGGCTCGGCGCTGGTGGTTTCACACGATCGCTGGTTCCTCGACCGCATCGCCACGCACATCCTCGCCGCGGAAGACGATTCGAAGTGGGTGTTCTACGAGGGCAACTTCCACGAATACGAGGACGACAAGAAGAAACGCCTCGGTGAAGACGGCGCGCGGCCGCACCGTCCGCGCTACAAGCCGCTGATGTAGTAGCGCTTACAATTTTTTAAAATATGAGACGAATTTGTATGCCAGGCAATCCTGTCGATTCCGTAGGCCCGATTCCTGATCACATTAGGGTGAGCTGGAAGGATCGGAATAGAAATGAGATTCTTCAAGCCGGCGGCATTAGTCGATATGAAACAGTTTCGCCACAAGAGGAACTCAACAGGCCGTCGCATGGAGGGCGGTGACGCAGCTAGCTCTTTCGCACGGCTGGTGGCCACCTTGGCTATTTGAGTGCAGCAACTCTCGCATTCGCGTGCAGCATCGAGCACGTCGCGCAGCGTGTCGTCCTTGCGCACGCCATTCTGAAGCGACACGACGGCGGCATCAACGCCGAGCAGCGGCCGCGCGACGCAGGCCGCTGTCTCGGTGCCCCACAGCTTGACGGTGACCAGCACCACGTCGAGAATCGCGATCGTCGCCGGGTCGTCGGCCGCCCGCACCGTTGCGACGAGGAGGTCGCCCGCATCGGGCCGCACGCGCAAGCCTCGCGCCAAAATAGCCGCCCACGCCGTCAGCGCCGATGAGGGCGACGCGCATCGCCTCAGAGGTCGATGGGCTTGTGCGTCTTGAACGCGTCGGTGATCGCGCGCGCGATCCGCGTGTTTTCGGTGGCATCCGCCAGCGGCAGCGGCAGCGGCGCGTCGTCGCGCACCGCGTCGACGAACGCCTGTGCCTCGACGACAAACGCTTCGGCAAAGCGCTCCCAGAATGTCGGCAACCCTTCGCTGCGCACGCCGTGTGCGTCGGCGATGTCGATGCCGCCGAGCTTCAAGCCCTCGCCGATCGCGATCCGGCCGCCGCTGCCGAACACCTCGGTCGTGGCTTCCATTCCGTGTGCCAGCGTGCGCGACACGTAGATCACTGCGAGCTTGCCGTCGTCGAATTCGATCGTCGCGACGCCGTTGTCCACATCGCCGCACTCGGCGAGTCCCGCGTGCACGGCGATCACGCCGGACGCGTAGACACGACGCGCGCGCGGGCCGCCCAGCAGGAAGCGCGCGCAGTCGATGTCGTGGATGGCCATGTCGAGGAAGATGCCCCCGGACGTCGGCGCGAAGCGCACGAAGAACCCGGAGGGATCGTTCATGTCCAGCGTTTGCGAGCGCACCATGAAAGGCGTGCCGATGACGCCTTCGCCGATCTTGCCCATCGCCGCCGCATACGACGGGTCGAAGCGGCGCACGAATCCCACCAGCACGCGCAGCGTCGGATGGCGTGCCGCCGCCGCTTCCACGCGCAGGCAGTCGTCGACGTCGAGTGCCAGCGGCTTTTCGCAGAACACGTGTTTGCCGGCGTCGAGCGCGGAGATCACCTGGTCGGCATGCAGCGTCGTCGGTGTAACGATGGCAACGGCGTCGACGTCCGGCCGCGCGAGCAACTCGCGAAAGTCGGCGACGACGTCCGCAATGCCCAGCGCCGACTTGGCCCAGGCGCGCTCGTCGGCTGATGGGCTCGCGGCCGCCACCACCTCGGCGCCGCGCACGCGCCAGTGCAGGATTTCGGCGTGGCGCCGTCCGAGACGTCCCAGCCCGGCCACCGCGATTCGCAATGCGCGTTGCATGTCGTTCTCCCTGTCGGTTTGTACGCGTGCCGCGCCCGTTGGCGCGCGATCTGCTATTGTCACATTCCCGAGCGCGCCTATCGAGCGCGACCGTTGCGAAGCCGCGTGATCGCGGTCGAGCGGCGCGACGCAACGTCCATTTCGACATGCAGAACGACACGCATTTCGCCGCCGGCCGCCAATACGACATCATCTGTCTCGGCCGCCTCGCGGTCGACTTCTATGCGCAGCAAATCGGTGCGCGCCTCGAGGACGTGAGCACGTTCGCGAAGTACCTTGGCGGCTCGTCGGCCAACACCGCATTCGGCTGCGCGCGCCTGGGACTCAACGCTGCGATGGCGTCACGTATCGGCCAAGACGCGATGGGCCGCTTCCTGGTCGAGACGCTGCTGCGCGAAGGCTGCGACGTTTCCCACGTCAGCCGCGACCCGTCGCGCCTCACCGCCGCCGTCGTGCTCGGCATCAAGGACAAGGAAACTTTTCCGCTGATGTTCTATCGCGAGAACTGCGCCGACATGGCGGTCACGCGTGAGGACGTGGGCGAAGCGTTCATCGCGTCGTCGAAGGCGCTGCTCATCACCGGTACGCATTTCTCGACGCCGCACGTGCATGACGTCAGCACGTACGCGTGCGACAACGCGCGCATGCACAACGTGCGCACCGTGCTCGACATCGACTACCGGCCGGTGCTGTGGGGCCTCACGTCGCGCGGCGATGGCGAGACGCGCTTCATCGCCGACGCCGGCGTCACCGCACACCTGCAGGCGATCCTGCCGCTGTTCGACCTGGTGATCGGCACGATCGAGGAGTTCAACATCGCCGGCGGCAGCGACGACATCATGACCTCGCTGCGTGCGGTGCGCGCGGCGACTGCGGCGACGCTGGTCGTCAAGCGCGGACCAATGGGCTGCGCGGTGATCGACGCCGCCATCCCCGCGTCGCTCGACGACGCATTCAACGGCAAGGGCGTCGAGGTCGACGTACTCAATGTGCTCGGCGCCGGCGACGCGTTCAGCGCCGGATTCCTGTCGGGCTGGCTGCGCGGCGAGTCGTACGACGAGGCCTGCCGCTATGCCAATGCCTGCGGCGCGCTGGTCGTGTCGCGCCACGGTTGCGCGCCGGCGATGCCCACGCGCGAGGAGCTCGACTATTTCCTCGCCAACGCGGCATCCATCCCGCATCCGGACCGCGACGCGACGCTGACGCGGCTGCACCGCGTCAGCGCGCCGCGCACGCCGTTTCCCGAGGTATACGCATTCGCGTTCGACCATCGTCCGCAATTTTTCGAGCTGGCGCGCGAAGCCGGCGCCGACGAATCGCGCATCCCGCGGCTGAAGCGCCTGCTGGTCGACGCGGTGGCGCAGGTCGAAGTGCAGCAAAACCTGCAGGGCCGCGTCGGTGTCCTCATCGACGATGTCTATGGCAGCGACGCGCTGGCCGCCGCCACCGGACGCGGCTGGTGGATCGGGCGCCCCGTCGAGTTGCCAGGCAGCCGTCCGCTCGAGTTCCAGCATGGCCGCTCGGTGGGCACCACGCTGGCAAGCTGGCCTGCCGAGCATATCGTCAAGTGCCTGGTCGCGTTTCACCCCGATGACGCCGTCGACTTGCGGATCGAGCAGGAAACGGCGCTCGCGTCTTTATACGACGCCTGCCAGGCCAGCGGAAACGAACTGCTGATCGAGCTGATTCCGCCGGCGATGCCCGCGTTGCAGGCCGATACGGTGCTGCGCGCGATGAAGCGGATGTACAACCTCGGGATCGTACCCGAGTGGTGGAAGCTCGCGCCGATGGTCGCCGCGCAATGGACGGCGGTGGACGCGCTGATCGCCGAGCGCGACCCGCATTGCCGCGGCGTGGTGATGCTCGGCCAAAGCGCGCCGGTGGCGCAGTTGATGCGCGGCTTCGCCGAAGCGAAAGGAACGCGCTGGGTGCGCGGCTTCGCCGTCGGTCGCACGTTGTTCGCCGAGCCGTCGCGTGAATGGCTCGCTGGCCGCATCGACGACGCGGCGCTCGTCGCGCAAGCGGCTGCGAATTTCGGCGGCCTGATCAGCGAATGGCAGAAAAGCCGGCAATGAGCGAACCCGCGCGCAGCGTTCGCCTGACGATGGCGCAGGCGCTCATCCGCTACCTGGCGGCGCAGCGCACGCGCGAGTGCGACGGCGGCGATGTCGGACTGTTCGCGGGCGTGTTCGCGATATTCGGCCACGGCAATGTCGCCGCATTGGGCGAGGCGCTGTACGCCGAGCGCGAGCGCCTGCCGACATGGCGCGCGCACAACGAACAGGCGATGGCGCACACGGCCATCGCGTATGCGAAGGCGACGTTCTGCCGCCGGATGATGGCGTGCACGACGTCCATCGGCCCCGGCGCCACCAACCTCGTCACCGCGGCCGCGCTCGCGCATGTCAACCGCCTGCCGGTGCTGCTGCTGCCCGGCGACATCTTTGTGTCGCGCGCGCCCGATCCGGTGCTGCAGCAGGTCGAATCGTTCGTCGACGGCACGCTGTCGGCCAACGATAGCCTGCGCCCGGTGTCGCGCTACTTCGATCGCATCGTGCATCCGCAACAGCTTTTGACCGCGCTGCCGCGCGCGCTCGCGGTATTGACCGATGCCGCGCAATGCGGACCGGTGACGCTGGCGTTGCCGCAGGACGTGCAGGCCATGGCGTTCGACTATCCGCTGGCATTCTTCGAGCCGCGGACGCACACCCGGCGCGCCGCATCACCAATGGCGGAGGACATCGCCGCCGCGACACACGTATTGCGCGACGCGAAGCAGCCGCTGCTGATCGCGGGCGGTGGCGTGCTGTACAGCGACGGCGGCAGCGCTGCGCTCGCCGCGTTTGCCACGCGACACGGAGTGCCCGTCGCCGAAACGCAGGCAGGCAAGAGCGCGCTGGCGTTCGACGACCCGATGCAGGCGGGCGCCATCGGCGTCACCGGCGCGGCGTCGGCGAACGCGCTTGCGCGCGACGCGGACGTGATCATCGCCGTGGGCACGCGTCTCGCGGATTTCACCACCGGTTCGCATGCGCTGTTCGGCGGCGTGCCGGTCGTCGCGATCAACGTGCAGGTCTTCGACGCGCTGAAGACCGGTGCTGCAATGGTCGTCGGCGACGCCGCACGCGCGCTCACGGAGTTGACCACCGCGCTGGGCGACTGGCGCGCCGAAAGTGGCTGGACTTCGCGTGCGCGCGGGGAAAACTCGCGCTGGCGCACCGATGTCGACGCCATCGTCGCGCGCAACGCGGTGCCGGCGAACGCATTGCCTTACGAAGGCGACGTGATCGGCGCCGTGCAGCGCTCGCATCCGCGCTCGCCCGCGCACGACGTCGTCGTCTGCGCCGCAGGAACGCTCCCTGCCGAGTTGCACAAGTTATGGCGCGCGGCCGCCGCGGGCGGCTATCACGTCGAATATGGCTATTCCTGCATGGGTTACGAGATCGCCGGCGGGCTGGGCGTCAAGATGGCGCGGCCCGACCGCGAGGTCGTCGTGATGTTGGGCGACGGCAGCTACCTGATGATGAATTCGGAAATCGCGACGTCGGTGGCCATGGGCCGCAAGCTCGTGATCGTCGTGCTCGACAACCGCGGCTTCGGCTGCATCAACCGGCTGCAGCAGGCATGCGGCAGCCCGCCGTTCAACAACCTGCTCGCGCAAGGCGCGCCCGTAGTCGACTTCGCCGCGCATGCGCGCGCGCTCGGCGCCGACGCCGTGCACGTCACATCCATCGACGCGCTCGAGGCGGCGATGCAGCGCGCACGCCAGGCGTCGAAAACCCAGGTGATCGTCATCGATACCGATCCCGCGCGCACGACGACGATCGGCGGCGCATGGTGGGAGGTGGCCGTGCCCGAGGTTTCGGCGCGCGCCGACGTGCGCGCCGCGCGCGCTCAGCACGACGCGGCCAAGATTCTGCAGAAGGCCTGACACGATGACGCTCGACGTCCGCATCGGCATCAATCCCATTTCGTGGAGCAACGACGACCTGCCGTCGCTGGGGGGTGACACGCCGCTCGACGTGGCGCTCGCCGAAGGCCGCAAGATCGGCTATGAAGGCTTCGAACTCGGCAACAAGTTCCCGCGCGTGCCGGCGGTGCTGCAGGAAAAGCTGCGCGAGCACGACCTGGCCTGCGTGTCGGGCTGGTATTCGGGACGCCTGGCGCGGCGACCGGTGGCGGAAGAAATCGTCGCCGTGGGGCCGCACCTCGAGCTCCTTGCCTCCAATGGGGCGTCGGTCATGGTCTACGGCGAAGTCGCCGACGCGATCCAGGGCGCGCCGGTGCCGCTGTACAAACGCCCGCAGTTTCGCGACGACGGCCAATGGCGCGCGTATGGCGAGAAGCTCGACGAGTTCGGCGCGCACCTCGCCACCCGAGGCGTGCGCCTTGCCTACCACCATCACATGGGCGCCTACGTGCAATCGCCGCAGGACGTTGACAAGCTGATGCAGGCGACGGGCAAGGATGTCGGGCTGCTGTTCGACACCGGCCACATCACGTTCGCCGGTGGCGATGCGCTCAGCGTGCTGGCCGAGCACGTGAAGCGTGTCTGTCATGTGCATTGCAAGGATGTGCGCCCCTCGGTGATGTCGCTTGCGCAAAACCGCCAGTGGAGCTTTCTCGAAAGCGTGATCAACGGCGTGTTCACCGTCCCCGGTGACGGCGCCGTCGACTTCGACGGTGTGTTGAAGGTCCTCGCGCAAAATGACTACAAGGGCTGGCTGGTGGTGGAGGCGGAGCAGGATCCTGCGGTAGCGCCGAGCTACGCGTACGCGGAAAAGGGTTTTCGCACGCTGCGCACGCTGGCCGACCGTTACAACGAGGCGCCACGATGACTACTCATGCACCGGCAGCGCTCGAGAAGGCGCGCGCCGTCGGACGCGATATCGTCGACGTCACGCCGTCGTCGGGGCTGCGTTACGTGAGCTTTTCCGCGCATCGGCTCGCACCGGGCGAAGCGCTCGCGGGTCGTGAGCACGCGCTCGAGGCGTGCATCGTCGTGCTGACCGGCACCGTCGACGTTCGCGCGGGTGACGAAAGCTGGTCCGGCATCGGCGAGCGCGCCAGCGTGTTCGAGGAAAAGTCCCCCTACGCGATTTACGTGCCGCCCGGCGTCGACTACACGGTCACCGCGCGCACACGCGCCGAAATCGCCATCGGCCGCGCACCGGCCACCGGCACGCTCGCGCCGCGGCTGATCGAGCCTTCGTCGATGCAGCGGCTCGCGCGCGGACGCGATGCCAACACCCGCTATGTATGCGACATCCTGCCGCAGACGGCGGCCGCCGAGTCGCTGCTGGTGGTCGAGGTGCTGACGCCGTCCGGCCATTCATCGAGCTATCCGCCGCACAAGCACGATACCGATGCGCTGCCCGGCGAGAGCTTCCTCGAGGAAACCTACTACCATCGTATCGACCCGGCGCAGGGCTTCGTGTTCCAGCGCGTCTACACCGACGACCGCAGCGAGGACAAGAGCTTCGCCGTCGAGGACGGCGACGTCGTCATCGTGCCACGCGGGTACCACCCAGTGTGCGTGCCTTACGGATATCGCTCGTACTATCTCAACGTGATGGCCGGCCCCAAGCGCGTGTGGTCGTTTCGCAACGATCCGCGCCACGAATGGATGCTCGCGCGTTGACGCCGGCGCGCTTCGCGTTCGCGCAGCGGATCGCGCGTGAAGCGGGAGCGCTCGCGCTGTCGCATTACCGCCGCCGTGGCGAGCTCGCCGTCGAATCGAAGGGGCTGCAGGATATCGTCACCGTCGCCGATCGCGCGGTGGAGGCGATGCTCGTCGCGCGCATCGGCGAAGCGTTTGCTGGCGATGTCGTGCTCGGCGAGGAGGGCGGCTACAGCGCTCCTCATGCCGGCGGCGCGCCGCTGTGGGTGATCGATCCCATCGACGGCACCGCTAATTTCGCACGCGGACTTCCGCTGTGGTGCATTTCGATCGGCCTGCTGCACGACGGCGTGCCGGTGGCCGGCGTTATCTACAACGCATGCACCGACGAGCTGCATGCCGGCAGCATCGACACCCCTGCAACCTGCAACGGCGCGCCGATCCGCGTGTCGCGCGTTGCCGACCCGCATCACGCGCGCCTGTCGCTGGGCTTCAGTTATCGGCGCGATCCGTCGATTCACCTCGCATCCATCGCGCGGCTGCTCGCCGCGGGCTGCGAGTACAGCCGGCTGGGCAGCGGCGCACTCGGCCTGGCGTACGTTGCCGACGGGCGCTTCGAAGGTTATTTCGAGCCGCACATCAATGCGTGGGATGTCGCGGCGGGCATCGCCATCGTGCGCGCGGCAGGCGGCTGGACCAACGACTTCTTCGCCGGCGAGGGGCTCGCACACGGCAACCCGATACTCGCCAGCGCGCCCGGCATGCGCGCCTTCGTGGAGCGCGAGCTGTGGCCGACGCTCGACCTTCAGTAGCTGCGCGGATGAACGCGCAACCGGCGTACTCGCTGTGGCTGCTGCCGCGCGAGGACCAGCAGCAGGCGCTCGCCGCGCTCGTCGCGCGGCTCGCCACGCGATTTGCGACGCGCGCGTTCATTCCCCACGTCACCGTGCAGGGCGACCTCGCGCGCCGCTTGGGCGAAGTCACCGCCGTTGCGGCCGACCTCGCGCGCGCGCTTCCCGCGCTGCGCTGGCGGGTGCGCGGCATCGAGCAGTCGGCGCACTACTACCGCGCGTTCTACCTCGCACTCGACGACGACGGCAGCGCGTTCGCCAACCTTCGCGCGCGCGCCGCTGAAGCATTCGCCAGCGAGGCGGGACTGTCTCCGTTCGCGCACCTGTCGCTTGCCTACGGCACGCTGGACAGCGCAGCCAGGGACGCGCTGGTGCGGGAGTTCGCCGCCGAAATCCCGCCGGCGCTGACGCTCGACCGCCTCGCCGTGGCGCTGTCCGGATCGAGCGTCGGCATCGCGTCGTGGCGGACGTTGCAATGCTTCCCGCTGGCGCAGCCCGTGCCGGCCAACACACTGGAAACCTCGTCATGATCGATGTCGCACTGCTGGGCGCGGGCCGCATCGGCCGCATTCACGCCGGCAATCTCGTCCGCCAGCCCGGCGTGCGGCTGGCCGCGGTATCCGACGTCAACGCCGAGGCCGCCGCGGCGCTGGCGGCCGAGTACGGTGCGCGGGTGGCGAGCGCGGACGACGTGTTCGCCGACCGTTCGCTGGCCGCCGTCGTCATCGGCTCGTCGACGGACACGCACGCGGACTTCATCGTGCGCGCGGCGGCGGCCGGCAAGGCGATCTTCTGCGAAAAGCCGGTCGACCTGGAAC
>Ga0209483_1002834_pt1 | contig 11773 bp, 13 predicted proteins | sample NGEPerA_FD_184508 | JGI IMG/M metagenome (GOLD analysis project Ga0209483, IMG submission 184508) | Arctic peat soil microbial communities from the Barrow Environmental Observatory site, Barrow, Alaska, USA - NGEE PermafrostL2-A... | ecosystem: Environmental > Terrestrial > Soil > Wetlands >... | reverse complement strand
GTGCCCCGGCCGACCCCCCTCGGCTGAGCCGCCGGGGCACGCCCTCCGGGAGCGGCCCGGTCAGCCGGCGGCGGATCCGCCCAGCTCGGTGTCGAGCCAGTCGAACGTGACCTGGGCCGACAATCGCAGGTTGTCCAACTGGCAATGGGCCGAGGCACCGTCGGAGGGAAGGAAGACCCGTGCGGTGACCGGTCCGGTCGCGCCGTCCACCAGCGCCTCGAACTGGGCCCGGGGTTCGACCCCCTCACGCTCACCCACCATGGCCAGCACCGGGCAGGAGATCGACCCGGTCAGGTCTCCCAGCCGGTACGACGCCATGGCATCGCGCCAGGCGTGGAACGACGCCACCCCGAACCGGGTGCAGATGGCCTCAATCCCCCATTGCATCTGACGCGGCATGAGGTCCTCGGGCACCCCGGTTACGTCCTCCGGACGGATATCCCGGTTCATCCGGTAGACGTCGCTCCCGACCCAGGCCTCCATGTACCGGCCCATGTCCACCACCGGCGGGTTCGCAACCAGGGCCCCGACCCGCAGGTCGGTGGCCGCCGCCCGGGCGGCGAAGTACGACCCGAAGCTCTGGCCGGCCAACGCGACCCGCTCGGTGTCGACGTCGGGAAGGGCGAGCACCAGGTCGAGGACGGCAGCCAGCGGCACCTCGTAGTCGGGGCGGAAGGTCATCGCCGGGTTGGTGCGCATGCAGCCGAGCTGGCCGGGCCCGTCGAACACGACGACGTTCCATCCCCGCTCCGCACCCGGCACGCCCAGCTGGAAGAAGAGCTCTTCCGCGCTGGAGTCGAAACCGCCCACGGCGATGAGGGTCGGACGGGGGCCGGCTGCGGGCAGCGTGGTGGGCGGGCGGACCAGGTACCCGGGCAGCTTCCCGCCGGCGAACGGGACATCCAGGCGCTCGACGGGCGGATCGAGCAGCGACGCGGCTTCGGAGAAGCACGCCTGGCTGCGGGCACCCGGCCCATCGGCCCCGTCGAATGCACCCCCGGCGTAGTACTCGGCGGTCCGGTAGTAGGTCGAGGCCCGCAGCAGGTGGTCACGGCCGCTCACCCGCCGGCCGGCGGCGAGGCAGTCCCGCCCCCGTTCCTCCACCCGCTGGGCCAGGCGTTCGAAAGCCAGGGTCCAGCTCGACGGGCTGCCGTCCGCGATCTCGGCCACCACGGCCAGGCACTCCCCCACCGTCGAGCCGCCGTAGTCGGCCAGGCCGATGGCCCGGATCAGCTGGTAGTTGAACTCGTCGTCCCGGAAGCCCTCCACCCGGACGGCACTGCGGACCACATCGGAGTCTTCGAAGGACACGGCGCTCTCTTCCTCTTGGCGGCGCCGGGGACGGCCCGGGGACCACCGCCGTGGGTCATTGTGCCCGATCCCCGGCCTACCCTGTGACATGCGCGTAGCCGCCATCCAGACGACGGCCGGGGACGACCGCGAGGCCAACTTGACGGCCGCGGGCACCTTGGTCGCCGAGGCGGCGGCAGCCGGTGCCGAGCTGGTGGTGCTGCCCGAGTACTTCTCGGTGGCGGGGACCCCCGATGTGTTGCGGGCCGGGTCCGAGTCGCTCGACGGGCCCACGGTGAGTTGGGCCGCCGCCACCGCCGTCCGCCACGGAATCCACCTGGTGGCCGGCAGCTTCCCGGAGCGCACCGGTGCCACGGACGGGCGCCTGGCCAACACCAGTTGCCTGCTGGCACCGGACGGCACCGTCGTCGCCGTGTACCGGAAGATCCACCTGTTCGACGTGGCCCTCCGAGGAGTCGAGTTCCGGGAGTCCGCCACCATCGCCCCGGGGAGCACCACCGCGGTGGTTCCCATCGAGGCGACGAGCACCGGGGAGGCTCCGGTGCTCGGCCTGACCCTCTGCTACGACATCCGCTTCCCCGAGCTCTATCGGGTGCTGGCCCTCGACGGGGCGAACGTGATCACGGTGCCGGCCGCGTTCACGGGCGCCACAGGGCCGGCCCACTGGGAACTGCTCCTGCGGGCCCGGGCGGTCGAGGACCAGGTCTTCGTCATCGGGAGCGGACAGGTCGGCGAGCTTCCGGCGGGCATGCCCCGGTGTCACGGGCACTCCATGATCGTGGATCCGTGGGGCACGGTGCTGGCCGAACGGATCGATCCGAGCCCGGGCGTGGTCGTCGCTGACCTGGACTTCGCCTACCTGTCCGCGGTGCGGGCCCGCCTCCCGGTGCTGGCAAACCGGCAGCCCGGCGCGTACGTTGGACTGCATGGCAACGACAGGGGCACCACGAACTAACGGCTCCGGGGCAGCTCCCCGCCGCGTCCTGCGCGCACCCGAGGACCTGCCGGAGGACAACCCCGGCTCGGTGGCGCCCTACGAGATCGGCCAGTTCGTCCACCAGGACCTGGAGCTCTACTACGAGATCCACGGCAGCGGGCCACGGGTCCTCCTGTTCCTCCACGGCATCCTGATGGACGCCAACATGAACCGCCGCCTGGCTGCCGACCTGGCATCCAAAGGCAACCGGGTCATCCTTCTCGACCTGCCCGGACACGGACTGTCGGCCCGACCGCAACGGGCATCGTTCCACCGCATGGACACGTACGCCGAGCACGTCGTGGCCCTCCTCGACCATCTGGGCATCGACCAGGCCGTGGTCGGTGGCGTCTCGCTGGGCGGGAACGTCAGCCTCCTGGTGGCGGCCCAGGCCCCCGACCGCGTGCGGGGCCTGGTGGTGGAGATGCCGGTGCTCGAATGGGCCTTGCCCGCCGCCGCCATCACCTTCGTGCCGATGCTGCTCGCCGCCCACTTCGCCCGGCCCGTCGTGGGCCGGGTGGCCAAGATCTTCCGGGCCCTACCCCGGACCGGCAACGGCCCCCTCGACAGCGTCATGAACATGTTCTCGGCCGAGCCTCGCGAGACGGCTGCCGTTCTGCACGGAATCCTCGCCGGGCCGATCGCCCCGACGGTGGACCAGCGGGCGGCCATGGACATCCCGGCCCTGGTGATCGGTCACAAGGTCGACCACGTCCACCCGTTCCATGATGCCCAGCAGCTGGCCCGTCGACTGCCCCAGGGTCAATTGATCCAGGCCAGCTCGGTGCTCGAGCTCCGCGTCCACCCCGAGCGGCTGACCGAGGAGATCAACCATCTGCTCGATACGGCCTGGGCCGAGCCGGCGCGCCGCGCCAAGAAGGCCGGCTGACCCTCAGTCGTCCAGGTCGGGTCGCCGGGACCGCTTCCGCTCGGACAGGCGGCGCTTCTCCGCCAGACGGCGCTCCTTGGCCCCTCTCGACGGTCGCGTCGGTCGCCGGGCCTTCTCCACCCGCAATGCCGCGGCCAGGCGATCCCGCAGGCGTTCGGTGGCCAACTGCCGATTCCGGAGTTGGGACCGCTCATCATCGGCCACCACCCGGACCTCGGGACCCAGCCGGTCCAGGAGCCGGGACCGCTGGTAGGGACCGAGCGAGGGCGACCCGGCCACGTCGAACCGCAGCTCCACCCTCGTCGCCACCTTGTTGGCGTTCTGGCCCCCCGGTCCGCCGCTGGCGCTGAACTTGAACTGCAGCTCGGACACCGGGATCCGCAGTGACGAGGTCACCCGCACCACCTCGGGGCCGGTCCCATCGTCCTCGTGCTTCCCGTCGGTCGCCGGGCTCACCGCGGCACCCGATCGGCGCACCGGTCGGCTCGGGCGCCGGCACCGGGCGACCGGTCCGGCGCGCCCGGGTCGTTCGACGCCGGGTCGTTCGACGATGGGGTGGCCGGATGCATGCCCCGACGCTACCGGTGCCGAACGGCCGTGGTCCTACACTCCGTCCATGACCCCTCCATCCGGATCACCCCCTCCCGATGTCCGCTTCGGCGGCCAGGTGGTGCTCGTCACCGGCTCGTCATCCGGCATCGGCGCCGCCACCGCCCACCGGTTCGCGGCGGCCGGCGCCACCGTCGTCGTCAACTCCTCCACCTCGGTCGAGGCCGGTCGGGCTGTGGCCGCCGATTTGCCGGACGCCACCTACGTGCAAGCCGACGTGTCCGACGAGGCCGACTGCACCCGGTTGGTCGCCGAAGTGATCGCCGCCCACGGCCGGCTCGACGTGCTGGTCAACAATGCCGGCACCACCGCCGTCATCCCCCATGGAGATCTCGATGCCGCCACTCCGGACGTCTGGCGACGCATCTTCGACGTCAACGTGATCGGGACCTGGCAGCTCACGGTGGCCGCCGTGCCCCATCTGCGGGCCGCCGGGCAGGGCCAGGTGGTCAATGTGTCGTCGTTGGCCGGCTCCCGGCCCGTGGGCAGCTCCATCCCCTATGCCTGCTCCAAGGCGGCGGTCAGCCACATGACCCGCCTCCTGGCCAACACCCTCGGACCGGACATCCGGGTCAACGCGGTCGGGCCCGGCCTGGTCGACACCCCGTGGACCGAGGACTGGACCGTCGTCCGCGAGTTCGTGCGCGCCCAGGCGCCCATGCAGCGGACCGCCACTCCCGACGACGTAGCCGAGGTGATCCTCGGCCTCGCCCGCTCGTCCTACGTGACCGGCGAGGTCGTGCTCATCGACGGCGGGCTCAACCTGCGCTAAGTGCGGACTCCCACCGGAACCGGTCCAGCCGCCAGACCACGTGGGGGCTGGCCGGATAGAAGGACAGGGTCCGCTGGACGCCCGGCTCGTACCCGAGCCGCCGGGCCACCGCCTGCGACCGGGCGTTCTCGGGGAGGATCACACTGAAGAGGGCGTCCTCGCCCACCTCCTCGAATCCATACCGCACGGCCCGGCTGGCGGCCTCGGTGGCATACCCCGAGCCCCACACCGCAGGATCCAGCATCCATCCCACCTCGACGCCCGGCCAGTCGTCATCGGGACGCCAATGCAGGCCGGCTCGGCCGATGAAGCGCCCGGTGGACCGCTCCTCCAGTGCCCATTGGCCCAGTCCCTTCAGCTCCCACAGTCCGGCATAGGTCGCCAACGACCGCCAGGCATCCGCAGGCGAGAAGTCCTCCGGAACATGGAGGGAGGCCCGGACCCCGTCGGTGGACATGGCCGCGAAGAAGGGCTCGAGGTCGTCGGCCCGGAACGGGCGGAGGACCATCCGCTCGGTGGTGAGTGTCGGGCACGTGGACATCGGCCCAGTCAACCATCGGTCCGTGCCGGCGGCCACTGTCCGGCGGTCGCCGCTGCCACGGCTCGACCACGCCGGTCACCGGTACGCTCTGGTCGTGCCCGCCGCCGAGGATGCTGCTGACGGGCCACGGCATGCCGAGCGGTCGGGAGGCGTCTTGGCCTGGGACCTGACGGATCGACCGGTCGAGGCCATCCCGTTGGAGCTCCACCTCGCGCAGCGACACCTGGCCGTGGGCACCCCCGTCGAGGTGGTGGTGGCCCGGGAGGTCGGCGCCGACCGCCTCGTCGACCTCGTGGTCGGTGCCGGATTCGAGGTGCGCCGGGCTCCGTCGGGCGGTGGCCGGGGACCCCTCGTCGTCATTGCCTCCCGTGCACGCACACTGGCCGACTCGGTGGCTCCGGATCTGCGGTTGCTCGTCTGCGGGGTCAATCCATCGCTGTACTCGGCCGATGCCGGGGTGGGCTATGCCCGGCCGGGCAATCGGTTCTGGCCGGCCGCCCTGGCCACCGGGGTGGCCACGGTCGACCGCGACCCCATCGCCGCCCTCGCCGGAGGCATGGGCATGACCGACTTCGCCAAGCGGGCCACCCGGACGGCGGCCGAGGTGACCCGGGACGAGTACCTCGCCGGCTTCGCCCGGGTTACCCGACTGGTCGAGTGGCTCCGTCCCGGTGCGGTGTGCTTCGTCGGCCTCTCGGGCTGGCGGACGGTGGTGGACCGTCACGCCGTGGCCGGGTTGCAGCCGTCCCCCATCGGCGGGCGTCCGGCCTACGTGATGCCGTCCACCAGCGGGCTCAACGCCCGCACCCCGTTGGCCGATCTGGTCGACCACCTCGAGGTGGCATGGGCCCTCGTCGAGACGATCGGCTGAGCATGCATGCCGTCCGGGGGTCGGCCCCCGGGGACCGGTCAGGTGAGGCCGGCCACCGGGTCGAAGTGATCGACCACGGGCGGCGAGTCGAAGAACGGGCCGATGTGGGACCGCCACTCCGCGAACGCCGGGGACTCGCGGAAGCCGACCGTGTGGTCCTCGAGGGTGTCCCACTCGACGAGCAGGAGGTAGCGGTCCGGCGACTCGACACCCCTCAGGAGCTGGAGCGACCCGAATCCGGGCGACGCGGAGATCACCGCCCGGGCCTTGGCCACGGCGGCCTCGAACTCTCGGTGCGAGTCGGGCCGGACGGTGATGAGGGCGTGCTCGAGGATCATGGATCCCACGGTACCGGGACGGTCCTTCGCCGACATCCCGGTAGCGTCGGGAACGAAGGCGGCTCCTGCCACGAGTGGAGGAACGGACATGTTGATCGAGATCTGGTCGGACGTGGTCTGCCCCTGGTGCTACATCGGCAAGCGGAATCTCGAGGCCGCGCTCGCCGAGTTCGACCACGCCGACCGGGTCGTCGTCGAGTGGCGGAGCTACGAGCTCGATCCCACCACCCCGGCGCGGGTGGAGCTGTCGATGGACGAGGTGCTCGAGCGCAAGTACGGCATGACGGCAGAGCAGGCGACGACGGCCAATCGCCAGATGACGGAGCTGGCCGTCAAGGTGGGGCTCGAGTACCACCTCGACCGGGTCCAGATCGGGAACACCTTCGACGCCCACCGCCTCATCCACCTGGCCGCCGCCGTCGGGAAGGCCGGCGCGATGAAGGAGCGGCTGCTGCGGGCATACTTCACCGAGGGGCGGGCGATCTCCGACCTGGCCACGCTCGCCGACCTGGCCACCGGAGTCGGGCTCGACGCCGACCGGGTGGCCGAGGTCCTGTCCGGCGACGAGTTCGCCGCCGACGTGCGGGCCGACGAGGCCCAGGCCATGGAGCTCGGATCGACGGGTGTGCCCTTCTTCGTGTTCGACGAGCGCCTCGGCATCCCCGGCGCCCAGCCACCCGACGTGTTGCTGCGCCTCCTCAATCGGGCCTGGGACACGTCGGCGGAGGCGGAGGTCGCCACCTCCTGATTCGGTCGCCGCGGCCGCTCGGTGCCATCGGATCCTTATTGCGGATGCTTCGCAACTGTCCTACCCTGACGTCGATGACCCTGGTGCAGCGGAACAGTAGGGATGCTGCCGTCGCCGATGCCGCCCGGTCCTTCAACCCCTCCCGGCTGGCCCGGCTCCGCAACGGCCTGACCCGCTCCGAATGGTGGCGGGTGGCCGGCATGGCCTTCGTGGTCCTGGCACTCAACGTCATCGGGTGGGGGCTGTTGTGGGTCGCCGCCGGCCGCCACTACCACGTGTCCAAGACCGGGCTGTTCGGCTTCGGCACCGGTGTCTTGGCCTACACCCTCGGCATGCGGCACGCCTTCGACGCCGATCACATCGCCGCCATCGACAACACCACCCGCAAGCTGGTGAACGACGGCAAACGCCCGCTGAGCGTGGGCTTCTTCTTCTCGCTCGGGCACTCGTCGGTGGTCTTCATCCTGGCCGTGGCCCTCAACTTCGGCATCCGGGCCCTCGACGCCCAGGTGGCCAACAATTCCTCCGGCCTGCACCGCGTCACCAGCGTCGTCGGTACCACGGTGTCGGGCACCTTCCTGTACCTGATCGCCCTCCTCAACCTGGTGGTGCTCGTCGGGATCGTGAAGGTGTTCCGGGCCATGCGGGCCGGCAGCTACGACGACGCCGAGCTGGAGCGCCAGCTCGACAACCGGGGCCTCATGAACCGGATCTTCCGCGGCTACGGCAACAAGATCGACAGCCCCTGGAAGATGTACCCGGTCGGCTTCCTCTTCGGCCTCGGCTTCGACACCGCCACCGAGGTCGCCCTGCTGGTGCTGGCCGGCACGGCCGTGGCCGGAGGTCTGCCGTTCTGGGCCATCCTGTCGCTGCCGATCCTGTTCGCGGCGGGCATGAGCCTGTTCGACACCATCGACGGCTGCTTCATGAACTTCGCGTATGACTGGGCCTTCGCCAAGCCGGTGCGCAAGGTCTTCTACAACCTCACCATCACCGGCCTGTCGGTCGTCGTGGCGTTCGGTATCGGGACCATCGAGCTCATGGGGCTCCTCGCCACGCAGCTGGACCTGCACGGCCCGATCTTCTCCTTCTTCGCCGGCGTCGACATCAATACCGCCGGCTTCGTCATCGTCGGTGGGTTCATCGCCACCTGGGTCATCGCCGCTCTCTACTGGCACCTCGGCGACGTCGAGGCCAAATGGGACTCCCGGATGCCGTCCACCGAGCAGGTCGAGGTCGCTGAGGCGGCCTGAACGGAATTCGCCGGGCGCTACAGGGCGGTGACGGCCGGGGCCAGGGCGCGCCACTCCTCCAGGGGTAGCTGCGCGAGGTCGCTCCCGAGCACCTGGAGGAGCACGTGGTCGGCGCCGGCGTCGAGGTGGGCCCGGATCCGGGACACGACTGCCGCCTCGTCACCCTGGACCACGAGGGCGTCGGCCAGTCGCTCGCTCCCGCCCCGGACGAGGTCCTCCTCGGTGAAGCCCTGACGGAGCCAGCTGTTCCGATAGTTGGGGAGGCCCGTGTAGATGTTGAGGTGGTCGTGCGCCCGTCGCAGCGACTCGTCCCGCGCCTGGTCGAGGACGACGGCTTGCTCGACGACCAGCAGCGGGTCCGGACCGAGCGTGACTCGGGCCGAGGCGGTGTGCTCGGGGGTCACCAGGTACGAATGGGCGCCGGCCGTGCGGTCGCGGGCGAGGCCGAGCATCCTGGGCCCCAACGCGGCCAGCACGATCGGCGGCATGACCGCGTCGGCGCCGAAGTACGGAGCCGACGCCAGGGCGTCCAGGAAGTCGGTCATGGCCTGGATCGGCGGCAGGTAGGTCTCTTTGCGGTCCCGCTCCACGGACGGCTTGTGACTCACCCCAAGCCCCAGCACGAAGCGTCCGGGCGCCAGGGCCTCGACCAGCCGGGCGGCCCCGTTGGCCGCCATGGCACCCCGGGCGTAGATGGAGGCGATCCCGGTCCCGACCACGAGCCGGCGGGTGGCGGTCACCAGGGCCTGGGCCCCGGTGAAGGCTTCCCGTCCGTAGGCCTCGGGGAGCCAGAGTGACCCGAATCCGAGTTCGTCGAGTTCGACGGCCACTTCCTGGGCACAGGGTCCGGGCTGGGCCTCCAGGGCAGGCGTCCACAGGCCGGTGCGGGTCGATCGAAGGGTATCGGCGGCGCTCATGGCCCCACTCTACGGTCGACCGTCGCACACTCGGATGGGGTCGTAGCGAGGGGGTGGACCCGCTGGCGCGTCGCGGCCCGCCGCTCTAGGGTTCGGACGGTATCAGCCGCTCGGACGGGCAGGACGGCGGTCGTACAGGTGGAGGGTGTGCCGTGAAGTCAGTGCACAGCGACCCGTCATGTCCGGCGTGCCGATCGGCGGACGTGCCGAAGCTGATCGTCCGGGGTACCGGCAAGGGCAGCCATGGGACGAGCCTGCAGTGCCGCAGTTGCGCGCACGAATGGTCGGACGAGCAGTCCTGGGGTAGCCGGGCCTCCTGACCCGGTGGACGGACCCGGCAATGGTCCTCCCGGGGAAGGGGTCAATCCGGGGTGAACGTACCGGAGCCGATCCGGACCGGCGAGCCCACCAACTCCTCCTCACAGGCCCGGGCGGCGACATCGGGGTCCTCGCTGATCGACACACATCGCCTCCGGTCGGCCGTGTCGCACACCGCCACCACCCGGATCGGGTCCATCCCGTCGTAGGTCACCGTGTACGTGGCGACCGATCCCGCGCCCTCGTACCCGTCGAGCGTCTCGACCGCATCGACCACTCCGGTGACCGATGCCACTTCGTAGGCCAGATCGGAAAGCAGCGGCGGGCGCCCGTCCGGTCGTGCCGACCACACACCCAGCCCGGGTTTGGTCAACAGTCCGCTGACCGTGGTGACCGCCCCGAGGTGATCGGGGGCGGCCCGCAGGCGCGGCACGACGGCAGCCATCGACTGGAGCACCGCATTGTTGAACGGGCCGCCGGCGAAGGCCATCCCCCCGGTAACCGTCGGAGTCCCGTCGGGGGACAGACCGAGCGACCGCTGTTGGACCCGGACCGCCGCCGGAAAGCAGCTGTAGAGCTCCACCACCTCCACCTCGTCGACCGGGCGCCCGAGTCGGGTGGCCGCCGTGCCGCCCAGGACCTCCATGGCTGGCCAGGCGTGGATCTGCTGACGACACAGCACCGACACGGCGTTGCTCGACTCGAGGCCCACCAGGGAGAAGACCCATCGTTCGGTCGGGACACCCAGGCGTCGAGCGGCGTCCACGGAGCACAGGACCAGGGCGGCGGCCTGGTTGACCGTCCACTGGGTGGAGTGCCACTTGTTGTAGGGGAAGGCCAGGGGCCGGTTGGCCGGCGTCGCCGTGGCAATCCGAGCCGCATCCATCCGCTCCGGAAATGCGGCGTCCGGATTGGTCACCGCCACCTCGTTCATCCGCGCCCAGAGCCCAGCGATCTCGGCCCGGTGCTCGCCGATGGTCCGGCCCTCCACCGCTCGCAGCGCGTTGTCGATCATGGCGTACTGCTGGACCGGATCCCACAGCCGGTGGGCCACCTCCACCGGCTCCAGCAGCGGACCGGCACGCCGTCGCAACACGTCGGGGACCGCCCCCGGTTGGGCCGTCTCGACCGGTTCCAGACCGGCCCGTTCGCGGTCCCGGGCCCAGCGCTTGGCTTCGCCCCCCACCACCACGGCGACCTCCGACGCGCCCGACAAGATGGCGGCCAGTGCGTCGTTGATCAGGCTCTGTTGGGGGATCCCCAGCTCCACCAGGTGGGTGATAGCCCCCGACGCCCCGATCCGGTGGGCCACCAGCCGGGCCGGGTCGCCGTAGGCCCAGCTCCCTTGGGGCACGGCCACCCGGTCGACGGCCGCCGCCAGGCCCCGGCCCCCGGCGTCGGCGAGCGCGGCCTCAGTGGCCAGTGCCATCAGCTCGACCGCCTCGAGGTCGTCCGACGCGGTGCCCACTCCGACCAGCACCGGCGTCCGGGGATCGAGGGAGTCGGTCCTGGTCACGAGGACTCCCCTCCCCGGGCGGATCCGGCCGCCATCCGCCGGTCCCGCAGTATCCGGCCGAGCTGGCGCCACGTCACCTCGACGGCCCCGCAGGCCACCGCCTCGGCGCGGGCCCGCTCGGGCACGTCGTAGTGACCGTGGTGGGGGCGTCCGGACTTGTCCTGGAACCACGCACGACGCATGCCCATTCGGACGGCGAAGTCGTGGAGTTCCTGGTCGGTGTCGGCAATGAGATGTGACCACCGGTCGTCGACCGGCCCCAGCCGCGCACGTTGGCGCCAATCGTCGAGGTAGACGGTCACCGCGGGCGGGGTCCCGTGACCGGGCTCAGATGACCCGTCCGGGCGCACCTGCGGCATCGACCACCGGCAGGCCGAGGGTCACCCAGGCCTGCATGCCCCCGGAGATGTTGCGGACGTCGTACCCGGAGCCGGCGAGGTGCAGGGCCACCGAGCCCGAGCGGCCCCCGACCCGGCACATGCACACGATGGTCCGGTCGGTGGGTAGCTCGCCCATCCGGTCGATCACCTGGCCCATCGGGAGGTGGACGGCCACCGGGGCATGGCCGGCGGCCCACTCGTCGTCCTCGCGGACGTCGACCATGAGGGCACCGGCCGCCACCAGGCGGTCGGCCTCGGCGGGGTCGATGTCGGTCACGTCCACAGGCTGCGAGGTCACGGCATCACGGTAGTGGAGGCGACGCCGGGCTGGGGC
>Ga0209483_1002833_pt1 | contig 11783 bp, 7 predicted proteins | sample NGEPerA_FD_184508 | JGI IMG/M metagenome (GOLD analysis project Ga0209483, IMG submission 184508) | Arctic peat soil microbial communities from the Barrow Environmental Observatory site, Barrow, Alaska, USA - NGEE PermafrostL2-A... | ecosystem: Environmental > Terrestrial > Soil > Wetlands > Peat... | reverse complement strand
GTTACCAGCACCGAGATTCCCTGGTCGAGCGCGAGGACGGTTGAGTCCGTCGCGGGTACAAGGACTGCCTGATAGTTGAGGGTCAGGCGGCAGACGGTGTGCGCGGCGAGCGTGCCGGGGCATTCGTCGAGGACCGAGAACGGCGAGCGCAGCGGAACGACGACTGCTGTGTGCGAGGTTGGTGTGGCGGAGTTGTTGGAGAGGTATAGGTAGCGCGGGAGATGCAGGCCGCCGGCGAACTGCGTGCCGAAGTCGACCTCGGTGGCGGACACGTTCAGCGCGGCCGCTTGCGTAATGCCGGTGATGGCGACGTCGGTCGAGCCGACTTTCCAGGCTGTGGACACGGCGCCGTCGTCGGTGCTCGCGGAGGACGCCGTGAGGGCGAGGGTGATGTGGCAGCTTGCTCCGGCGGCGAGGAGTTTGGTTGCGTTGCCGGTGGTGGCGCAATCGCTGGACGACTCCGCGAGGCTGTAGTGGGGAGTGCGGACGGTGCTGTCCAGCGCCGACGTGAAGGTTTGCGGCGTGGCGCTGAGGTTGGTGACTGTCAGCGTTCGCGTCGCAGCGGGGCTTGCGGAGGATTGAATGCCGAAGCCCAGCTCGACCGGACTCACTGCGAACGCGTTGGGAGGAAGCGTATTCGCGGGGAGCGGAACGCTTTCGGTTGCGGCGTTGGCGGCGGAGACGGTGAAGGTTCCCGCTCCTGCAACTGTGAGCGCGACGTTGCAGGAGTTCGATGGGGCGAGGGTGGGACCGCAGTCCGAGGCGATGGTTTGGCCGCTGGCGACAAGTACGAGGCCGGTTGCGGTGGCGGAGCCGAGGTTGCGGACGATCAGGTTGGGTGCGTTGTCCGCCGAGATGCTGAGGCTGGATGCGCTTGCGGCGGTCGAGAGCAGCGTCAGATATCCTGCGCTCAACAGGCATTGGCTGCTGCCGGCGCAGGCTGCGGCGAGGTCGCGCAGCGTGTTGGGGAGAGCGGCGTTGGGTGTTTGGACTGTGGGCAGATCGAAACGCTGCGAGCTTGCCAGCGAAGGGCTGAGCGTTGCGGTCACGCTGCCGGGAAAGGCCACGGTTGTGCCGTCCGGCGAAACGGCTGGCGCGCTGAGCAGACTGGTCAGGATTGTGTTGCCGAATATTCCGGCCGACTGGCCGCCGAAGCGGAGTGTCTGGTCGATGGTGTTGGCCGCGGTGATGTGGAGCGCAAAGCTGTCGCCGAGCAGGGCCAGGGGCTGGCTGGTTCCCGGAAAGAGCGGTGTGGTGAGCGTGCCGGCGATCCATGCGGTCCCGTTTGGACCGGCGGCGACGAAGCTTTGCGTTCCGGGGACGAGAAGCACGGAGGCGGTCACCGATTGGCCGTCCATGGGGATGCGCAGGAGGCTTTGGTAGCTGGTCGCGGCGAGCGGAGCGGAGACGGTTGCGATGGGAAACTGTCCCAGCGCGATGCTTCCCGAGAGCAGCAACGACTGGCTGGATGCGTCGAGTGCAAGGCCGGTAATTCCTCCGCCGGGGATGAAGGTGGAGAAGAGGAAGCCGTCGCCGGCGGCCGTGAGTTTGGTGAGGAAGCCGGAGCCGGGGCCGAGTATTTCGGGCGTGAGCGCGGCGATGGTTGGATAGCCCGTGGCGGAGGTGTATCCGGCGATATATGTATTGTCCTGTGCGTCGGCGACGATGGCGGCGGGAGCGGTGGCGCCTTTCGCGCCGGTGAGGTAGGTTGCGTAGACGAGCGTTGCGCCGTCTGTGGTAAAGCGCTCGACGAAGCCGTTTTCGGTGGTCCCGTTTGCGGGTGTTTGTTGGATGCCGCTGCCGGTCACGGGAAAGGCTGGGTTGAAGGTGATTCCCGTGACGAAGACTGCGTCGGCAGTGGCCGTGACGCCGACGACGGATGTGCGCCCCGCGCCGAGGAATGTGAGGAATGTTGGGTTCAGGTTGGCGTCGAATTTGGCGAGGAAGGAGTTGGTGGAAGTGTCCGCGCGGGAAGGAAAGGCTGCGCCTGAGGTCCCGCTGAGGGTGCCGCTGGTTGACGTGCCCGCGACGTAGACGTTGCCGGAGGGATCGAGGGTCAATGCGAGTGCGGCGTCTCCTGTATCACCGAGCTGGGCCTGCGCGAGCACGGTCGTTCCGGCGGCGTCGAGCTTGAGGACGCGGACGCCGTCCTTTTGGTCGTAGAGGAGGTAGAGGCTGCCGTCAGGGGCGTAGGCAGCGGCGGGAAAGCTGCCGTTGCCGTTGCCGGAGCGAAGACCCGCGAGCGTTGCCTGCTGCGACGTGTTGACGGCCTGCGAGTGCGCGAGGCACGGCCCGAGCAGCACGGCGACGCAGATGGCGAGGATTCGGAGTGTCTTCATGAATGGTCGTCAGGCGCGGTACAACTCAAGTTGCAGCCTGTATCCATACCATCTGAAAACGCTCCAGTGATGTTGTCCCAAGTTGGGACTCGGCTGTTGATGAGCGGACCATTTGCCGAATCGGGAATTGGCGACGTTACCTTGCGAGAAAATGGCCCAGGTTTTCAGAGGTTGAGCAGAGACTCGTAGCCTCGATTGCAGGTCACAGCGGATACGATGTGCGTATGCGGTTCTCTGAACGGACAGCTTGGGACCTCGGCGAGAATGCGTTTGCGGGCAAGCTGCGCGAGGCGCGTGCTTCGGGGCGCGAGTTGGTCGATCTCACTGTGTCGAACCCGACAGCGTGTGGCTTTGCGTATGACGAGCGGACGTTGCTTGCGCCGCTGGCTGAGCCGGCGGCGCTGTTGTACGAACCTGTTCCGCTGGGGATGGAGAGTGCGCGGGCTGGGGTGACTGCGTACTATCGCGACGTGGGTGCTGAGGTTGCCGTGGATCGATTGTGTCTAACGACCAGCACCAGCGAGGCTTACAGCTATTTGTTCCGGCTGCTGTGCGATCCCGGCGATGAGGTGCTGGCTGCTTCGCCGAGTTATCCGCTGTTCGACTACATTGCGCGGCTCGACGATGTGCGGCTGGTGGAGTATCCGCTGCTGTATCACGATGGCTGGCAGATCGATCTTCATGCGCTGGAGGCGTCGATTACGGAACGCACGCGAGCGCTGATTGTGGTGCATCCGAACAATCCGACGGGACATTTCTGCTCCGCGGCGGAAGGCGAGGCGGTGCGGGCGTTGTGCGCGGAACGGGGGGTTGCGCTGATTGTGGATGAAGTTTTTCTGGACTATGCTCTGCCGGGCACTGCGGCCCAGAGCTTTGCTGCCGGATCGAGTTCGGCGCTGACGTTCGTGTTGAGCGGGTTGAGCAAGGTTTGTGCGCTGCCGCAGATGAAGTGCTCGTGGATTGCGGCCGCTGGGCCGGAAGCTGAAGTTTCGGCAGCGATGGCGCGGCTGGAGATGATCGCGGACACTTTTCTGTCGATGAATGCTCCCGTGCAACATGCTTTGCCGGCGTGGCTTGCGTCGCGGGGGATTCTGCAGAACCAGATACGCGCCCGGATGGTGGAGAACTTGTCTGCGCTGGATCGGACGCTCGCCGCTTCGTGGTGCGAGCGGCTGGAAATGAGTGGGGGATGGACGACGGTTTTGAGGGTCCCGCGGACGGTTGGTGGAGTCGATTTCTGTGAAGTTGCGTTGGCGGAGGGGGTGGTAGTTCAGCCGGGCGAGTTCTATGGGCTGCCGGAGGGACGGGTGGTGTTGAGCCTACTTACTCTGCCGCAGGTTTGGACGTGTGGGCTTGAGGTTCTGAGGGAGATTGGGGGCTGAGGGTTTGATTTTCAGTTGCGAGCTGCGAGCTACGAGCTTCCAGTTATCAGTTGCCGGTTACCAGTTTGGCCGAGGAAAGCGGGTCTTGTAGAGCTCAGAGCTTAGAGGTGTTGAGCGTAGAGGGACTGGTGCAGGGGCTTGTTCAGTTTTGAGTTATGAGTCTTGAGTGATGAGTCAAGACTTAACCGCGTCGAGGGCGATGGGAACTTGCTCGACGATTTCTATGCCGAAGCCCTGTAGCGCGGGGACGTGGGTGCGGTGGTTGGAGAGCAGGCGGATTTTGTGGATGCCGAGGTCGGAGAGTATCTGGCCGCCGAGACCGACCTGGCGGAGGATGCGCTGGTCGCGGTCGTTGGGGCCTTCGGTGGCGCGGCTGTCGCGGTGAAAACAGAGGCGGCCGGGCTGGACGGTGCGGTCGATGCCGAACCCGCGCTGGGTGTGGTGGAGGTAGACCAGTGCGCCGCGGCCGGCGGCGGCGATCGCGCGGAGAGAATTGTCGACGATGGCGCGGCAGTCGCAGAGGGTTGTCCCGAAAACGTTGCCGGCGATGCAGTGGGTGTGGACGCGGACCAGGGCGGGCTCGTCGGAGGATTCGATGTCGCCATAGACCAGGGCGACGTGCGATTCCCCGCCCTCGACTTCGCTTTCATACGCGATCATGCGGAACTCGCCGAAGGGTGTGGGGACCTGGGCCTCGGCGACGCGACGGATGTAGCGCTCGTTTTGCAGGCGGTAGCGGATCAAATCCGCGACGGTCAACATCTTCAGGCCATGCAGCGCGCAGAACTCGATGAGGTCGGGGACGCGGGCCATGGTGCCGTCCTCGTTCATGATTTCGCAAATGACTCCGGCGGGAATGAGGCCGGCCATGCGCGCCAGGTCGACGGAGGCTTCGGTCTGGCCGGCGCGGACGAGCACTCCACCCTTGCGGGCGCGGAGGGGGAAGACGTGGCCGGGGCGGGCGAGGTCGTGCGGGCCGGAACCGGGACTGATGGCGACCTGAATTGTGTGGGCGCGGTCGGCTGCGGAGATGCCGGTGGTGACGCCTTCGCGGGCTTCGATGGATTCGGTGAAAGCGGTGCCGAAGCGGGAGGTGTTGTCCTGCGTCATGGGGCCGAGACGGAGAGCGTCGGCGCGGTCTTCGGTGAGGGTGAGGCAGATGAGGCCGCGGCCGAAGCGGGCCATGAAGTTGATGGCTTCGGGAGTGCAGAACTCGGCGGCGAGAGTGAGGTCGCCCTCGTTCTCCCGGTCTTCGTCGTCGACGACGACGATCATGCGGCCGGCTTTGAGTTCGGCGATGGCTTCGGGGACAGTCGTGAAGGCATTGTTCTGCATTGGGTATAAGGATAAACCGCTGGAGGGGCGGTGAATAGTGGGGAGTGAAGTGAATAGTGAATAAGGCAAAAGCAAGGCAAGAGCGTTGACGCAAAGGGCGCGAAGGGAGGACGCGAAGGGCGCAGAGAGAAATGAAGACGCCGCCCCGGAGGGCGGCGTCTGGTTGCGGAGCGGATGGAAGCTAGAGGGTGGACTCGATTTCGAAGCCCCAGGCTTCGAGGAGAGCTTCGGGGATGTACTTCGAGTTCTTGTTGCGGCGGGCCCACTCGCGGAGGCGCGTGGAGCGGACGTACTGGTCGGGGGTGAGCTTGTATTCCTTGACGACCTGCTCGAAGGAGGTGATGGTCGGGACGACCGGGCCGATCGGCTCCGGCTTGCCCCAGTTTGGGTTTCCGCGACGTTTTGCCATGTGGTTCTCTCTTTCAGGGCGACCTGCGGGGGGTGAAAATGCACGAAGATCGCAACATCTCATTTTAGAGCAAATTTGCCGTTGCCGCGCCGTGCCAATTCCGCGGATTGCGGGTATCGACCTCGTAAAGACATTGCGAGAGGAATAGGCTCCCAGGATAATGGAGCTACGATGAGAACGGAATTCCTGCGATTCAACGGTGCTGTCGAACGCGATCCCGCCATCGATGCGTGGATGGATGAGCACGGAGGTGGGTTGGGGGCCATCGCGCGCAAGTGGTTTGAGGCAATGCGAAATTGCGGAGACGAGGTGCGGGAGATATTGCATGACGGCTGTCCGGTGGCATGTCTTGGCGATGTGCCCTTCGGCTACGTCAATGTATTTACTTCGCACGTCAACGTGGGCTTCTTTCAAGGCGCGGCACTGCCGGACCCGGCCCGCTTGTTGCAAGGCGCCGGCAAGTTCATGCGCCATGTGAAACTGAGACCCGGACCGGCGACAGATGCCGGACCGCTCAGCAGACTCATTGAGGCGGCGTACGCCGATATAAAGGCGCGTGTTGAAAACGGCTAGCTTCGAGAAACGCCCTGAGAGTCGGCGGTGAGATTGCCCAATCTTTCCAGCGCGGGTCAGTGAGCAACGGGCGTGCCGTCGGACCAATGGCCCACCACCACCATAAAGATAGTCATCCGGTCTTCCGGGTCATTCGCGGCAATCGCCGGCACTCCCGCCAGATTCGCTCCCCAGCTTCGGGCCGCGTCTCCCGAAACGTACCACATCATGTGCGGATGCCAGTGCGTGTCATTGTCGCTAAGATACTGCTGCTTCGACATCATGTAGCACATCGCATCGGGCGCCAACGCGGGGAGTTCTTTCGTATCCATTGCCGCTTTGAGCGCCCGCGCGATTTCCATCTTCGACTTTCCCGCCAGCACCAGTTTGGTCTTCAACAGGAAATTGGGCAGATAGGTCTTCGCGGCCGGCGCATTCAAGCAGTGGGGCGCCCTGATTTTCGGGTTCCAGAACTCCGGATCGTCGGTGGACTTGCCCCATGACCGCTCTACCAGACAGACAAAGCCGTTTCCGCCCTTTACCGCAGTGGTGTAGCCGGTTTGCCCCAGCACAAGCACCTCAGCCCCGTCCGAAATGGATGCGGGAGCGGCACTGCGGGCCAGTGCGATTTCAGCAGACTTCTGCGGAATGAAGTACCGATGGAAAGGGGCCGCGGCCGGATAGAGTGCCGGCTTCGCCTGCGCTTGCATCTGGCGGGTTGCGCCGGGTACGACAACCTCTACAAGGAGTGCTAAAGCGACAAGACCGAGCAGCTTCTTCGGCATGGAACTCTCCCGTACACATATTCTTCGGTTCGGCCCGGGCCTAGGGGCCCAGGCATCGCAAAATAGGTATGCTGCGGATAGTACAGCGCAGAACGAGGGTCGATCAACGCACTTCTCGTTTCGCCTCGCCGCGCGCGAGACGTAAGAACACGAACCTCGGAACCTCAACACACCCGCTTGAAGTGCAGGGACCGATCGAAACCACCTTTCGGGCCTCCACAGCTAGCCACACTCAACGCTAAACCGCAAAATCAACGATTGTTGACGCGCAGAGATATCCAGACCGTTGCAACTGCAACCACGCCCGCAATCGCTGCCAGCTTTGCCGCCCGCAGGATCGACAATGGCGGCGGGACAATCCCGCGTTTACAGGCCATCCTATAAATCACCGCGACTATCCCGGCATTGAGAAACAGCGGCGACGTGTAGGCGCGCGCCAAAAACCATCCTGCCGTCAGGAATCCGGCAAACGATATCAACATCAAGCTGCTCATGCGGTGAATTTCAGCATCCGTCGTCTCGGCCCCACCCTTCGGATCTGGAAAGCCACCGCCGTAGATGGGCCTGGAGGGCGGCGACTCCGCGGAAGCTGGAACCGCATTCATCGCCATCGGTTTAAACCCAACGATGGCCGAATCTTCCCCCCCCAGCGGTTCCTTCTTGCCCCAAGGCCCGTTTGTCGTTTTCGATTCCTTCGGCTTTGAGGCGCCACTTGCGACTGAGGCGTCGCGAATCGTCGGAACAAAACAAAGCATCCAGAAAAAGAGCCCCGTCAGTCCCGTTTCGGCAGCGCAAAGGATCACAGTGTTATGAGCGGTGATTTCGTGGAAATCCGTGAACCTGCCGAACCCCACTCCGAACAGCGGATGCATCCGCAGCATCATAAGACCGGCTCCCCATGCTTCCATGCGGTCGGCTCCCGATTCCGCATTGACATCCCGTCCCCCGGAGAAGCCCGCAAAGGACAGTGCAACGAAGAGCAGCAATCCAAGCACCACAGCCCGGGTCAGCCCCAGCCTCTTTCGTCCCGCGGCCACGGAAGCGGCCATCAGGGCGATCATGCCGCCGCGTGAGTGAGTAAGAAACATTCCGCATAAAAGCGCGGCGACAGGCAGGTAAACGAAAATCAGATTGCGAACTTTCCTGCCCTTGTACCAGAAAAGAAACATGCAAGGAATAAGACCCACCATAAACTGCGCAAAGTCGTTAGGGTCGTTCAGAAAATCAGTTCCGCGAATGCGATAGAAATCTTCTCCGGAGCTGTTCTTCATCGTGATGACATACAAACTGTTGTCATTGCCGATCCTTTCCGCGGCAATTCCCTGATAGATCGTGAACAAGACAACCCCTAACAGCACAGCGACCAATATCTGCAAGTGAATTTTCGTTTTGCAGTTCAGCAGCACAAGGAAGAAAACGATCGAATTCGGTGTAAATTTCAACATGACGGAGGGAGCGCCACCCAACCATCCGTTAAAGGCCATTGAGAGCATGATGGCCGCAGTCAGGCCGATGATCCCGTAGGTTTGGGGAATAACCAATAAATTGGAGTCCTGCAACGATGGCAGTGAAAAGACCAGGGCCAGAAGAACGATGACGATCTCGATGTGATACTGCGCCAGGTCCCCAAACAGGACCTGCGGGCCAATGTACGCTGTAAAGACGTAAAAGAGGGTAAAGAAAAGTCCCATAGGAAAACTGCCAAGCGCTCCATCCGCTATCTATATGTGAGATCTCGCCCGAGAATATTTTGTGCCGGGACCCCCGCTACGCGCGCCCTCTGCTTCCAATCCATCGGACGTAGCGCCATCATCGGACAATCGATTGACTTGCCGACGGTGAATTCACCCTCATAGACTATCCCATCGAAAGGCGCCGGGCGCAATCGCACGGACCGCTCGTTTGACACTTTCCGGTGATGACAGCGCGCCAGATTAGGACAATAATAGGAGCATATCTGCATTACATCTGCAATCCTCGACTTTTCGCAACTTCAACAAACAGAGGCCAAAGTGAAAACAGCTCCCGTCGTTCTTCTCGAATTCAACGAATTGTGCCCCAGTCTGATGACCGAATTCATAGAGCAGGGGCATCTCCCCAACTTCAAGAAACTGCGTGACTCTTCCGCGATCTTCACCAGCGAAGCCAAGGAGCGTGCTCCCTATCTTGAGCCCTGGATCCAGTGGATCAACGTCCACACCGGAGTCCCCTACTCCGAGCACGGCATCGAGCATCTCGGCGAAAGCGAGAAATGCACCGTCCCGGCCATCTGGGACCTCGCATCCGAGGCCGGCCTGAAGGTCTGGATATGCGGCAGCATGAACGTGCATTGCACCTCCAAGGTCAAAGGCGATCTGCTTCCCGACCCTTGGACGCCGGAGTCCTACACCCGGCCAGCCGAACTCCTCACCTACAACCGCTTCATCCGCAAACAGGTCCAGGAGCACAGCAACACCGAGGCGAAGTTCGCGAAGTCGGAATACCTGAAGTTCCTCTGGTTCATGATGACGCACGGCCTCAGCGCCTATACCGTCAAGACCGCCGCCAGCCAACTCCGCGGCGAGCGCAAGAACGGCAAGCGCTGGCGCCGCGCCTTCATCCTCGACCTGTTCCAGTACGACATCTTCGAGCACATCTACAAGAGGGAACGCCCTGACCTCGCCACTTTCTTCCTCAACAGCACCGCCCACATGCAGCACTGCTACTGGCGCAATATGCAGCCGGAAGTTTTCACCATCAAGCCCACCGCGAAGGAGCAGGAGGTTTACTCCAACGCCATCCTCGAAGGCTACATTCACATGGACAAGCTCATCGAGCGCATCCTCAAACTTGCCGGTCCCGACGCCACGATCGTCTTCTCCACCGCCATCAGCCAGCAGCCCTATCTCAAGTTCGAGGACAAGGGCGGCAAGCGCATTTACCGTCCCAAAGACATCCCCGCATTCGCCGCCTGGGCCGGCATCCAGAACCTTAAAGCCTCAAATCCTGTCATGGCCGAGCAGTTCTGGCTGGAGTTCCATAGCCGCGACGAAGTCGACGCCGCGGCCGACATTCTGGAAGCCATCACCGTCGATGGCGAACGCGCTCTCGCTGTTATCCGCGAAGACACCGCCGTCTTCACCGGCTTCAACATCCGCAAGGAAATTGGCCCCAACGCTGTCATGACGAACGCCAGCACTGGCGTCTCAACGAAGTTCTTCGATATCTTCTACGCCATCGAAGGTCTCAAGAGCGGCATGCACCACCAGGACGGTCTCTTGTGGATCCGCAACCCGCGCATCTCCAAATCTTCCAACCCCCGCGTGGCCGTTGAATCCATCGCGCCGACGATTCTCGACCTTCTGGATGTGGAAATCCCGAGCCATCTGAAGGACCCATCGCTTCTCAAAATCCCCGTTCCCGAACCGGAGCTTGTGGCAGCCGGCGCCTGAAAACCGCCGGTTGGCGCGGCCTTGGAACGCGAACGGCCCAGTGGCGGTCTCGCAGACATTGGGGGAGGAACCCAAAATGGTTCGGAGACCGCGCCACTTGCGCGCTTCTCATTTTTCTGTTTATCTTGTCGATGAATATGGTAGGCTGTCCAAACAGATCAGCTTGCTACCCATTCATCAAAACGAGGCAAACACTTGAAAACTTTGAAGATTGCACTCCCAGTAGCTGTAATAGCACTTTGCTTCTCCGTTCGCGCCTTTGCCGGGCCGGCTGGCGGGGGACCTCCTGCTGGAGGAGTGCCTGAAATCAATCCAGCCGACGCAATCTCCGCACTGGCATTGCTCGGCGGCGCAATCATGATCTTCCGCGGACGCCTGAAGCGCTAGGGTCTTTGCGAGAAGACTTCGGCAAATTCAGCAAAACCGCCATAGAGAGCCGGTACTGAATGCCCGTCGTCGACTCTGATCGGACCAGAGCCGCAAAACATCTATCGCCTGTTTCAGTGGGTGGTTTCAAGATTCCGCCCCATCCGCTGGGGCGGGTATACCTGTTTGTGGCCGCTCTTTTGGCCGAATACGCGGTCATCGCCGCCATACCACATCCGTGGTCCTCCCTGCATCGCGAAGTGGCAGGCGCAATCGTCTTCGTCGCCGTCTTTCTGGTCGTCGCCCACCCCTCTCTCAAGCCCGACCGCACTTCCCTTCCGCTCAACCTGCGCCTCCTCCCCGCTTACCTGGGCAGTCTGGTGCTGATTGCGTTGACCCATGCCGCTCTGCTGCTGACCTCGTGGGCCAGGCTCCCGCTGGAGATTGCGTGGTTTACCGCGATACCATGTTCGGCGGCCGCGCTGTTCTGCATCCTCGTTCCACCTCGCGTTCTGCCCTCGCTTTTGCGCCGCACCAAAGTGGCCTTGCTGTACGCTGCGATCGCCGCCTTGCTGGTGATCGCCCTCAAGAACACCGTCGCTCCGCTTTGGGACGACCCTCATAGCTGGGGCGCAAGCCCTATGCAGCGGACCACGTTCAACATGGTCGGCCGCCTGCTCGGGCTCTTTTATCCGCATGTGTTTTCCGACCGCGCCAGTTACACCATCGGCCTGCCGCACTTTGCTGGCACCATTGCGGCAAGCTGCTCGGGAATCGAAGGAATCTGCCTCACTCTGCTGTTCAGCCTAGGCTGGCTCTGGTACGCGCGCCGCGAGCTGCGCTTCCCGCAAGCCATTCTGCTGGTGCCATCGGCGCTGGCGCTGATCTGGACGCTGAACATCTTCCGCATCGCCGCTCTGTTGATGATCGGCAACGCCGGACATCCCATGGTGGCCGAACTAGGCTTCCACGCCGAAGCCGGATGGATCGCCTTCAACGCGGTGACGCTGGGATTCCTGCTGGCCGCCCACCATGTGCCTTGGCTGGTGCGCTCCGGCAGTGTCGCCGGTCTCCACCGGTCGGCGCACACCGGCGCGCCCGCGACGCGCAATGTCGCGGCGATTTACCTGCTTCCCTTCCTGGCGGTCCTCGCCAGCGCCATGATCGCCAAAGCAGCTTCCTCC
>Ga0209483_1002832_pt1 | contig 11783 bp, 3 predicted proteins | sample NGEPerA_FD_184508 | JGI IMG/M metagenome (GOLD analysis project Ga0209483, IMG submission 184508) | Arctic peat soil microbial communities from the Barrow Environmental Observatory site, Barrow, Alaska, USA - NGEE PermafrostL2-A... | ecosystem: Environmental > Terrestrial > Soil > Wetlands > Peat... | reverse complement strand
GGCCCGCTGGTGCAGCTCAACTACCCGATCCAGACCAGCTTCCCGGCGGCGACCAGCAAGATCCTCTTCGACTCCACCCAGGCCAGCCAGGTTCGCAGCGTCCTGCATCTGGATGCCGTCGGCACGGGATTCCCAGACACGACCTTGGTCCAGGACCTGACCGCCACCTTCCAGGAGAATTCCGGGACGGTCTCGGGCACGACCGTGTTCATCTCCTTCATCGGCGGAGGCCTCGAGACCGACGCCAACCTGAGCGCGCCGAACACGACCCTGAACCCGGGCGACTCGGCGACGTTCACGGGCACCTGCCCGGCGCCGGCGCTGCCGCCGCGCGACCCGAACGACTCCGACGCCGGTTATCTCCACAACCTGGGCTTCAACTTGGGCTTCGGCGATTTCGCGGCGCGGGCTTTCGCCAACGCGCACGGTGTTCCGACCGATCCAGCGCAGTCGGCGGGTGTTGTCCAGATTCCCTGGCAGTTTCCGATCCTGAGCGTCACCAAGTCCGGACCGGTGCAAGGCAACGCCGGGCTGACCTTGCCGTTTTCGATCCAGCTTCAGAACGTCGGGACGGCCACGGCCGGTCCTTTCACAGTCATCGACACCGTCGGCGGGACCGACATCGGCGCCCAGATCTCTATTCCGACCTCGGTAGCAGGCGGAGCGACGGGCGTCGCCACAGCCAACGTCGCCACGCCGCTCAACCAGGCGCCGGGGTCCATCACCGACGTCGCGGTGGTCACCTGGCAGGATCGCAACGGCAACGTGTACGGTCCGATCTCCAGCACCAGCTTCACCACCAACATCGTGGCCGGCCATCCGGAGGGCTACCTAACCCTGGTCGGGCCGCCGGCGGGGGCGCCCCAGATTCTGGGAGCGGCCGCCACCTTCACCGCGACGGCGCTGGATGGGTTGGGACATCCGGTACCCAATCTCTCGATCTCATTCGCGATCTCGGGAGTCAACGGGCAGACCGTGCCGGTCGTGACCGGCGCCGACGGCACGGCGTCGTTCTCCTATGACGGACCGAACCTGGGACGAGACACCGTGACCGTGACGGCGACCATCAATGGCCCGGCGCTGCAGGCGAGCGTTCCGACGCTCACCTGGGCCTCTACGGCCACGGGCACCACGCCCTGCACCGGACGTGACACGCCGCTCGACGTGATGCTCGTGATCGACGCATCACCTTCGATGTTCAGCGACGACCAGATCAGCGCGGCCGAGGCAGCGACCAATAGCTTCATCGGCGATCTCGACCTCTCGATCGATCAAGTCGGTTCGGTCGTCTTCAGCGGCGACGCGCCGCTGGCGGCCCAGCTCACTTCAGTCGCGGCGACAGTCACTTCGGAGACCAACGCAGCCTTTTCGTCGGCCGTGCACGCCTGCGACGGCTTCTGCGCGGGCGGCTCGAACTTCCAGGCGGCGCTGCAGACGGCGCTCACCGAGCTGCAGAGCCCGCGGCACCGCGCCGGGGCCCAGACCCTGGTCGTGTTCCTGTCGGACGGCGGCAACACCGGCGCCGACCCAACCGCCGAGATCGCCGCGGTCAAGGCGGCGGGCGTGCGGATCGTCGCGCTGGCCTTCGGGTCGGCCGTGAACGTCGCCGAGATGAGGCAGATCGCCAGCTCGACGAACGACTACTTCTACGCGCCATCGGTGGCCGAGCTGGGCTGGATTTACGGCAACATCGACCAGAACGCCTGCCGCACCACCCCGCCGCTGGTTAGCGCGGGCGGCAACCAGGGGATGTACGAGGCCCGGCTGCCTGATTCGCTGACTCTGCAGGGCGAAGCACACGGCACAGGGCCGCGTGGCGACCTGAACCTGGTGTCGACCTGGACCGAGGTCAGCGGACCGGCGTCGGTGGCGTTCGCGGATGCCAGCTCGCCGGTGACGGATGTCCTCTTCACCCAGCCCGGGACTTACGTGCTGCAGCTCGAGGCGACCGACGGTTTCCTGACCACGGCGGACCGCGCCACGATCACAGTGGATCCGGCGCCGTCGCTGACGGGCGCGAACCTGGCGGTGTCGCTGTCGGCCTCCGGTCCGCTGACAGTTGGAACGCCGGAGACGCTAACGGCGGTCTTGACGGATGCGCAGGCGCATCCGATCGGCAACTTCTTGGTGCAGGTGACGGTCACAGGGGCGAACCCGACTTCGGGGACCGCTTCGACGAACGCCGCCGGTGTCGCGACGTTCACGTACATCGGCACGGCCGCCGGCACCGACGTGCTACAAGCCGTCGCGATCGGTGGCACAGCACAGCTCGCTGCCGCGCCGCTGTCGGTGAGCTGGACGCATGCGCCTCCGGGGGGAGGCAACACCGGTGTCGTCTCACAGGGCTGGATTGGCGCGCCGAGCCAGCGTGCCCGGGTGATGGGTCTGGTGCCGATCACGGTCGCGGCGGGCGTCACGCTCGCGTCGGCAACGGTCAGCTACTGGCCGGCCAACGCGCCGACGAACATTCAAACGCTGGCCACGACCGCCGCCGGCGGTCCGGGTGCCACGCTGGCCACGCTCGACACGACGACTCTGCTCAACGGCAGCTACATCATCGACGTCAGCGGCACCGACAACCAGGGCAACCAGCAGGACAACGAGATCCTGGTGAACGTAGCAGGCGACTACAAGCCGGGGCGCGAGGTGGTCGACGTGACCGAGTTCACCGTGCCGATCGCAGGCAACCCCATCACGATCGGGCGGCACTACGACAGCCTGAACAAAGACCAGGTCGGCGACTTCGGCAACGGCTGGTCGCTGACCATCAGCCATCCCGACTTGACGGTCGACCAAACGAACGACGTCACCATCACGATGCCGAACGGCCGGCGAGCGACCTTCCTATTCGCGCTGCAGCCGGTCGCCGCAGGTCCGGTTGTGCTCGGGTTCTTGGCGCAGCCCCTATATGTGCCGGAGCCCGGCGTGTTCGGAACTCTGACTTCGGATGGCTGCAACCTGCTGGCATTCGACCCCTCCGCGGACGTCCTGACCCCGACTTGTTTCGGCAGCCTTTTCGATCCGGTCGCCGTCCAGTACGCGCCGACCACCTACCAGTACACCGATCCGTTCGGCACGGTGTACACGATGGGCGCCGACGGAACGCTGAAGAACATCCAGGATCGCAACAACAACATCGTGACCTTCACGTCCACAGCGATCACCGCCTCTACTGGCGGTCGCACGGTCACGTTCACGCGCGACGGCCAGGGTCGGATCACCAGCATCACGACGCCGCCGTTCCTGATCTTCACGGGCGGCGAGACGACCGCTCTCTACACCTACACCTACGACGCAGCCGGAAACCTGGTCACGGCGCAGGCACCGGACGAGAACGTGTTCAGCGAGATCTACAAGTACACCTACGACGGCAGCCACCGGCTCCTGACGGCGACCGATCCGGCCAACCACCCATCGCGGACCTCGACCTTCGACGCCGCGGGCCGGTTGGCGACGGATATGGACGCGCTCGGCAACGTGACCAGCTACGCATATGACGTCTCCGGACACACCACGACGACGACCTATCCGGATACGGGGGTCATGACGCAGACCTTCGACGACCGGGGGTTGCTGCTGTCGCAGACAGACCAACTGGGCCGTACGACCACGCACCAGTACGACGCCAACAGGAACGAGACCAAGCGGATCAACGCTCTGGGCGAGGCGACGACGTACACCTACGACTCGAATGGGAACCAGACCTCCAGCACGAACGCACTCGGCGAGACGACGACGACCACGTACAACGCATTCTCCGAGCCCCTGACGACGACCAACCCAATCGGAAACACGACGACGGTCGCCTACGACGACAGCGGCCTGCCTACCAGCTTCACCGACAATATGGGACCAGTAGCGACGTTCACTTCTTCTGAGCACGGCCTACCGATTTCGGTTACCGATGCGGCGGGAAACACCGTTTATCTGAACTACGACGCCTCAGGCGACCTCACCTCACGAACCGACCGATTGGGGCGCGCGACCAGCTACCAGTATGACGACGATGGACGGAAGACGTCGATGACCGACCCGCGTGGCGGCAGCACGACGTATCAGTACAACTCGGAAGGAGACCTGCTGATCACGCAGAACGCTCTCGGTTTCGGGCCGGCCATTCAGCTGGACGCGAACCGCAACAAAGCGTCGCTGGCAACAGCAAACGATCAGGTGCGACGAACCGAAGGCTACATTTACGACGCCGACAACCACCTGATGAGCACATCTCACGGCGACGACGGCACCACGATTAGCCAGACCGCCGATTTTCGCGGCAACGTCGTGTTGAAGACAGACGAGATCGGCCATTCAACGAGCTACTCGTACGACTTCGCAGGTCAGCTGGTGCAGACGACCTATGCGGACGGCACATTCACGACTCAGTCCTATGATGCGCTTGGCCGGCTGCAGTCGAGGACCGACGAGCGCGGGAACACTACCACCTACGCTTACGAACCGGGCTGCGACTGCTCCGATAGACTGATCAGCGTGACCGACCCGTTGGGCCGAACAACGGCGACGACGTACGACGGGATGAGCCGCAAGACCTCGACGACGGACGCGGCAGGGCGCCAGACATTCTTCGCGTACGATCTCCGCGGCCGCCTAGTCGAGACGGATTACGCCGACGGAACGGCCGTCCACGACACATACGACGCCCTGGGACGTCGTACCGCCAGCATGGACCAGACCGCGGCGACGACGCACTACGGATACGACGCCGAGGGACAGCTCGTCTCGGTGACTGATCCGCTCGAAAACGTCACCAATTACGCGTACGACGCCAACGGCAACCTGACCGCGGTGACCGACGCCAACAACCACACGACGACGTACGCCTACGATGCGGCCAACCGGAAGATCGGCCGAACGCTTCCGCTCGGGATGACCGAGACGTTCGGCTACGACGGCGACAACAACATGACCAGCCACACCGACTTCCGCGGCAAGACCGCCACATACACGTTCGACGCGCGATATCCGGGGCGTCTGGTCGCGAAGATTCCGGATCCGAGCCTCGGCGAACCGACGGTGATCTACGCGCTAAACAGCACGAGTACCCGCGCCGGCATGACCGACGCGAGTGGGATTACGACCTACGGGTACGACACGCGGAGCCGTCTGCTAACGAAGGCGACGCCGGAGGGCACGCTGACGTACACTTACGATGCGAGTGGGAACGTGGCGAGCATCAACTCCTCGAACACGAACGGCACCTCGGTGGCCTACACCTGGGACGCGGCCCACCAGCTCTCGACCGTGACGGACAATAGGTTGGGTGGAATGACGACGGTTGCGTATACAACGACGGGACGGCCGGCGAGCCTCGCTCAGCCGAATGGAGTGGGCGTGACGTACGCATACGACTCGCTCGATCGGGTCACGTCGATGGGGTGGAAGAAGGGCACGGCGGCAGCCTTTGCGCGCTGGGCGTATACGTACAACGCACGCGGCCAGCGCCTGTCGTCCACTGAGGTAACGGGACGGGAAGCGACGTACGGGTACGACACGGCGTCGCGGTTGATGAGCGAGGCCATCACCGGCGACCCGAGCGGGCCGAGCGGCAACGGCGCCCTGACGTACGTCATCGACGCAGCAGGCAACCGGACGTCCCGGACCTCGTCGCTCGCGGCCCTCGGCGGCCAATCCTTCGCGTACGACGCCAACGACGAACTGACCACGGACGGCTACGATCCGAACGGCAACACGACCAGCTCCGGGGGACACACCTACGGCTACGACTTCGAAAGCCGCCTCGTCTCGAAGGACGGCGGCGCCGTGACACTCGTCTACGACGGCGACGGGAATCGCGTGGCCAAGACCGTCGGGGGCGTCATGACAAGGTATCTCGTTGACGAATTGAACCCGACGGGATTCCTGCAGGTAATGGACGAGCTTGCGAGCGGCGTGGTCCAGGTCCGATACACATACGGAAACGTGCTCGTCAGCCAAACGAGAAACCCCAGCGCCGCACCAGCGACGAGCTTCTATGGCTATGATGCCCACCGGAACATCAGCTTCCTGACCGATACGAATGGGGTCGTGACCGACACTTACGACTACGACGCATGGGGGAACCTGGTTGCAAGCACGGGATCGACGCCCAACACGCGTGTCTTCGCAGGGGCAGAGCTTGATCTCGACCTCGAGTTAGTGAACCTCCGCGCGAGGTACTACAACCCTCGCACGGGACGTTTCCTGGCGATCGATCCGCTCGATGATGTCACGCCGGTGCTGCCGACCGATTTCGCTAATGCGGTCGATGAAAGCAGAGATGTCGGTTCGCAATATGCCCAGGCAGTGGTTGACCTGTTAGGGATGGTTCACCCGCTGCGTCAGCGGGTGAAGCGATATCTCTACGCTGGAGGCGACCCAGTGACCCTGTGGGATCCATCGGGGTTCGTGGAAGCGGTCGAAGATGAAGGGTTCACCGCCGGAATTATCGGTGCTCTCATCAAGGATGCCGTCATCACGACCGCAAAGGGCGTCGCCATCGGCGGCGTGCTGGGGGCACTTGCATACAAAGTGAACAAGAAGCTTTGCGATGCGAACAAGAGCGACGACGAAGCTCTGTGCTACGTTAGCTGCGTCGGACAAAAGCAGGGCCTGCGCGTTTGTCTAAACTCTGCTTTTGAAAGGTGGTCAAATTGCAAGGCGGGTCGACGACCGGGGCCTTTGGCGCTGTGTGGCCGTGGTGAGTGAGATCCGTCGTCCCATCGCAACCCGGGATTTGTGGGTGGGTCGTGCTGGCGCGCCGCCGAGACGGGTAGTCGTAAAAATCGGAAAGCCAAGGCGGGCAGGCTCGGATCGATATGAATGTCCATATTCCATCGAGGGTTTACCGTCGGGTCGAAAGGGTATGAGCGGCGTCGGCGTAGACGCGTTCCATGCCTTACAGATGGCTCAGGCTATGATCCACGTGGAGTTGGCAACCAGCGCGGAGTACAAACGAGGCTCCCTGTATTGGTTAGATCCCAATGACGGTGGCGACCTAGGGTTCCCAGAATCGCCTCCGGCGGCGATGGGCGCGAAGCGAAAGCGACCCAATCGACGTGCCGAGCGCAGGGTGGGCCCGAAAGATGGGCACATGCGGCGGGGTAGGCCGAACGAAGGTTAATTCCCGCTGTTCGTTGTCGATGGCCGGGTGTAGCGATGGTGGAGCCCGCCGATCCGTGGAGCGGCGGAGAGATCATCGGCGATTCGGGATGAGCGAAGGCCCAAATATTCAACTCGCCCGCCGCTCCTGCTGTGCGACGAAGGCCTCGACAATTTCGATGATCTTGCCCTTCTGACGGCGGGGCAGCTGAGAAACCTTTTCGAAGGCTTTCTGGGCGCGCCCGACGGATCCAGGCCGGCGTCCTGGCGCAAGCTCGCCGTCGGCGATGACGAGAGTCTCGACGGAGACCCCGAGGACGCTGGCGAGCCTCGGATGACGTCGGAACGTGGCGGCTTGTCGGCCTGCTCCCAGGAACCTGGTGAGGTTCGAATTGCGACGGTCTGCTCGAACGTCTGGCTGAGAACCCACCAGTGGTTTGGAGCGTCTCTGCGGAGGGCAAAAGGAGTCCAAAGTACCGTTGTAGAGTAGTTCGCCCGAAGGACGAGGGTTGTGTTAACCGGGCCATTTTGCCGCCAAACCATGGACACCTCCGCAACGCTGCGAATCTCGTCTTCGACCGCTTGGCGAGAGAGCCGTCGGGTTTCCAGCGGAGCCGCGATGAGGTGTACATATCCAATCAGAGCGACCGCGATGACGCCGGCCAATCCCCAGGGCCGCAGCGGCCTCCTGAACCCGCCCGCCCACTTCTCGATCAGGACACCGAGCGCGCCGCTTACACCAAGCGCCGCAACGCCAAGAATGCGCCGCGAGGGCTCGGTCGTGGTGAGCGGAATCAGCGCTAGCACTGAGCCGCTGGCGCGCCAGGCTCCGCCGTCACCGCTGAGGGCGCCGCGGCGGGTGTTCCACATCGTGCCGAGGACGAGTACCGAGCCACCGTAGATCAAGACAGCGGGGAATGGGTGCCACGTGACCCAGGACGACGTCTCGTCGACGCCGAGCCACGCCGACGCGAGCAGAACGGAAAGTACTCGCGGCAAGGCTCGCAGGTATTCCCCCGGATCGGTGATCGGATCCCGATAGAACCGATGGCTGCGTCCACTCGCGATTCACTCCTCGGCAACCTCGGCGCGCTCGTGGAGGGCCAGCGCGTTGTCGCAGGACCTCCACGCCATGATACGCTTTGCCGGGATGTCATAACTCGCTTCCACATCAAGCGATACGATGATTACGCTCGTAAACCGGATCTTGATCGTTCCCGTGGCCACGCTCTGGTCGATGCGGCTCGTCGGCTATCGGGTCGGTGTCGCAAAGGTCACCCGAGCATGACGAAATTGCTTTATTGGTGACATCCGTCAGCGGATCGACGGAAATCCGTGTTGAAATCGTCAACGCACCACCGGGAGATGCCCCGCTCGCGGTGCGATAGGCGTGGGTGGGTCTGATTCTTCCCCTTGCACTGGGGAATATGGGGCCGAGGCTGATCCGGACTAGCGGGCTGCTGGCCGACGAGCGTGGACGGCTCCGGGCTATGTGGCGCTTTCTGTTTGGACCATACCGGGTGGGATACGTCGTTGACGCCAGATGGCGTTTGATGTGCTGGGCAATTCGTCATCCGAGGCGCACGCATGGTGGTGTGAAAACACACCTGCTCTATTCCACTCTGGACGCCACTTGCTCTTCGCCTCAGAAGCCTGCCGCTAACCTCCTGCCGGATGGTCACGTTCGCGAACCCGCGGAGCTATCGCGAGGGCGCCTCGGTGGACACCCAAAACCGGCCACTGATGGACACCTGAAAACCGGCCACCAGTAGAAGCGCTCCGAGACGTTGACGAAGGCGAGGGACCTGTGGTCCCGCGCCGGGATGGCAAACGTCTTGAGCCAGGACAGAAGACATCAAGTGGTGGCGCTGGGGCGACTGGGATGGTCGCTGCGCCGGATCGAAGCGGAGACAAGGGTCCGTCGGGAGACGGCGAGCGGTTACCTGCGCGCGGCGGGGGTCGCGGTGCGGTCCGCGGGCGGTAGCCCGCGGGTCTGGCCGCCAAAACCGGCCACCAGCGCGGGGGTGTCCACCGGCTTTTCCTCGGGGAATTTGGCCGATCTGAATTCAAAACCGGCCACCACGGGGGAGGTGTCCGCCGACTCGGCGGCCATGCCGCAGCCAGGCCGGGCGCCGTCGTCGAGCGCGTGCGAGCCGTACCGCGAGGTGATCCAGGAGGCCGCCGCGCGCGGTCGCAACGCGATGGCGATCTGGCAGGACCTGGTCGACGACCACGGCTTTCCGGGCAAGTACGCCAGCGTGAAGCGCTTCATGGCCCGGCTGCGCGCGACGGCGCCGCCGGAGGCGCGGGTCGTGATCGTGACGGCGCCTGGCGCGGAAGCGCAGGTGGACTACGGCGAGGGGCCGATGGTGCGCGATCGCGAGAGCGGCAAGTACAAGCGCGTGCGGCTCTTCGTGCTGACGCTCGGGTGCAGCCGGAAGTCAGTGCGACTGCTGGCCTGGAAGTCCTCGTCGCGCGTCTGGGCGGAGCTGCACGAGCGCGCCTTCCGCCAGCTGGGCGGTGTCCCGCGGGTGGTCGTGCTCGACAATCTGCGCGAGGGCGTCATCACGCCCGACATCTACGACTCGGCGCTCAATCCTCTGTACCGCGACATGCTCGCCCACTACGGCGCCGTCGCGCTGCCCTGTCGCGTGCGCGACCCCGATCGCAAGGGCAAGGTCGAGTCCGGCGTGGGCCACGCGCAGCGTACGCCATTGGCAGGAATGCGCTTCGAGAGCATCGAAGACGCGCAGGCCTATCTCGATCGCTGGGAGACCCACTGGGCCGACACGCGGATCCACGGCACAACGAAGCGACAGGTCGCCGTGATGTTTGCCGAGGAGAAGCCGCATCTGCAGCCGCTGCCCGTCGAGCCATTTCGGTACTATCAGTACGGCGAGCGGACCGTGCATCTCGACGGCTGCGTCGAGGTCGACGCCGCGTACTACGGCGCGCCGCCCGGGTGGATCGGCCGCCGAGTGCACGTGCAGTGGGACGGCGTGCGTGTGCGGCTCGTCGATCCGAAGACCGGTGAGCTGCTGCGCGAGCACTTACGCCAGGAGCGCGGCCATCATCGAATCCTCGACGAGGATCGGCCCTCGCGCACGCCGACGACGACCGAGGGACTGCTCCGTCGTGCGCGCGGCGCCGGCCAGCACGTCGGCGCGGTCTGCGAGTACATCCACCGCCACGAGGGCGAGCCCGGCGTCCGGAGGATCCTGGGCGTGCTTTCGCTGGCCAAGAAGCACGGCGCACCCACCGTCGACGTCGCGGCGAAGACGGCGCTGGACCTCGGCGCGCCCAGCTACCGCTTCATGCGGCGCTGGCTCGAGCGCCGCCCGCCGGCGCCGCTGACGCTGCGCCAGATCGATCCGCTCATCCGACACCTATCGCTGTATCGCGACCTCATCCAACGCAAAACAGGAGACCCTGCATGAACCTCGTCGAGATCGACCACGCGCTTAGAAAACTACGACTGTCGGGAATGGCCGACGTCCTCGAAACCCGATTGCGTCACGCACAGACAGAGCGACTCGCGCCGATCGACCTGATCTCGACGCTCGTCTCCGACGAGCTGCTGCGGCGACAAGACCGACTCTCGGGTCGTCGAATCAAAGCCGCACGATTCCGAGACGCGGACCGCTCGCTCGACTCCTTCGACTTTGATTTCAACAAGAAGATGAACAGGCCATTGATCTACGAGCTCGCAACCGCCCGCTTCGTCGCTCAGCGCGAAGACGTGCTGCTCCTCGGGCCGCCCGGCACCGGCAAAAGCCATCTCGCCCAGGCGATCGGGCGCGCCGCGATCCAGCAGGGCCACCGCGTGATCTATCGCGAGGCTCACGTACTCATCGAGGAGATCGCCGACGCCGGCCTCGACGGCACGCGGAAGCACTACCTCGCCGACATGGCCGCCGTCCCGCTGCTCATCGTCGATGACCTGGGCATGCGCAAGCTGCCGCACACCGCCGCCGAAGACCTGCTCGAGCTCGTCATGCGACGCTACGAACGCACTTCAACGATCCTGACGTCGAATAGGCCGGTCGACGACTGGGGCAAGCTCCTCGGCGACAACGCCGCCGTCACTGCCCTCCTCGACCGGCTCCTGCACCACGCTCACGTCCTAAAGTGCGGCCCGCGCAGCTGGCGCACCAAGGTCCAGCCCGATTTGCGTCACGAGGTAGCCGCGGGATAGAAATCACCAGTCTCGGACGCTCCCCTGGTGGCCGGTTTTGACCTGTCCATCCATGGCCGGTTTTGAGGTGTCCACCGAGGGGCGATCCGGTTTGGCGGACGCGGTGCCTGATGCATCAGCAGCAAGAAACAGCTACGAAGATCGACTGCCTGAACCGCCACCTTTACTGTGGCGGGGTACTGGTCATGAGGCGAGACGGCCCAAAATCCGTATACCCTCCGTATACCCAAATGCGTGATGAGGCGATTCGACTCGGCGCGGTGTGTTAAAGACATGGCGAAAAACCTTATGAATTTCACATGTTTTGCGCCAGACCGAATTGCCACGCTGCGTCTCTTGTGGCCTCCGAAGCCGGTGTCTGCGATTCCCGCATCGGGATTCAGGTCGTTCCTCTCCCCGTGGCCGGACGAGAAGATGGGTCGAGGCCCCGGCGAGCGCCGCCGCGACTATGAAGAGGACCCCACCGGCGCGCCGGTGGGGTCCTCTTCATAGT
>Ga0209483_1002831_pt1 | contig 11791 bp, 10 predicted proteins | sample NGEPerA_FD_184508 | JGI IMG/M metagenome (GOLD analysis project Ga0209483, IMG submission 184508) | Arctic peat soil microbial communities from the Barrow Environmental Observatory site, Barrow, Alaska, USA - NGEE PermafrostL2-A... | ecosystem: Environmental > Terrestrial > Soil > Wetlands >... | reverse complement strand
TGCTGCTTGCTATTTGATTTGTCTAAACCGGTACCCATGAGATCGTTTACTCCGTAAAGCGCGCCGAAGCGCGGAGTTGGTTTAAACTATGCTCCTGCAAAAATCGGGCAGCGAGGTCGGGCAGCGAGGTCGGGCAGCGAGGTCGGGCAGCGCGGGATGGGGCAGCGGGATCGGGCAGCGGGATCAGGCGACGTCGATGGCGGGGGCTTGCCTCGTCAGTCGATTAGCCCAATTCCAAACGTTTTGGGCTAGCAATCTGTAATCAATATGAGAATGGGTCGGATATTTTCCGGCCCTCCGGCGAACGGCCGGAAGCGAAGAAGCAGCCGGTCGAGACCACGATTGTCGCGACTGCACAGTGCTCAGACGGCCGGTACAGACAACTTTCATGAAAATTCAATTGCAGCCAAGAATGATTTCCGGACTATGGGACATCAGGACCGCGCGACGGATTGGAGGCCGGTGCCTGCTGGTCGTGGGGCTTACGGCGCTTCCAGCCGCTCTAGCGGGGGCGCAGGGTTCGGCGATGGGTCAGGACTCCGTGAGTGCCGGCACTCAGCCGGTGACGCTGGCGGAAGCCATCCGACTCGCGCAACAGAACTCGCCCCAGTCGATTGCCGCGCTAGGCAGTGTGGAGTCGAGCAACGTGGCAGTTCGCAGTGCGTATGGTGCGTTTCTTCCGAGCATCAGTGCCAGCTTCGGCGCTGGGCGTCAGTTTACCGGGACGGGGTCGTTGACACGAGTCAACTCGGCCGGCGAGACCGTGACGATCGCTGGAGATCGCTGGAATTATAGTAACACACTCGGATTCAGCGCCCAGCTGTTCAATGCCGCGAACTTTCCAAACCTGCGCGCCGCAAAAGCTGACGTCACGGCAGCGAAGGCAGCAGCCGTGACGGAGTCATTTGCGACGGCGTTGAGCGTGGAGCAGCAGTTCTATGCCTCGCTTTCCGCGCTCGAGAGCGAACAGGCAGCGCGGGCGCAACTCCTGCAGGCACAGCAGGGGCTCGACTTTTCTCGCCGCCGCGTTGTTGCGGGTGCTGCAACAGCTTCGGACTCGCTGACAGCAGTTGTGCAGATTGCCAACGCCCAGCTCGCACTGCGATTGGCGCAGAATCAGCGTCGCGATGCGAATGCAGCACTGACGCGGCTGGTTGGCTCCTCCATACCGATATCCGCAGCCCTGAACGACCCTGCGGTGATAGCGCGTGACACGATACATATCGATAGCGCGGCAGTTGTGGCGCAAGCCAGGTTGGCGCCGAACATCGTGCAGGCGACAGCGATGTTGGCCGCCGCGGATGAGCGGCGCAAGGCAGCGAAGGCAGCCTACATCCCAACGATCAGCGCGAATTACTCGCGCGGCGGCAGCGGTGCGGGGGCTTACGGGTTGGGGAACGATCCCTTCGTGTATAGCGGCCAGCTCAACCTCTCGCTGAGCATTCCGATTTTCAATGGTTTTGCGAGGGAAGGACAGGTTGCCAATGCCAACATCAACAAGGCCAACGCAGCGGCAACGCTGCGGGACGCCAAGCTTGGCGCGCAGCAGCTGTCCGTGCAGTACCTCGACGCTCTCCACCTTGGACAGGAACAGGTCATCGTCCAGACGGCATCAGTCGCCGCCGCAACGGAGAATCTGCGCGTCGTGCAGCAGCGGTACAATCTAGGACTATCAACGATCGTAGACTTGCTCACAGCTCAGACGACATTGAACCAGGCACAAGCAAACCTCATCGCCGCCCACAACACAGTACGTTTGGCGGCCGCGCAAATAGAAGCGCTCATTGGGCAGCCACTCTCGACCGTCACAACCGGATCCAACGGAGTCACACGATGAACGGACGTAGCAAGCTGCTCCTCGCACTGGCAATCACGTCAGTTGCAGCATGCAGCAAGAAGTCAAATGATCAGACCGCGATACCGACTGCTGCTATCGACCGTCGCGACATTATAGTAACGGCGCAGGCAACCGGCACGGTTGAGCCCGAAGACACGGTGCCCGTGAAGTCGCAGGCATCGGGACTCGTCATCAAGATGCCGGTTGAGATCGGGCAGCAAGTAAAGCCCGGTGACCTGCTGCTTCAGATCGATACTCGCCTTCTCAAGAACGACTACGAGCGCACTCAGTCGGCAGAAGCGGCTGCACGTGCCAATGTAACCGTCACGACGGCGGCGCTGAAGCGCGCCGACGATCTGTACGCGCAGAAAGTATTTACCGCAGACGAACATGAGACTGCGATTATCAACGCTGCAAATGCCAAGTCGCAGTTAGTTGCGGCACAGACCGCTTTCAACACTGCGCAGCAGAATCTGGACTACGCGACGCTCAAGTCGCAGGTGACCGGAACCGTCATCAGCAAGACGGCAGCGGTTGGAACGGTGGTGTCGTCCGCAACGAGCAACGTTGGCGGTGGTAGCACCATCCTGACGGTCGCCGATCTGCACCACGTCCGCATGCAGGCACTCGTCAATGAGACTGACGTTGGCAATGTGCATGCAGGAATGCCTGTGACCGTAACGATCGACGCCTTCCCTGGCCGTCAGTTTGCGGGCGCGGTGGAAAAGGTGCAACCGCAGGCGGTCATTCAGAATAGCGTGACGATGTTCCCGGTCTGGGTATCGCTGCCGAACTCCGATCTGTCACTACTTCCCGGCATGAACGGTGAAGTAACCATCGTCACAGAGGACCGACGGAACGTTCTCACAGTTCCGAACGATGCCGTGCGAAGCATGAAGGACGCTCCGGATATCGGCGCAGAGCTGGGTGTAAGTGTCGATACGATGAACGCTCTGAGCCCGCGTCGTGGCTTCGGTGGTGCTGGTGGTGGATCGACGAGTGTTGCTGGCGGCGCTCGCGGTGGCAACGGTGGCGCCGGTCGCGGCGCCGGCGGCGGTCGCGGCGGTCGCGGCGTCGGTGGCGGCGGTGGCGGCGGTATGGGTGGCGGCGGGATAACCGTGCCCGATTCTGTTTGCACTATCGTCATGAAGAAGTTCACTGCTTCCAATGCACGCGCAAAGCTCGATTCACTCCGGTCTCAGATGCGCGCTGGAACGATTGATACCACGGCAATGCGCACAAGGAGCGAGGCGATCTATAAAGCAGCTGGCGTAGCCGCGGACACTGCTCGCGCGTGCATGCGCGGAGCAGCCGGCGGCCAGGCTGGCGGAGCTGCAATTGGGCAGCCAGTTGTTGCGTTCGTCAAGACGGCGACGGGGTGGTCGCCACGACTGGTTCGTCTGGGTGTCAGTGACTTTGACTACACAGAGGTTATAAGCGGGTTGAAGGAAGGTGATCAGGTAGCACTACTCGCTACCATCGCCTTGCAAGCGTCCCGCGACAAGAACAGTGCACGTGCAAAGGCCATGGTAGGTGGTGCATTGCCGGGTGCCAGCAGCACAACGCCGCCGCGTGGTGGTGGTGGTGGTGGCCGTCCGCCAGGAGGTCGCTAGACATGATGCCCGTTGGCGAAACGGTATCGATCGCAATGACGGCGCTTCGCGCCAACAAAATGCGGTCGATCCTCACCATGCTTGGAGTAGTTATCGGCGTGGGCGCGGTAATCGCGATGGTTGCAATTGGAAACGGAGCGCAGGAGGCCGTCAAGGCACGAATTTCTGCGCTCGGCACAACGCTCATCTCCATTTCCCCGGGACAGATCTTCTCCCGGGGAACAGCCTCCGCTACGGATCGCGCACTACTGACAATGGAAGATGCGCAAGCGCTCCGCGCAAATGCGAAGCTGATCACCGAAGTCGAACCTGAAATGCAGAAACAGGCCCAGGTGCAGTACCTGAACAAGAACACCAACACGAACATATACGGTACGACACCGAACTACCTCACGGTTCGGTTGTACACACTCGCGTCGGGACGCATGTTCACCAATGCCGAAGACAAGGGTAGCCAGATGGTCGCAGTCCTCGGTGACGCAGTCCTACAGGATCTCGGAATCACGAATGGCGCGTCGATCATTGGTGAGACTGTGAGAATACAGGGAATTCAGTTCAAGATTATTGGTACGCTCGCTCCGAAGGGACAGGGCACCGGCTTCGGCAATCCGGACGATCAAGTGTTGATACCTATCACGACTATGCGGTATCGCATCTATGGTCGAGATCAGTTGCGCACTATCAACGTTCTCGCACCATCGGATTCATTGGTCACTGCAACCATGGCAGAGGCGCAGTCGATCCTGGCACGAGCTCACCGGCTGCGGCCTGGCACTGAAAGCGACGTCAATATTCGCAGTCAGGCGGACTTCCTGAATACGTTGGGTGAAACCACCGCGACGTTTACGTACCTCCTCGCCGGCATTGCCGCAGTGAGTTTGATCGTGGGCGGAATCGGAATCATGAACATCATGCTTGTCTCAGTTACTGAGCGGACGCGTGAGATCGGCGTACGAAAGGCGCTGGGAGCAACGCGACTCAACATTCTGCTTCAGTTCCTGATCGAAGCTGTGGTACTGTGCTTGTTGGGAGGCATAGGCGGTATCCTGATAGGAGGTGGAGGCGCGCTTGCAATGACGAAGATCGCCAACTGGAATGCATCCATCTCCGCGAGTGCGGTGATTATCGCGTTCGCGTTCTCTGGAGTCGTCGGCGTCCTGTTCGGCGTATGGCCGGCGCGACGTGCTGCAGCGCTCAACCCGATCGACGCTCTGCGCTACGAGTAGCACGCGGGGCAACGTAGCATGAACGAAAAAGGGCTCCGCGGAAGTGGAGCCCTTTTTCGTTCATGCAGCTAGATCGTGAACCGCCAGATATCCTCGCCACTCTCCGGATCGGAGAGCCGATGCGCGGTGACCCGAAAGACCTTCTCGATAAGTTCGGTGGAAATTTCGCGCGCGTCGTCAGCTTCCAGAGCGAGCTTGCCGTCATCCAGTACAAAGAACGTATCGCCGTAATGGAACGCGACGTTCAGATCGTGAAGAATCGCGACAATCGTGCATTCGTGCTGAAGCAGCTCACGGGCGATGTCAAGCAGATGAATCTGATAGTGAATATCGAGACTGGCAGTCGGCTCATCAAGGAAAAGATACTTGTGCTCAGCTGGTCCGTCGAAACTCCAGATCTGCGCAAGCACTCGTGCAAGCTGAACTTTCTGCTGTTCGCCACCAGATAGTGTTGGATAATGTTGCTCATGTCTGTCCGCCATCCCAACCATCTCCAGTGCGCGTTCAACTATGTCGACATCGCGCGCAGCAGGAGATCGACCGTAATGCGGATACCGACCCATCAATACCACATCCCGCACAGGTAATGGGAAAACGAGATCGACGTGCTGCGACAGGACAGCGCGTCTGCGGGCCAGCTCAGTTGGCGCAAAGTCGCCAACTGCCTTGCCGTCGTAGTTCACCGTTCCACTCGATGGTTTTAGCAAACCAGTCGCAATTTTGAGAAGAGACGATTTACCTGCGCCATTCGGACCGAGTATGACGTTGAACCGCCCGCGCCGGAACCGGGCTGTGATACCATCCAGGATTCGCTTGCTGCCGACGCGATAGTCGATGCCGACGACCTCAACCATAAAAGGTAGCTGCGCCACTGCGTTGCTGTCTCAACAGGATCCACAAAAAAACCGGCGCGCCAACAACGGCCGTAATAATCCCGACTGGCAGTTCCGCTGGGGGGATGATCACACGTGCGACGATATCGACCACCGACATCATCACAGCGCCAAGGAGCGCTGAGGCCGGTATAAGAAATGTGTAATCCGATGACTTTAGCATTCTGAGCACGTGCGGGATCACAAGGCCAACAAATGCGATTACACCCACCATTGCCGTAGCAACCGCGACCATCACTGTGTTCACAATGATGAGCCGAAGGATCAACTTCTCGGGTTCCGTCCCGAGGAACGCCGCCTCATCTTCGCCGAGCATCAGCGCATTGAGCGCCTTTCCGTACCGCATCGCAATCGCGAAACAACCGGCAAATGCCACAGCGACCATCTCGACGCCGCGCCAGTCTGCTGTCGTGAAAGTACCGAGATTCCAGAACGTGATATTTCGGGCCTGTGGATCACGCGCGATATAAGACAGAAAACCCGTCCCCGCGCCACAAACAGCGTTAACGGCGATCCCGGCGAGCAACAATGTGAAGACGTTGACCTTGCCAAAAGATGTCGAGACTCGGTACACGAGCATCGTCGCACCAAATGCACCGATGAACGCCAGAATCGGCACGGCAAGCGAACCGAGAGGCCGCGTAAGCGCACTGGTACCTCCAAATACAAATACCAGGGAGGCTCCGAGAGCTGCGCCCGCCGAGGTCCCGGCGAGGCCGGGCTCCACGATGGGGTTGCGGAATATTCCCTGCATCAGCGTGCCGGAAACGCCGAGTACCGCTCCGGTCAGCGCCGCAAGGAATACACGCGGAAGTCGCAATTCAAGAAATACGTTGCGACCAAGTACATCTGCGGGGGACACGGTGACCCAGCCAAAGCCTTCCGCGATGTGGCGCGCCATCGTCGCTGGGCTGAAAGTGAACGCACCAATGCCAGCTGACGCCACCAGGGCCAGTACGAGCGCGACCCACAACACTGCGTAAGTTCCTGAGTAGGGCGAACGGTTCAACATCTCACAAAACTGAGAGAAATCATCGGAGTACGTCGAGGATAGCGATGATGAACTACAACAACACTACGTCTCGCGCCTCCGTACGTTGCGCGAGTCCGTGGCTGTCAATGAAGGCTAGCCACCCGGCGTGAACCACGCCACGGTAAGACGCACACTCGGCTGCGCCGCAGCATTCGTGCTCGCAGCGTGTGGACCACACGTCGTGCTTCCGCCAGTTCCCGCAACACTACCGGACCAGTCCAGTGCAGCCGATATCGTGCTCGCCAGAGCACTAGCGCCAGTGCTGCACGTACAGCGCGATGAGCCCTTCGCTCTCGAGAGAGTCGTCGCTGTAGTCAATCCTACGCGTCCCATCATCGCCTATCATCTGCTCTGGAGTCACGATATCAATGGCCAGTGGGTGCCCTGGGCAAAGGCGAGCGATGCTGAGGAAGTGTGGGTCGGTTACGATCCGGGCTCGCGCCGTGCCACAGAAATGTGGACGTACTGGCACGGTGATATCCTGCACACATTGTGGATCGGTAAGGGCCAGCCAGCAGTTGATGTCCAGTGGGGCAAGCATGGCACCCTTCCGTACGGGGTCGTCGAGAGTGATCTGCCTCGCTCGAGGACGCTGAATCTGTTTTATGCAGCGGAATTCCTGCTGTTGCCGGATATCTGGCTCGGCAAGGCGAGCCACGGCGGCCCGTGGGGCTTTTTCCACAGTTACGGACGGTACCGCGACTTCTCGCGCATCGTGGAACTGGCACCCCGGTTAGACGCCGTCGTAACAACCGACGACCCTCGACAGGTGCTCCACGAGATCTTCGGACCACGCCACGCTGATAAGCAGCCGTGGCCGTGGACATCGCACGAGCGCTAACAAGTCGCGTTTCGCTGACGTCAAAGGAGGGCGGCGATACACGACAGACGTGTTTACGCCGAGCATACTTACTTTGGCAATGGCACCATGAAACATCGCGCACTCGGGTCGTTGAGGCTCCTTGCACTGTCGGGAGTTCTTGTAACCGCATGCTCGGACAGCCTGACTCAGGCCGACGTATTGAGCCCCGCAGCGCCGGTCGACATCACCACCATTAGCGCCGACGCAGCCATAAATGACGCTGCACGCATTTCGTTCGCACCCACCTCCGCAGACTCCGTTCGCGCTCAGTACACGTCAGCCGATGGCACCGATCAAGGCGTAACGCCATGGTTCCCCGCCGGACGCGGTCAAATCACGGCTCTCGGATTGCTAGCTGCTACTACCTATGCCATACTCCTCGAGACTCGCTATGCTGGAACCACAGTGAATGGAGCAGCAACGAATTTCTCGACGCCGCCTTTGCCTCAGGCACTCGCGACTGTCAGTCTCGCGCTCATTTCCGGAACGCCACCGTCCTCCGGCTACACACTTGCTTCACTGGCTGCACCGAACCATCATGGCTATCTGCTTGCGTTCGATTCAGTGGGAAGAATTCGCTGGTATCGCGACTTCGGGCAAATCGATGTGCAGGAAGCCAAACAGCAGACGAATGGGGACTTTACGGTGTTCGTTGGAAATTCAATCGGCGACAATGCAGCGGCCGGAGCGTTTGTAGAATTGACGCCACAAGGTGATTCAGTTCGCGCAATTTCTGCGATCGGAAGTCCGTACACGGACGGGCATGAGCTACAGGTGCAGAGCGACGCGAACGGCCGTCGCATAGCCGATTTCCTTTTCGGATATGACATTCGCACGGTCGATGAATCCGCGTATGGCGGCGGGGCAGCCGATCAGGTCGCCGGTCATCAAATTCTGCGTATTGGCGCAACAGGGGCTGTGGATACCGTGATGCAGGGCTGGAACTACTGGACGCACACTGACAAGATCGATCCCCCGACATCGGATCCATCGATCGATCACCCGAATTCCATCGACTTCGATCTTGATGGAGGTCTGATCGTCTCTTTTCGCAACCTCGGCGCCATCATCAAACTGGACATGGCAACACATGCTGTAGTCTGGCAACTCGGGGGGGCGAGAAATCAGTTCACCTTTGTGAATGATCCGATGAATGGATTTGGTGGGCAGCACTCCGTGCGCGTGCTGCCAAATGGGCACCTTCTCGTATTCGACAATGGAGTCACGCACACTCCGCAGACTTCACGAGCTGTCGAATACGCGCTCGATCTATCGGCGAAAACGGCAACGATGGTTTGGCAGTACATGCCAAGCCCGGCACTGTTCAATGAGTTCACGGGCTCGGTGCAGCGCCTGTCAAACGGGAACACGGTAGTTGCGTGGACCAATGCGGGGTTGTTCGATGAAGTCGCACCTGATGGCACGTTGGTCAATCGAATGCAACTCGACAACGCGCCGGGATCACCGAACATGTCTGCTTACAGGGCAAATCGCATAAACAACCTGTATTCGTACGCTCAGCCCTGACGCATCGTCATCTAGTGCGCTCAAGGCCGACCACCCTTGTTCCATTGCGGGATAGCGCCGTCGGCGAGTATGCGCACGGCGCCCACTCCCGCCTGAATCACTTGCGTCATGTGACGAAAATTGATCCGTGACAACTCATCCGATGGACGATGATAGTCAGTGTGCATGTTGTACGTCGACAGCGCGTGCGCCGGAATGCCCATCTGCGCGTAGGCGATGTTGTCACTTCGTTCGAAGAAGTGCTCGGATGGTCGCGCATCCGCGACAATCGGTAATCCCGCTGCAGTAAACATCGCACCCATCGTAGATCGGGCGTATCCCGTCAACCAGGCGCGTCCCGGGCCGCCAGCGAGTGAATCGGGGCGACCGATCATCTCGATCTCCAGATTCGAGACAATCGACGTTAGCGCGACCGGTGGGTGCAGGATGAACCATCGTGTACCGAGCAGACCGACCTCTTCTCCTGTAGTGGCAACAAAAAGGATTGTGCGCTTCGGCCGGAGACCTGCGGCGATCGCCCGCGCGATTTCAATGACGGCAGTCGTACCAGATGCGTCGTCATCGGCGCCGTTGTAAATCGAATCGCCATTGACAGGCTTGCCGATTCCAAGATGGTCGTAATGCGCGTCAACAAGCACAACTTGCTGCGCCAGCACCGGATCACTACCTCGGATCATTCCTACAACATTCAATCCTGGCCGGCGCTTATCGGCCGGAAAAGTGTCGAGCGAAGCGAAATCTGTCAGCAGTGAAAGTCGCTCCTGACCATTGCTGCGGCGAGTCAGTGCTATGGGCACTCTCTGGAAGTAGCCGCTATCTCCAGCAGGCACCAGACCCACTGCGCCCATCTGCTGCGCGATAAATGTCGCGGCCTTGGCCGAGCCACGCGACCCGGTCATACGACCCTCCATCGAGTCATCTGCAAGCGCGAACATCACCATACGCACCTGCGATTCCTCGACAGAGCGGTCTGACCCAACTGTAGCAGCCCTCCCGGAACTTGGGCTGGGGGAAGTCCTCGCGGGCACGGTAGCTGATGCGCAACCAAGAGTACCATAAATCGCAAGGCAGCTGGTGATCACAGCTCCAATGAAACGATGCACCGATTTGCTCACGTGCTTGAGTCCCTGAGAGTGAATAGTGGAATGTCCGTTACCGGCTAAATTTCTCCGGTTTTCGTATCCAAAGTGATCCAGTTGTCGTGCATATTGTAAGTCCATGCAACGTGCTACAGTTAAAGCGAGCGCCAAGCTCGGCCTCCTCGTCATCATACTGGTTGCGTCGTTTGGCTTTGTACATCATCTGGAACTGACCCACGGCGGAATAAAGGCTTTCGCCGAGCAGGCTCGCGGGCTGAGGGACGCCCCGTATGCCATACCGCTGTTTCTGCTGCTCTACGCGATCGCCGGTACGCTCGGAGTGCCCGGCTCGATCCTTACGCTGACCGGCGGCGCAGTATTTGGTTTCGAGCTCGGAACTCTCCTCAACTGGATCGGGGCGACAATCGGGGCGATTGGCGGCTACTGGCTGGCAAGATTCCTCGGAAGGGACGCAATCGAGCGGATTGGCGGCCGAAAGATCTACGCGCTTGAGAGACTCGCCGACTCGCACGCTTTTTCGACGATCCTGAGGCTTCGACTCATTCCGGTGGTTCCATTCACCGCCGTGAACTTCGCGTCCGGCCTTGTCGGGCTCGATTTCGCCTCATACCTGGCAGGGACGATGATCGGCGATCTGCCGGTGACCGCAGCTTACACGTATTTCGCAGATTCCCTACTATCGGGTGTGGCCGGAGCCCGGCGGACCGCGCTAGTCCATGCGTCCATAGCCGGCGGCGTGTTGATACTCCTGTCCTTCCTTCCGAGCCTCGTGAAAAGAGTCCGAAAGAACCGAGCTTGACAGTTCGCGAGATGAGATATAGTGTACTAGGTAACCGGTACACCATAACACCCACGTTATGCTCATCTCGTTGGACCCACAGGACACGAGGCCGATCTACGTTCAGATAGTCGACGAGGTCAGGCGGGCGCTTGTTCTCGGGACGCTGGGGGCCGATGATCCGCTCCCATCAGTGCGTGATCTGGCCGTAAAGCTTCGGGTCAATCCGAATACGGTAAGCCAAGCCTATCGCGATCTTGAACGACAGGGGATGGTTTACGTTCGCCGCGGACAGGGCACCTACGCGAGCCCCGGACAGCAGGGCGGAGCCGAGCGGCGCCTGCTTGCCGATGGCGTCGCCGAGCGCGCCCTGCACGAGGCACGACGCAATGGACTGACCGTCGAGGAACTGATCGAAGCGATACGCATCCACGACAACCAACGCTCGAGCGAGGAATCGCAATGACGACCGCCCTACCAACGCGGATCAATGGCGGCGATCTCGCCGTCGATACACGAGGATTGACAAAGCGATTCGGAGATCAGGTTGCTCTCAGCGATGTGTCAGTACAAGTCCCGGTCGGCGCTGTTTATCTACTGGTGGGCCCGAACGGTGCCGGCAAGAGCACCACGCTCAAGGTACTCCTCGACCTGGTACGCACAGACCAGGGCACTGCCGAGGTATTTGGCCTCAACTGTCGGGAGCGTGCGCCAGAGGTCCGCGCGAATATCGGTTACGTACCTGAGCGACCAGATTGGGGCTACGGTTGGATGCGCGTGGGTCGGCTGCTGAAACACCACGCGCTGTATTACCCGACATGGGACGCGGACTACGCGACCAAGCTGGCGCAGAAGTTCGAGCTTCGGATGGATCGGAAGATCGGCGTTCTGTCCAAGGGTCAGGCTCGCCGAGTTCATCTTA
>Ga0209483_1002829_pt1 | contig 11793 bp, 14 predicted proteins | sample NGEPerA_FD_184508 | JGI IMG/M metagenome (GOLD analysis project Ga0209483, IMG submission 184508) | Arctic peat soil microbial communities from the Barrow Environmental Observatory site, Barrow, Alaska, USA - NGEE PermafrostL2-A... | ecosystem: Environmental > Terrestrial > Soil > Wetlands >... | reverse complement strand
ATATAAGGATATTTATTTGTGCCATTTCCTGTTGGTAACACAAAATTGCTCTTTTTGCCTTGTAAGGGTTTGGTAAGATGTTAACTTGTGACCAAGGACGACTTGGGAGTTTGGGGAATGAAACATCTAATTCGCGTGAGTTCGGCTCTTGCTGCTTTGTTACTTTTTAGCGGAACAAGCCATGCTGCTGATCCGGTTGCTCCCACTACGCATGACTGGACAGGAGTTTATGCAGGTATTCAGGGCAGCTATGATTTTGGCCAAAATCGGTGGTCGGAGCGAGGCGTTCCAGTCTCGATTAACTATTTCGCGTTGAGCGGTTTTTCGGGTGGTGCCACATTAGGCGTCAACAAAGAAATTCATAACAATATCGTGCTGGGCTTAGAGACTGACATTTCTGCGACCTCAATTAACGGCACGGGTTTTACTTCAAACGGTTTCAGCTGCATTACTGCTGCGGGATGTCAAACGCAGGTTGGTTGGTTGGGCACAGCTCGTGGAAGAATTGGCATGGCCTTGGACAATACGATGCCCTACGTCACAGGCGGATTGGCCGTTGGCGGTGTTAGCGGTTCGTTTGTCAATGTGAATACGGCTGGATCGGGAACACAAGTTGGGTGGACCGCTGGCGCAGGCATTGAACACGCATTCAGCGACAAGTTGAGCGCGAAAGTTGAATACCTCTATACAGACCTCGGTCGTCTCGAGTTGCCAACCAACTGCGGCACCAGATGCTATACTGATATTAACTTCAGCATGGTGCGTGTTGGCTTGAACTTTAAGTTCTAAGCGTTCATTTTTTATATTAAAAAGGCACCCGTTGAGGTGCCTTTTTTATTGTGTCATCGGCGCCTAATTCCTGGCCCTATCCACCAACTTGTTTTTAGCAATCCACGGCATCATTTCGCGCAGCTTTGCCCCAACAGCCTCAATCTGGTGGCTATCATTGTTTCGGCGAATGCCTTTGAAGCGTGCAGCGCCTGACTTCCATTCCTGCATCCACTCGCTGGTGAACTTGCCGGTTTGAATGTCTTTCAAGATCCTCTTCATTTCAACCTTCGTGTCGGCCGTAATGATGCGGGGGCCGGAAACATATTCGCCCCACTCAGCGGTGTTTGAGATTGAATAATTCATGTTGGCAATGCCGCCTTCATAAATCAAATCCACAATCAGTTTCACTTCATGCAGACATTCGAAATAAGCCATCTCTGGCGCATAACCGGCTTCCACCAAAGTCTCGAACCCAGCGCGAATGAGTTCAACCAAACCGCCGCAGAGCACCACTTGCTCACCAAACAAATCGGTTTCACATTCTTCGCGGAACGAAGTTTCAATAATGCCAGAGCGGCCGCCGCCAACACCACAAGCGTATGACAAAGCCAAATCATGGGCATTGCCCGAAGCATCTTGATGAACGGCGATGAGGCAAGGAACACCGCCGCCTTTAAGATATTCGCCGCGCACTGTGTGGCCCGGGCCTTTTGGTGCAATCATCACAACGTCGATAGATTTCTTGGCTTCGATCAACCCAAAATGGATATTAAGGCCGTGCGCAAAAGCAATCGCTGCGCCATCACGAATGTTGGGCGCAATGTCATTGCGGTAAATATCAGCCTGCAATTCATCGGGCGCTGCCATCATCAAAAGGTCGCCCCATTTGGCGGCGTGTGCGACTGTCATCACTTTAAGGCCGTCGGCTTCCGCCTTCTTGATGGTGGGCGACCCAGCTTTAAGCCCCACGACCAATTCCTTGGCACCGGAGTCTTTCAAGTTCAGCGCATGGGCGCGGCCTTGGCTGCCATAGCCAACGATGACAACTTTTTTGCCTTTGATCAGATTAACGTCGGCATCACGATCATAATAAACGCGCATGAGTAACTTTCCTTTATTAATTTGAGAGCCGAATTAGCGGCTGGGGCCAATTAAGGCAAGCGGCTTTGCGCTGAGGCAGGTGTTCAGCCCAATGATCTGGCTGGAGCGACCACCCAACGAAATAAATAAGAACTGTGAGACCGGAGAAGCATTTTTATGCACCTCATTCAGGCTGCCGTCAGGATGCCCCCCTAGAGGTCATCTATGAGCTTCTTTCCGAAGCCTAAGCAACATGATTTGGGCCAATTCTTTGCTTTGAAATTCAGCCCCATTTGGAGAACATAATGATCAGAACTCTTGCCGTTGCAGCATCAATCGCCTTTTTTGCATCATCCGCCATGGCCGCTGGTGCATCTGGTACATGCAGCAAAGCCTCAGCAGATAAATTCAAACCGCAAGCTGATCTCATTACAATGCTAAAAGGTCAGGGCATGACGGTCAATAAAGTTAAAGTCGAAAATGGCTGCTACGAGGTTTATGCTAAAGACAAGGCCGGCAAAATGGTCAACATGGCCTATAATGCCGAAACGCTAGACAAGATGGGCGCTCCAGAAGCCGGCGAAGCGGTAAAGCAATAATCGATGGGCCTCCCAGACACCCAAAATTCTAAAGAGACTGTGCGTGTCTGGGATCCTTTTATAAGAATATTCCACTGGTGTCTCGCTGTCGGAATGTTAGCAGCGTGGATCACGTCTTCGTGGCGCAGCACTCCACACCAATGGATTGGCTTGGCACTCGGATGCTTGCTTATTGCGCGAATTTTTTGGGGTTTTTTCGGGAGCACCTACGCACGGTTCTCACAATTCCTGCGTGGGCCGCAGACATCCCTTGCTTATCTCTATGCGATAGTCACCGGTGCAGAGCGCCGCTATCTTGGGCACAATCCAGCGGGCGCATTGATGATCCTCGCCCTGATATTTACGATCGCGGCCACCGTCATTAGCGGCTGGCTGATGACGACGGATACCTTCTTCGGCGACGATACTATGCAGTTCGTCCATAAAGCCAGTGCTTATAGTGTCGTCGGGTTGCTAATCTTCCACGTTGCTGGCGTCATGTTAGCAAGCAAACAGCACAAGGAAAATCTCGTTGTGGCGATGTTCACCGGAAAGAAGCGTGCACCCACGCCCAATGACATTGCCTGACCAAAGCCTTAGCAATTCGACAAGCGATTATCGCAAGGTTAGCAGGATAGTCATTCCTCGATTGCCTCACGAAACAAGTGCACGGTTTCGGCCAAGCCAAACTCCCAGGCATCGGCAAACAATCCATGACCAATTGAAACCTCAGCCAAATTTGGCAGCGCCTTGACCAAAGCCGGTAGATTAGCGCGGGTGAGATCATGGCCGGCATTCAGCCCCAAACCAGCCTTGGCGGCGGCCTGCCCTGTGGCCACCACGCGCTTAAACTCATGTGCTGCCACATTGGCATCGACAGCACCTCCGTAAGGGCCGGTAAAAATCTCCACGCGGTCAGCGCCTACTGCTTTGGCTATTGCGGGTGCCGCCACATCGGGGTCAACAAAAATCGAAACGCGCATTCTACTTTTGTGAAGTCGGTCAACAATTGCCCCGAGAAAATTATGCTGCGTTGAGAAATCCCAACCATGATCAGATGTCGCCTGCCCTGGCTTGTCAGGCACCAACGTCACCTGCTCCGGCTGATGCGCCTCAACCAAGCGCATAAAGTCTTCATCAGGGTAACCCTCGATATTGAATTCGCGACCCGGAAACTCATCCACCAAAGCCCGCAACGAAGGCACATCAGCACGCCTGATATGTCGCTCATCCGGGCGTGGGTGAATGGTCAAGCCCGATGCTCCTGCCTCAAGTGCGATCCGCCCAAGCTTGAGCACATCCGGCCAAGACACGTCACGGCGATTGCGCAGATAGGCAACGGCATTGAGATTGACGGAAAGTTTGCAAGGCATAAGCTCATCATAGCCACGCCCATCAGGAATGGAAGAACCGATTAAGTTGGTGTTACATCGCTATCGGCTTTGGCCTTGCGCCTGCGTTCTATGAAACCTACGGCGATAACCGCAATTTCATAAAGTGCAAACAGCGGTACAACCATGGTGATCATCGAAATGGGATCGGGCGGAGTGATAATGCCAGCTAAGATCGCAACTCCAACCAAGGCAAAGCGGCGCCCTTTCTTGAGCATCTCATGCGTTACGATTCCTATCTGCCCCAATAGCGTCAACGCCACAGGCAGTTGGAATGTAACGCCAAAGGCCAAAATCAGCGTCATCACAAAATCAAGATAGGCCTCAACATCCGGCATCAATTGAATACCGGTGCCACCTTGGTTGACACTATCAGCAACACTAAAGAAAAACCTGATCGCAACTGGCAGCAGGAAGAAATAAACCAGCGCTGCGCCCAGCACAAAAAAGATCGGCGTGGCAATCAGATAAGGTAAAAAGATATTACGTTCATGTTTGTAAAGGCCAGGGGCCACAAACAAATAAATCTGCGTCGCAATCAGCGGGAAGGCAACGAACAAGCCACCGAACATGCCAATTTTGATTTTCACCAAAAACACGCCGAGCAGCTTGATTGAGATCAGCCCCACATCATGGCCTGTGCCTTGCTTAAATGGCAGGATGAGGAAGTGTAGCAAGTCACTCGAAAAATAAAAGGCGACAACAAATGCAAATATAAAGCCGCCAAGGCTATAGACGATGCGACGACGCAGTTCCATCAGATGCTCGCCCAACGGGGCTTCTGAGGCATCAATATCAGATTGGCTCATGCGCCTTTTCCAAGTTCAAGCTTTTTGCCAAGCACACGGGTTTCACCGAGCCCGTCAACAAACTTCAACGATCCACCACTTGTGGTGGACGCATAAAGCGCTGGCGTTTCTGCAGGCGTGGACGAAGCAATGGACGAGGGTGCCGCGGGTTTGGTAGTTCCTGAGGTCGCCGATGCGATAAGAGCGGTTTGCACAGGTGCCATCACGGCTGAAACACCAGTGGCAAGTGCTGCTATGTCATGGCGCATGGTATCAAGACCGGAGTCTTTCATTGCAGAATCCACTTGACCCTGAAAATCACGCGCCATGCGCCGAAGTTTGTTCATGCCTTGGCCAAGCTTAGCCAACATCACGGGCAAGTCCTTCGGGCCAATCACCACGACGGCCAAAATGACAATCACCATAATGTGCGAAAAGCTTAAACCGAAATCAAACATAGCTGTGCAATCAGATCAACACGGAGGGTCTGTTAGCTTTTCACTTTGTCCGCAGGCTTGTTCACGGCATCTTCTGCCGAGGCTTGCAACGATTTTGCATCCGTATCATCGTCAGCCATGCCCTTTTTGAAGCTTTTAATGCCCTTGGCCACATCGCCCATCAGATCTGATACCTTGCCCTTACCGCCAAACAGCAAAGCAACCACGGCGATGATGATAACCCAGTGCCAAATTGATAGTGAACCCATAACGCAATCTCCCAAAATAAGTTTCGTTTAAACTATAGCTACGCCAGCAGGCTTTTTAAAGGCCTAAAGCAGCTCACCAAAATTGATCTCATTTCAGGCTTAAGGCACCAGAATGCTGGCCCCGGTGGTGCGCCTGCCTTCCAAAGCCGCGTGGGCCTTGGCTGCGTCCGCTAAAGGGTAACGCTGATTGATGCGGATTTTCACCTTGCCAGAAGCAACCATCCTCACCACATCGCGCGCCGTGGCCTTAAATTCAGCCTCGGTTGCTGTGTAATTGTAGAGTGTAGGCCGCGTTATATAAAGCGATCCCTTGGCCGCCAATTGCCCCATATTAAAGTTCGTGATCGGGCCAGAAGCATTACCGAATGAAACCAAAAGCCCGCGTGGCCGCAAGCAATCCAGTGAAATTTGCAACGTCTCCTTGCCCACCGCGTCATAAACCACGGCAACACCCTTGCCTTTAGTGATTTCTTTCACACGCGCCACCACATCTTCTTTGGATGTGTCGATCACATAGGCATAGCTATTGGCTTTAGCGGCGGCCACCTTTTCAGGTGAGCCAACCGTGCCAATCACTTTGGCCCCAATGGCTTTGGACCATTGCCCAAAGATTGAGCCAACACCACCAGCAGCGGCATGGAACACCGCGAATTCGCCGCGCTTCAATTTATAAGTGGCGCGCAATAAATAGCGCACCGTCATGCCTTTCAGCATCATGGCCGCGGCGGTTTCGTCTTTGATACCCTTAGGCAGCTTCACTAACTTGCTGGCCGAAATGTTTCGGGCCTCTTGATAGGCCCCTGCCGAGCCTGTGCCATAAGCCACACGGTCTCCCACCTTGAAGCCTTTAACACCCCTGCCCAATGCAGTGATAACCCCAGCCGCTTCATTGCCAAGGCCCGATGGCAAGGTGGCTGGATAAAGGCCACTGCGATAATAAGTATCAACAAAATTCAGCCCAATCGCCGTGTGCCGCATTTGCACTTCGCCTGCTGCGGGTGGCGCAAGCGTAATATCCACGAGTTTTAAAACCTCTGGCCCGCCGGTCGTTTCAAATTGAATTGCTTTCATGGCTTACGCTCCGCGTTGAAAAGATCATCTATAGCAGAAACTGAACTGTTCATGATATTGGTTCTGCACTAAACGCAGAGCCAATCCAAGGGACCACTGAGCTATCCATGAAACTTTCATCACGCCTATCTGCGACCGAATTTCCGCCCATTGCTGAAGCCCTAAGCTGGGTAGCAAACCGCCAAAGCAACAGAGAATTACTAAACCTCTGCCAAGCTGTACCAAGCTATCCGCCAGCGCCAGAGCTGCAGGATGAATTTGCCCGTCTTGCCCACATGCCCGGAACAGGTGGCTATACCGAGATTTTGGGGATAAAACCGCTGAGAGAAGCCTTCGCTGCTCACCTCACCAAAGCCTATGGCGCCGAAGTTAACGCTGTCGAAGTGGGCATTACCTCGGGCTGCAATCAGGCTTTTGCTGCAGCGATAGCGGCACTGGCTGAACCAGGCGACAATGTCGTCATGCCATGCCCGTGGTATTTCAATCATTCCATGTGGCTTTCAATGTTAGGTATTGAAACCAAATCCATTTCAGCATTTTCTGATGCAGGCGCTTGGCCAGATGTTGAAGTCGCACGCCAAGCCATAACACCTAAAACCCGCGCCATCATTTTGTGCACGCCCAACAATCCAACGGGGGCGATTTGTCCTGCCGCCATAATTGAGGCCTTCTATGATCTCGCCGTTGAAGCCGATATCACGCTCGTTCTTGACGAAACCTATAGTGATTTCCGGCCAGATGCCTTGCCGCCACATAGTCTCTTAACGCGCCCTGACGCCCGCGATCATCTGGTGCAGCTTTTTTCCTTCTCTAAAAACTATGCGCTTGCAGGCTATCGCTTGGGCGCATTGGTTGCAGGCCCTTCCCTTATGCATGAGGCCACAAAGTTTTTGGATACGATTGCAATCTGCCCGCCCCACATCAGTCAGCAAGGTGTTGTATTTGCACTGCGCGAATTAGATGCATGGAAGGCCGCAAAGAAAACTTTGATGGCTGAGCGTTTGGCCGCCATACGAGCGGCCTTCACGCGGCCAGAACTTAAATATCAACTGGTCTCCAGCGGCGCTTATTTCGCTTATGTCAAACACCCGTTTGCTGGTGAGAGCTCAAAGACAGTCGCCAAACGTCTCGCACAGGAATTTGATATATTATGCCTGCCCGGCGTCATGTTCGGACCCGGACAGGAAGATTATTTGCGCTTCGCCTTCGCCAATGTGGACAAGGAGAAGATGGTACCGTTGGTCGAACGGCTGGTTGCGTCTCAGTCCTGAGTCTTCGGCGCGTTCTTTTCAGCCATGAAGCGATCAAACTCTTCAGCATCTTTGGCTTTACGCATCTTGTTCAAGAACGTGTCAAACTCAGCGCGTTCTTCATCAAGCTTGCGGCGCAAGGCTTCAAGCTCATCAAGCTTGGTTTTGCGATATTCGTCAAAGGCCTGATTGCCAGTAGCACTGAACCCTTGCCCACCCCAGCTGTGCCTTTTCCAGCTGCTGTTGCAGCCAGCAAAGTTTGATTTAAAATGTTCAGCCGCATCGCGTGGGCTTTTCCAAGTGGTCCATGGTCCTTGCATATCAGATGCTCCCTTCCAAATTTCGCCATTGCGGCGTTTTAAAATCAATGCGGCAATGCCCAGTGGCCAGAAGATGACAAAGCCGCCAAGAACTGCTCCAATTTCAAGGATCGACCAGGGCTTACGCTCCGCACGTGACCAGCAGCCAAATCGCCTGCCGCTATCGGAACCACCGGCTGAACTATTGGCATAAGAATAATCAGTCATCTTGCTCTCCTTCATTGTCGTCAGCTGGAAATGGGGGGCTATGGTGCCAATTCAAGGCCCCTATGTTATTTGTAATCTTTCCCTCGCTCGCGCCTTGGGCTAAAGCACTCGCAACACAAGGAATTGCAACATGCCTATTTACAGATCACGCACCACTACTCATGGCCGCAACATGGCCGGGGCCAGAGGCCTATGGCGCGCCACTGGCATGAAGGATGGCGACTTCGGCAAACCTATTATCGCGGTGTGCAATTCGTTTACACAGTTTGTGCCCGGCCATGTGCATTTGAAAGATCTCGGCCAATTGGTGGCGCGTGAGATTGAGGCAGCCGGCGGTGTGGCCAAAGAGTTTAACACCATCGCGGTGGATGACGGCATCGCCATGGGCCATGACGGCATGCTTTATTCCCTGCCTTCACGCGAAGTGATCGCCGACAGCGTTGAATACATGGTCAATGCGCATTGCGCTGATGCCATGGTTTGCATTTCAAATTGCGATAAAATCACCCCCGGCATGTTGATGGCGGCGATGCGCCTGAACATCCCTGCGGTATTTGTTTCCGGCGGCCCAATGGAAGCTGGCAAATATATCGCACCCAAGACTGGCAAGACAGTCGCCCTTGATTTGGTGGATGCCATGGTGGCCGCCGCTGATGATAAATATTCTGATGAAGAAGTGGCCGTCATCGAACGCTCCGCCTGCCCCACTTGTGGTTCATGCTCAGGCATGTTCACCGCCAATTCGATGAACTGCCTAACAGAAGCGCTTGGCCTCTCCCTGCCAGGCAATGGTTCAACCCTCGCCACGCATCATGATCGCAAGCGCCTGTTCCTTGAAGCAGGCCATCTGATTGTTGATATCGCCAAGCGTTATTATGAGCAGAATGATGACAGCGTTTTGCCGCGCAAAGTGGCCAGCTTTAAGGCTTTTGAAAACGCCATGACGCTGGATATCGCTATGGGCGGTTCCACCAATACGGTGCTGCATATCCTCGCCGCCGCTTATGAAGGTGGCATTAACTTCACCATGGATGACATTGATCGCTTGAGCCGCCGTGTCCCTTGCATCTCGAAAGTGGCACCTGCCAAATCGGATGTTCACATGGAAGATGTGCATCGCGCCGGTGGCATCATGTCGATCTTAGGAGAACTGGAAAAAGGCGGCCTCATCCACACCGATGTGCCAACAGTTCACGCCACCACTTTGGGCGATGCAATTACCCGCTGGGATATTGGCCGCACCAATTCTGAATCGGTGCGCAACTTCTTTATGGCTGCCCCCGGCGGTGTGCCAACCCAAACCGCCTTCAGCCAAGATCGACGTTGGGATTCACTTGATCTCGATCGTGAGAAGGGTGCCATTCGATCAGTTGCCAACGCTTTCACCAAAGACGGTGGATTGGCGGTGTTGAAAGGCAATCTCGCAGTTGATGGTTGTATCGTTAAAACCGCTGGTGTCGATGACTCCATCCTCAAATTCGCTGGCCCTGCCGTGGTGTTTGAATCACAAGATTCCGCTGTGGCTGGAATTTTAAACGGCGAGGTCAAAGCCGGAGATGTTGTGGTGATCCGCTATGAAGGCCCGCGCGGCGGGCCGGGCATGCAGGAAATGCTTTATCCAACCAGTTACATCAAATCCAAAGGCCTTGGCAAAACCTGCGCGCTGATCACTGATGGCAGGTTCTCCGGTGGCACATCAGGCCTGTCCATTGGGCACGTTTCACCCGAAGCCGAAGAAGGCGGTTTGATTGCATTGGTTGAATCCGGTGACCGCATCGAGATCGACATTCCGAACCGCAAAGTAAATCTTGCGGTGGCCGATGATATATTGACCAAACGCCGCGCCACACAGGAAGCCCGAGGCAAGCATGCTTGGACACCAATGAAAAAGCGCCCCCGCAAAGTTACAACGGCACTTCGCGCTTATGCGGCCTTCGCAACTTCCGCCGCCAAGGGCGCTGTGCGCGTGGTGCCTTAACGCTTAACGCGCAGGGCTAGTCTTTTGCAGGCTGGCCCTTGCGCTGTGCAACTGATCCAGCAAATGCAAGACCACGCTGATGCCCGGATTGTTGACGCCAAAATCATGTTCCAATTCGCGGATCAACCGCGCGCGCGCGATGTCAGCGTCAGTGAAGGACTCTTCTTGCTCGGCCACATGCAGCGGCAACAACCATTGTTCGGAAAGCCAAATTTCTAAAGTCTCTTCGTCAATGTTGACCCGCGCGATGAACTCGGTGCGTTTGAGCATCATGAGAACATCTCCTTTCGCGGATCATCGTTCGGATCAGGTGTCCACTTATTCAAAAACTCGCGCAGTTGCTGATCGGCGCGCAGCGGCAAAACCACGCGCAGCTTCACCAGCAAATCACCGCGCCCCGCAACGCCTTTGCCTTTGAGACGCAACTGCGTGCCCGCATTGGCTGAAGCTGGAATATTGAGCATCACGGTGCCTGTGGGAGTTGGAACTTTAACCGGGCCGCCCAATGTGGCTTCTTTGATAGAAACCGGAAGCTCAAGCAGCAAGTCATCGCCGACGCGCGTGAAAAATGCATGGGGCAGAATTGAGATTTCAACCCGCGCATCACCAGCAGGCCCCGTGCCTTGGCTGGGCTGGCCTTTGCCTTTCAAGCGAATCGACTGGCCTTCATTGATGCCTGCAGGAATCTTCACATCAATGGTGCTTCCATCAGGCAAGTTGAGCCGCTGGGTTGCACCATTCACCGCATCAAGAAATGGAACCGAAAGCCGATACTGCACATCGGCCCCTCGTGCATTGGCCCGCGCTTGCGATTGTCTTGCAAACATTTCGGCCAGAATATCATCCATGCCGCCCATATCAGAAAAAGCTGAGGCCTGTTCATAATTTGGGTTGGCCCCGCGCGCACCCGCATTGGCACCGGCATAGTCGCGGTAATACTGACGTTGCTGCTGCTGCGGTTTTTCGTTACCGCTCGCATCAATCACACCCGCATCAAACTTCGCGCGCTTTTCATTGTCAGACAACAATTCATTGGCCTGTGAGACTTCTTTGAACTTCTCTTCGGCACTTTTATCGCCGGGGTTCAAATCAGGATGCAGCTTCTTGGCCAGCTTGCGATAGGCCGAACGAATATCATCCGCCGAAGCAGATTTTGCCACACCTAAAACTTCATACGGATTGCGCAATATTTATCCCCTCAGCGATTCAATATAGGCGCGGGGCGAGGCAAATCAAGTTTTGCGAAAGTGACTGCCGATAATAATCAAATGAAAACAACAACGAGGACATGGCTTCCCGCTCTGTGGGCCTCGTGTCATCCGAGGCCGGAGGGTTTTCTCTTACCGACAATGCATAAGCATTGCGGGTAAAAGGAAGCGCGTGGATTTCTCACGCGGTTGCGACCTTATTTAGGGTCGCTGGGTATTTGGCGCGGTACTCACCACGCGCTTTAAACAGGATCTAATGATTGATCTTTAACACGCCTAGAGGACGAACCCCAGATTGGCAGAACCACATGGTGGTTCCTGCGATCCGTAAACGACCTGCCTTACGACAGATCCTATGGCGAAGTTGCAATTAGTGCTTCAATTGATTTGCAGACCATTGTTTTTGGAGGACACTATGGAAACGATAATCTTTGATACTTTTGAA
>Ga0209483_1002826_pt1 | contig 11807 bp, 10 predicted proteins | sample NGEPerA_FD_184508 | JGI IMG/M metagenome (GOLD analysis project Ga0209483, IMG submission 184508) | Arctic peat soil microbial communities from the Barrow Environmental Observatory site, Barrow, Alaska, USA - NGEE PermafrostL2-A... | ecosystem: Environmental > Terrestrial > Soil > Wetlands >... | reverse complement strand
CGTGCTCGAAAACCGTATCGCCGACATGGTGGCACCATCGGTCGACGGTGTCCTTGCGCAATTCGAGTTATTGATGGAGTTGGTGGAGCTTGGCGGGTGGGCCGACGAGCGCGACAAGCGGCTGATCGAGTCAATTAAAGGTGGCCTCCGCCAGCTAATGGAAGGAAATCGCAAGACCGTCGTGGCGGCAAATCGCAAGACAGTCATCCCGTTCCCCTACGGCCATATGAAGGGGCCTGACACCCGCGACGAGGTCCAAAGGCGCGGCGCCCGCTGGGACGCCCTGGTGCGCGCTCGAAAATCGCTCCAAGCGCAGGAACGGAGAGCCCTCAGACGCTACCAGGCGGCCATCGCTGAGTCGGTCGGAGAGTGGCGCGATACCGGGGGTGACGCATGAGCGCCCACGATCCCTTCGCCCTCGGCGGCCGTGCCACAATCAGGCTGGAAAACGGCCACGAGCTGTCGTTCCTGCGAGCGTTCCGAGCCCTGGAGCCGCGGAAGCGCCAAGCAGCCTTATCTGCGATTTTACGGCTTCGCGATGGGCAGCCAATGGAGGAATGCTTTACCGAGTACTTTGTCGAGATCGGCCTGTCTCTGGCGGTCGCGCGCCAGAGCGCAGTGGAGGTGATTCAGAAGAGCGTAGCCGACCCAGTCGACTGGAGGCGGTTGCTAGACTGAAGCGCCACGCTCCCCGCTCGCCTCACCGGCGGACCGGGTGCCTGATCTCCTTAAAGCGAGGACCTCCGATTGAACGGACTTGAGCAATTCCGCGCCATAATGGATCATCCAGACGACAATGAGCGGCGTCTCGTCGAGCATCGCGATGCGCAGACGCGATGGCGCGCTGAGTTGGAGCGGCGACGAAAAGCCGCTGTGGCGGCCATCGAGCGAAGGCCGGGCGAGCGGCGGATTACGGGACTCGTCGACGACTATCTGATCGCGCTCAACTCCGAAGACCGTGCGGAGGCGCTCTGGAACTTGTCGGAGGCGCTATCGCCCAAACAGTTTTGGAAAACCGTCGCGCGGTGGTGGATCAGCTGTGATGCGACCTGGCCCTATCGTCGGAAGGCACTCAGGCTGATGCGCGTTCACGTGACCTTTGCGCCAGCGCAGCTTCGAGGTTCGCTCGATGACGAATGGACAGTCTATCGCGGCTGTTCGCGCGATCGGATTCGCGGCATCGCTTGGACACTAGATCGCCGTGTCGCAGAAAGCTTTGCGCATGGTCACCGGCTGATTCGGGCCCGAGACCCTGTAATCGCCTCGGCTCGCATCAAGCGGGCTTCGGTCTTCATATTCCCGCGCGGTCGGCGCGAGCGGGAGGTCGTGCTCGATCCCGGCGGCTTGACTAAGATCAGGATTGCTTTCCAGCCTTGCTCGCCCTGACCGGCCGGGCGCGCCTCGTCATTGCACTTTTCGTGTGCACTTTTTCGACAGTGCAATTTTTTCCGTTGCGTTCCCCCTTTGGTCTTCTACCGCGGCGGCTTCCGAGCGGTTCTCGACCGTTCCCCAAACCGTTCCCCAGGTCTGGCCCGGCTTCCATTTTTCACCGACAACCAGCCCGTAAGTCTTTGATCCGGTTGGTGGGCGATGACGGACTCGAACCGCCGGCCCGGTGGGCGATGAGGGATTCGAACCCCCGACCCCCTCGGTGTAAACGAGATGCTCTGCCAACTGAGCTAATCGCCCGAGCCACTGACCTTGTGACGCGGCTGGGAAGCCGCGCCACTTAATTTCGACCCGACCCTCGGCCTAGTTCAACGAGTCGCGCAACCGCCGGCCGGGCTTGAACTTCGCCTGCTTTGACGCGGCGATCTTGATTTTCTCGCCGGTCCGCGGGTTGCGGCCTTCCGAAGCCGCCCGCCGGGCAACCGAGAAGGTGCCGAACCCGACGAGCCGTACCTCGCCGCCACCTTTCAACGCGCCGGTGATCGAGTCGAACACCGCCTCGACTGCCTTGCTTGCGGCCGTTTTGGACAGATCGGCCTTACCCGCGACGGCATCGACGAGTTCGTTTCTATTCACGTGTCGCCCCCTACCCTTAAGTTCGGAGAAATTCTTGGCCGAAAACGAACCGGAGTGTAGAGCGCACCCTGCGGCCGGTCAACGCTGGCGCGCATGGCGAAAACGCGCTTTTTTTGGGCCTTACCGGGCCGTTGTGGCAGATCCACTTGAAGTAGATCGGCTAACGCACGGCCCGGTAATAGGAATCAATGCGTTAGAACGCCCGATCGCTCTTCGCCAGACGCGGGAATTACCGCAGGTTGCTCCACATCCTCGGTCCAGGTGATCGGAGTGAGCGGCCCGGCAAGGCCGTGCAGCAGCACTTCGTCGGCGGTGGTGACGGGAATGATCTTAAGCCCGCGCTTGACGTTGTCGGGGATCTCGGCGAGGTCTTTCTCGTTCTCGGCCGGGATCAGCACGGTCTTCAGCCCGCCGCTTAATGCCGCCAGCAGCTTCTCCTTGAGCCCGCCGATCGGCAGCACGCGGCCGCGCAGCGTGATCTCGCCGGTCATCGCGATGTCACGCCTGACCGGGATGCCGGTCAGCACCGACACGATCGTGGTGACCATGCCGACGCCCGCGGAGGGGCCATCCTTTGGCGTCGCGCCCTCCGGCACATGCACATGGATGTCCTTCTTCTCGAAGGCCGACGGCAGGATGCCGAACACCAGGCTGCGCGACTTGACGTAGCTTTCGGCCGCCTGGACCGACTCCTTCATCACGTCGCCGAGCTTGCCGGTCGCGATCACGCGGCCCTTGCCGGGCAACGTCACCGCCTCGATCGTCAATAATTCGCCGCCGACCTCGGTCCACGCCAGTCCGGTGGTGACGCCGACCAGATCCTCGGTCTCGGCGGCGCCGAAGCGGAAGCGCCGCACGCCGGCATATTTGTCGAGGTTGCGGCGGCTGACCGAGACCTTGCCTTCCTTCCCCGCCTTCTTCATCAAAATGTCTTTGATGGCCTTGCGGGTGAGGTTGGCGATCTCGCGCTCCAGGTTGCGTACCCCGGCTTCGCGCGTGTAGTAGCGGATGACGTCGCGCAGCGCGTCGTCGCTGATCGCCCATTCCGCCTTCTTGAGCCCGTGCGCCTCGATCTGCTTCGGGATCAGATGGCGCTTGGCGATCTCGAGCTTCTCGTCCTCGGTGTAGCCGGGGATGCGGATGATCTCCATGCGGTCCATCAGCGGCTGTGGCATGCGCAGCGTGTTGGCGGTGGTCACGAACATCACATCCGACAAATCGTAATCGACCTCGAGATAATGGTCGGCGAACGTCGAGTTCTGCTCCGGATCGAGCACTTCGAGCAGTGCCGAGGACGGGTCGCCGCGCCAGTCGGCGCCCAGCTTGTCGACCTCGTCCAGCAGGAACAGCGGGTTCGACGATTTGGCCTTCTTCATGCCCTGCAGGACCTTGCCCGGCATCGAGCCGATATAGGTCCGGCGATGGCCGCGGATCTCGGCCTCGTCGCGCACGCCGCCCAGCGACATGCGAACGAAATTGCGGCCGGTCGCCCTCGCCACCGATTTGCCGAGCGAGGTCTTGCCGACGCCCGGGGGGCCCACCAGGCAGAGGATCGGTCCCTTCATCTTTTTCATCCGCTGCTGGACAGCGAGATATTCGAGGATGCGCTCCTTGACCTTTTCCAGCCCGAAATGGTCGGCGTTGAGCACCTTCTCGGCGCTGGCGATGTCGCGCTTGATCTTGGTGCGGTGGTGCCAGGGCAGTGACAACATCCAATCGAGATAGTTGCGCACCACTGTCGCTTCCGCCGACATCGGGCTCATGCTGCGCAGCTTCTTAAGCTCCGCCATAGCCTTATCGCGCGCTTCCTTAGAGAATTTCGTCTTGGCGATCTTGGCTTCGAGTTCGGCCATCTCATCCTTGCCGTCCTCGCCTTCCCCCAGTTCTTTCTGGATCGCCTTCAATTGCTCGTTTAAGTAGTATTCGCGCTGTGTCTTCTCCATCTGGCGCTTGACGCGATTGCGGATCCGCTTCTCGACCTGGAGGACGCCGATCTCGCCTTCCATGTAGCCGAAGACCTTTTCGAGCCGTTCGGACACCGGAATGGTCTCGAGCAGCTCCTGCTTCTCCGGGATCTTCAGGGTAAGATGCGAGGCGACCGTGTCGGCGAGCTTGCCGGGGTCCTCGATCTGGTTGATCGAGACCAGCACCTCGGGCGGGATCTTCTTGTTGAGCTTGATGTACTGTTCGAACTGCGCGACCACGGTGCGGGCCAGCGCCTCGGTCTCCTGCGGCGGCGCACCGGCATCGCCCAGCCCCTCGGCATAGGCCTGGAAGAAAGCCTCGTTCTCGGCGAATTTCTGGATGCGCGCGCGCTGCCCGCCCTCGACCAGCACCTTGACGGTGCCGTCGGGCAGCTTCAGGAGCTGCAGTACCGTGCCGACCGTGCCGACCATGAAGATGTCGGACGTGCTGGGATCGTCCTGCGCGGCGCTTTTCTGGGTGACGAGCAGAATCTGCTTGTCGTCCTTCATCACGTCTTCGAGCGCGCGCACCGATTTCTCGCGGCCGACAAACAGCGGCACGATCATGTGCGGGAATACGACGATATCGCGGAGCGGCAGGACGGGATAGAGCGCAACGCGTGCAGGTTCTGACATAGGCCCTCTTTCCTTGGGGACCGGCCGCCGGATGGCGGGCGCGATCTGGCCCAGAGGCAACTAGCTTGGGCCGTGATTAGTTTGGCGCTTGACGGCCCGCCGTCAAGCCGGTGCCGTCATCGTGCCGCATCCCGGCCCTTCGCGGACACCGGATCAGTCGGCGGTGCCGCTCTCGCCGCGGCGGTCGGAGTAGATGTGCAGCGGCTTGGTGCGGCCGTCGACAACCTCGCGATTGATGACGATCTCGCTGACGCCGGCGAGACTCGGCAGCTCGAACATCGAATCGAGCAGGATCGCTTCCATGATCGAGCGCAGTCCACGCGCCCCGGTCTTGCGCGCGATCGCCCTCTGGGCGATGCCGCGCAGCGAGTCCTCGGTCAGTTCGAGTCGGACATCCTCCATTTCGAACAGGCGCTGGTATTGCTTGACGAGCGCGTTCTTCGGCTTGGTCAAGATGTCGACCAGCGCATCCTCGTCGAGGTCGTCGAGGGTCGCCACCACCGGTAGCCGGCCGACGAATTCGGGGATCAGCCCGAACTTGAGCAGATCCTCGGGTTCGAGGTCGCGCAGAATCTCGCCGGTCTTGCGCTCGTCGGGACCGCGCACCTCGGCGCCGAACCCGATCGATGTCCCCTGCCGACGCTGGGCGATGATTTTTTCCAAGCCCGCGAAGGCGCCGCCGCAGACGAACAGAATGTTGGTCGTGTCGACCTGCAGGAATTCCTGCTGCGGGTGCTTGCGGCCGCCTTGCGGCGGGACCGAGGCGATCGTCCCCTCCATGATCTTGAGGAGCGCCTGCTGCACGCCTTCACCCGACACGTCGCGGGTGATCGACGGGTTGTCGGATTTGCGCGAGATCTTGTCGACCTCGTCGATATAGACGATGCCGCGCTGCGCCCGTTCGACGTTGTAGTCGGCGGCCTGCAGCAGCTTCAGGATGATGTTCTCGACGTCCTCGCCGACATAGCCGGCCTCGGTCAAGGTCGTGGCGTCGGCCATCGTGAACGGCACATCGATGATCCGCGCCAGAGTCTGCGCCAAGAGCGTCTTGCCCGATCCGGTCGGCCCGACCAAAAGGATGTTCGACTTCGCCAGCTCGACATCGTTGTTTTTGGCGCTGTGCGCCAAGCGCTTGTAGTGGTTGTGGACGGCGACCGACAGCACGCGCTTGGCGTGGCTCTGGCCGATGACGTAATCGTCGAGCACGCGGCAGATGTCGCGCGGGCCCGGCACCCCGTCGCGCGACTTGACCAGCGTCGTCTTGTGCTCCTCACGGATGATGTCCATGCAGAGCTCGACGCATTCGTCGCAGATGAACACGGTCGGCCCGGCGATCAGTTTCCTGACCTCGTGCTGGCTCTTGCCGCAGAAGGAGCAGTACAGCGTGTTTTTTGAATCGCTGCCGCTGGACTTGGTCATCGCCGCTCCGTCGTTTCCCAGACGCAGGCAGGGCGGCCGGAACCGCCGAACCGGCGCGGGGTCTGGGCGTCGTGCGACACCCTCCCCCGATTATCCAAGTATATGTGCTCCGACTGGATCAACAACTAGTTAAATCCTAAACGGTTGCGGCGAAGCGACTGAGACGCGCCTCAAGCCCTGGCCTTTTCATCGGCCGTGGTCGGGCGCGCCTCGACGACTTCGTCGATCAACCCAAACGTCTTTGCTTCGAGCGGCGACAGGAACTTGTCGCGTTCGAGCGCATTGACGATCGCGTCAAGCGGCTGTCCTGTGTGCTTAACGTAAATATCGTTCAGACGTGCCCTCAAAGCGAGAATCTCGCGGGCCTGAATCTCGATGTCGGTCGCCTGCCCCTGCGCGCCGCCGGAGGGCTGGTGGATCATGATGCGCGAATTGGGCAGCGAGAAGCGCTTGCCCGGCGCGCCGGCGCAGAGCAGCAGCGAGCCGGCCGAAGCGGCCTGGCCGATGCACACGGTCGAGACCGGCGAGCGGATGTATTGCATCGTGTCGTACATCGCCAGGCTGGAGGTCACCACCCCGCCGGGCGAGTTGATGTACAAGGCGATGTCCTTGCTCGGGTTCTCAGCTTCGAGGAACAGCAATTGGGCGCAAATCAGGCTGGCGACCGCGTCGTGGATCGGCCCGACCAGGAAGATGATCCGCTCCTTCAACAGCCGCGAATAGATGTCGTAGGCGCGCTCGCCGCGGTTGGTCTGCTCGACCACCATGGGCACCAGGTTGTTCATGTAATGTTCGTAAGGATCGTTCATTCCGTCTCTCCTTTGCGCGGCCGCTTGGTTGCACTGCGCGCGCCGGTTTGTCTGCGTGGTTTCTTCTCCGTCGGCTTTTCCTCCGGCTGGCCGGTTTCGTCGGAGGCTTCGTCGGCCTCGGTCATCGCCAGCAGCTCCTGCGGGCTCACCTTGCGCTCGGCGGGCTTCGCCAGCTCGACGATATAGTCGACGACCTTTTCCTCGAAAATGGGCGCCCGTAGATTGCCGGCCGCGTCCGGGTTATTGCGATAGTAATCGAGCACTTGCCGTTCCGCGCCGGGAAAACGCTGGGCTTCCCGGATCAAGGCCTGGTTGAGTTCATCCTGAGTGACGCTGATATTGGCATTGCGGCCGACTTCGGCAAGCAGCAGGCCGAGACGGACACGGCGCTCGGCGAGACTGCGGTATTCGGTCTTGAGCTTCTCGTCCGCTTCCGTCGGCGCGGCCGGTTCGGCCGCCGCCGCGCCGGAAGCATCGCCAGATGGGGGAGCCTCGCCAGATGGGGTAGCCTCGCCGGCCGCCGGGGCCGGTTCGGCCGCCGCCGCGCCGAGAGCATCGCCGGGCGGGGGGGCGGCAACGTAGGCCTTCGGCAACGTAGGCCTTCTCCGCTTCGTGCTGCTGCCAGATATTGTTGAACTCGATCTCGACCATCCCCGGCGGCACCGGGAAATCGTGGGCCGCGGCCAGCTGATCGAGCAGCTGGCGCTTCATCCGCTGCCGGGTCACGGCGCTGTAGTCGCGGGCGATGCGGTCCTTCACCTCCTGGCGCAGCTCGGCGAGGTTTTCGAGCCCGACCTCGGCAGCCAGCGCATCGTCGATGACGGCCGGCTGGCGCTCGCGCACCTCCTTCACCGCGACGTCGAACAGCGCCTCCTTGCCGGCGAAGTCGGGATTGCCGTAATCCTCGGGGAGCGTGACCTTGACCGCGCGATCTTGGCCGGTCTCGACGCCGACGAGCTGCTCGGTGAAGCCGGGAAGCTGGCCTGCGGCGCCAAGCTCGACCTGCCTGCCCTCGCCTTTGGTGCCGGGAATCTCCTGCCCGCCGACCTTGCCGGCGACATCGATGACGAGGATGTCGCCGGATTTAGCGGCGCGCGTGACGGGTTCGGATTTGCGATACTGCTCGGCGATCCGGGCGAGCGCCTTGTCGACATCGTCGTCGGGGACATCGACGGTCAGCCGCTCGAGCCCCAGCGTCCCGAAATCGGGCTGGGGGATCTCGGGCAGCACCTCGACCGACACGGTGTATTCGAAATCGGCGCCTTCCGCGGCCGAGACGATCTCGACCTTGGGCGGCAGCGCCGGCCGCAAATTCTGCTCGCGCATCATCTCGGCCGAGCTGTCCTGCACGGTATGCTCGAGCACCTCGCCGCGAATCGCGGAACCGTAGCGCTGGCGCAACAGCGATTGCGGCACCTTCCCCGGCCGGAACCCCGGCAAGCGGATCTGGCGGCCAAGCTGGGTGAGGCGAGTGCTGATCTGGTTTTCGAGATCGCCGGCGGGGATGACGACCTTGAATTCGCGCTTCAACCCGTCGGCGTTGGTCTCGGTCACTTGCATTTGATGACACTCATGTTCTTGGGAGGATCGACCCGGCTAGAGACCGGCGCTGGTGCGGGCGGAGGGATTTGAACCCCCACGATTTTCACCGCTGGAACCTAAATTAAATCCAGTGCGTCTACCAATTCCGCCACGCCCGCCGCCAAGCTAGCATAAGAGGGGCCGCCGGCGCGCCGCATCGGCCGCGCGCGTTCTAACATACTCGCCGCAGCTAACATAAGAGAACGCGCCGCCGCTCAGCGCTGGCGCAGCAGGTGACGCACGGCCGATGAGGCCACGACCCGCCCCTCGCCGCGATAAGCCTCGTGATTGGCCTCGATATGATCGAGCTGGTAGAGATAGTTGACCATGATCCCGGCGGATTGCTGCAGCCCCTTTTCCGAGAGATCGCCCTGCCAGTTGAGCCGCTCGACGCGCGCGCCGTTGGTCAGATGGAAATGCGCGACCGGGTCCGCGGCGCGACCGAGACGGCCCTTTTCCAACAGCAGGTATTGCGCACAAAGCCGCAACAACGGCTCGCGTATCGCTTCGGAGAGCGCGGGGTCGGCGGGCCATTCCGGCCGGCCGAGCAGCGCCGCCAGATCGGGCTCCGTCGCACCGTTGCCGGCGACCGCGGACAGCGCCTTGGCCTCGGCCGGCAACAGCAAATCGGGGCGCAGCCGTTCCGTCACGAGCCAAGCCCGGAAGCCCGGAACCGGCGACAGCGTTGCGAAGACCTTGAGCCGCGGCATCTCGCGGGTGAGCGCGTCGACGACCCGCTTGATCAGGAAATCGCCGAAGCTGATCCCGTTAAGGCCGCGCTGGCAGTTCGAGATCGAGTAGAAGATCGCGCTGTCGGCGGTGTTGGGGTCGCCGTGCGGCGCGGTCTCGTCGAGCAGCGCATGGATGTTGCCGGCCATGCCCTTGACGAGCGCCACCTCGACGAAGATCAAGGGTTCGTCCGGCATGCGCGGATGGAAGAACGCGAAGCAGCGGCGATCGGCCTCCAGCCGATTCTTGAGGTCGGTCCAGCCCTGGATCTCGTGCACCGCCTCGTAGGCGATGAGCTTTTCCAGCAGCGCTGCCGGCGACTCCCAGCTGATCTGCTTCAGTTCGAGAAAGCCGATGTCAAACCAGTCGGCCAGAAGCTCGCGCAGATCCTCGGCGAGGCCGCGCAGCGCCATGTCGCCGCCGGCAAGCGCGATCAACTCGCCGCGGCGGTCGACCAGGAACTTGACGCCTTCGGGCAGCGCGTTGAACTGTCGCAGGAGCCGCAGCCGCGGCGGCGTCAGCGCGGCGCGCATCGCCTGCTCGGCGGCGGCGCGCTCGGCCGGAATCTTGCCCGCCGCGAGCCGCGAGCAGCAGCGATCCACCGCGGCATGGTCGACGTCGAACTCCTCGGCCAGCACATGCAGGAAGCGCTCGCGTCCGGCTCGGTTGAGCGCCAGGTAGGTGCGGCCGAGCTCCGCGGCGCGGGCCCGGGCGCCGACTTCTCCGCCGGCGCCGTCGAGGCAGCTCTGCATCTGCTGGCGCAGGCGCTGCGCGTCGTCCTCGGGCAGGTCGGACCGTGGCATGCCGCTCAAGACGCCGCGCGTCGAACTGGCGATGTCGCGCCAGACATCGCGCAACTTCGCGCGGGTGCGGTCGACGACCGTGTCGAAAAAACCGATCGGTGCACGCTCGCTCATGCCGGGCCCACCCGTGTTGGAGCAATAGTGTGCGCCAGTTGTTGCAATCCTGCGAGGGCCGCGGGAAGCGTATCGATCAGGTCCTCGGCGACCAGACCGACGCCAAAGCGGCGCGCCGCTTCGCCATGCAGCCAGGCGGCGGCGCAGGCGGCCTCGAAGGCGGGCATGCCCTGGGCCAGCAGCCCCAGCACAATGCCGGCCAGCACATCGCCGGAACCGGCGGTCGCGAGCTCGGGCGGCGCATTCTCGTTGATCGCGGCGCGGCCGTCGGGCGCGGCGATCACCGTGTCGGCGCCCTTCAGCAAGACCACGGCGCCACTCGCCTTGGCCGCCCGGAGCGCCCGCTCGAGCTTGCTGCCCGAGGCATCGAACAGCCGCGCGAATTCCCCCTCATGCGGGGTCAACACGCAGGGAGAACGGATCGCATCGAACAAATCCGCGGGCCTGTCGGCGAAAACCGTCAAGGCATCGGCGTCGAGCACCGCCCGCTTGCCGGCGGCGAGAATCTTGGCGGTGTTCTCGCGGGTTAATCGGCCCCGGCGCCGGCGCCGGGGCCGATTAGCGCGGCATTGCGCCGCGGGTCGGCGAGCAACGCGGCAAAATCACCGGGCCCGGCAACCGGCGCGACGATGACCCCGGTCAGCGCCGCGGCATAGATCGGAAAGGCCGGCTCGGGCGCCGCGACGGTGACGAGCCCGGCGCCGACCCGCGCCGCCGCGCGCGCCGCCAGCCGTCCCGCCCCGGTCATCACCGCCCCGCCGGCGATAAGCGCATGGCCGCGCGAATATTTGTGGCCCATCGTCTCGGCACAGGGAAACTCGCCGAGCCACAACGCGGGATTGTTCGCCGCCGTATTCGGCGCAACGGCATCGAGAACGCTCGCGGCAATGCCGATTTGCGCGACGCTCGTCTCGCCGCAATTCAGCCGGCCGGGCAGCAGCAAATGGCCCGGCTTGCGGCGGAAGAAGGTGACGGTCAGCGCCGCTTTCGGCGCGACGCCGCGGATTGCGCCGTTGGCCCCGTCGACGCCGCTCGGCACATCGACCGCGACGACCGGCAGGTCGCGCGCGTTCAGCGCCCCGATAATTTCAGCGGCAATGCCCCCGACCGCCCGAGTGAGACCCGCGCCGAACAGCGCGTCGACGACAAGCCCCGCACCATCGAGCGCGCCGATGCCGAGCGGCTCGACCGTCCCGGGCCAGCGCGACGCGGCCCACGCGGCATCGCCCTTCAGCCCCGCGCGCTCGCCGAGCAGCGCCAGCCGCACCGCCCAGCCGCGCTCGGCCAGGATGCACGCTGCGACAAACCCGTCGCCGCCGTTGTTTCCAGGTCCGCACAGCACCGCGACCGGCCGCGGCGGCCATCGCCGGCTGATCGCATCGGCGACCGCCCGCCCGGCGCTCTCCATCAGCACGGCGCCGGCAACACCGCCGGCGATCGTCAGCCGGTCCGCCTCGCCCATCTGCCGCGGAGTCAACAGGGCGTGATCCGCCCAACCTGCGGGTGAACTGGTCATGGACTAAAAATGGGGTCAAATCGCGCGGCGAAAAGGCAAGTCCGCGCGCGCCCGACCGGCGCCGTCATCCGACGCCGTTCTTGCGGCCCTGCGCTTGACCTTGCGCTTGCGATTCGCTACCTCCAGCCGGGACGGCGGGTGTAGCTCAGGTGGTTAGAGCGCCAGATTGTGGATCTGGAGGTCGCGGGTTCGAGACCCGTCACTCGCCCCA
>Ga0209483_1002825_pt1 | contig 11811 bp, 11 predicted proteins | sample NGEPerA_FD_184508 | JGI IMG/M metagenome (GOLD analysis project Ga0209483, IMG submission 184508) | Arctic peat soil microbial communities from the Barrow Environmental Observatory site, Barrow, Alaska, USA - NGEE PermafrostL2-A... | ecosystem: Environmental > Terrestrial > Soil > Wetlands >... | reverse complement strand
CGCATCGTCTCGTCGAGTTGGCCGAGGAGTCTGACGTCGCGAGTCGCCGGGACATGATGTTTAGGGGCGAGCACATCAACGTCTCGGAGAACCGCGCCGTACTCCATGTCGCGCTCCGCATGCCGTCTGGAACGAGCCTCGTCGTCGACGGCACCGACGTGGTGAAAGAAGTCCACGAGGTCCTCGACCGGATGAGAGCGTTCAGCGACCGCGTGCGCTCGGGCGAGTGGCGGGGCCACACTGGCAAACCCATTCGCAACATCGTCAACGTCGGGATCGGGGGATCAGACCTCGGCCCAGTCATGGCCTACGAGGCGCTTCGCCACTATTCGAAGCGGGACTTGACGTTTCGCTTCGTCTCGAACGTCGACTCGACCGACTTCGTAGAAACCACGAGGGACCTGGCCGCAGAAGAGACGCTGTTCATTATCTCATCGAAGACCTTCGTCACCTTAGAGACCCTCACGAATGCGGCATCCGCTCGCAAGTGGGTAGTCCAACAACTGGGCGACGAAGCGGCGGTCGCGAAGCACTTCGTCGCGGTCTCGACGGCAGCGGACCGAGTGTCGGCGTTCGGGATCGACCCGACCAACATGTTCGGGTTCTGGGACTGGGTAGGCGGCCGCTACTCGATGGACTCCGCCATCGGCCTCTCGACCATGTTGGCCATCGGACCGGACAACTTCGACGAGCTCCTCGCAGGCTTTCACGCCATGGACGAACACTTCAAGACTGCTCCCCTCGCCTCGAACCTACCCGTCCTGATGGGACTGTTGGCCGTCTGGTACGGCGGGTTCTTCGACGCCCAGACGATCGGCGTCATGCCCTACGACCAATACCTCAAGCGCTTCCCCGCATACCTGCAGCAGCTCACGATGGAGTCCAACGGCAAACACGTCACCGTGGTGGGAGATCACGTCGACTATGACACTGGAGCCGTCTACTGGGGCGAGCCGGGGACGAACGGACAGCACAGCTTCTACCAGCTCATCCACCAAGGAACCCGACTCATACCCGTCGACCTTCTCGGCTTCGGCCGGAGCCTCAACCCGTTGGGTGACCACCACGACATTCTCTCCTCCAACGTCTTTGCACAGGCCCAGGCCCTGGCGTTCGGCAAGACGGCCGAAGAGGTACGAGCCGAGGGGACACCAGAAGCTGTCGTGCTCCACCGGGTGATGGAAGGCAACCGCCCGACGAACGTCTTGTTGGCCGATGTGCTCACGCCCAGGATCCTCGGCACGCTCGTGGCACTTTATGAGCACAGCGTGTTCACCCAGGGGGCGATCTGGGGCGTCGACTCCTTCGACCAGTGGGGAGTGGAGCTCGGCAAGGTGCTTGCCGCGCAGATCATCCCGGAACTCAAGAGCGAGGAGGAGCCAGATCTCGCGCATGACTCGTCGACCAACGCGTTGATTCGACGGTACCGGGCTTTGAAGGGTGCGGGAGCCTGACGACGTGGGGCTGATCAGTTGATGGCGCTCCAGATGATCTCGTCGGCCTCGGTCGTCTAAGGAGCGGGCATGCGTCCTTAGCCGTATGCACCCGATTGGATGGGCTCAACGAGCCCGCCCCTGGCGACGAGAACGGTGGTCACGAGGACGGGTGGGAAGAGCCCGTGCTCAACGACACCAGGCGTGGACTCGAAAAGGTTGGCGAGCGCTGCAGGGTCATCAAAGGAGCCCGTGTGGTCGGCGATGACGCCACCATCAGGGCTCCTCGGCACCGCCCGACGCGTGAACGGTCCGAGTCGAAAGAGGGTGGATTCGAGGCCGAACGGTACGAGCTCGAGAGGCACCGGCGGGTGGAGGGTCGACACCGGCTTCCTCGAGTCGACGATCACGATGAAACGATCGGCCGAGACGGCGACGAGCTTCTCCCTTGTGTGGGCCGCGCCTCCGCACTTCACGAGCCAGCCGTCTTTGGCAACCTGGTCGGCTCCATCGATCGCGAGGTCGATATGGTCCAACTTCGCAAAGGACTCGACCCGGAGGCCGAGCGCCCGGGCGGAGGCCTCGGTGCGGGGCGAGCTCGCAACACAGCGCAGCGACAGACGCCGTCGAGCAAGCGCTGGCAAGAGGAACGCCACGGTCGACCCTGCGCCGAGTCCCACCGTCATGCCCGCTTCGACCAGCTCGGCTGCCGCTTCAGCCGCTGCCTGCTTCTCCAGCTCCACGTCCACGACCGTCGTCTCCCACCAGCGCTCGAAGCTGCCGCATAGTAGGGAGAATAGTTAATGCCGATAGGAGCTCTCCGATGACCCTTGGCTACGACCAGCCGCTATATCTGTTGGCCTTCGATCATCGAGGGTCGTTCGAACAAGGACTCTTCGGCGTCAAAGAGCCGGTTTTGGCCGACGTGAGGGCTGGCATCGTCGACGCCAAGGAGCTGATATTCGAAGGTCACCTCGAAGCCGTGAACAGTGGCGCCGTGCCAGCCGCAGCTGCGGGCGTGCTCGTCGACGAGGAGTTCGGGGCTTCGGTGGCACGAAAAGCAAAGGCGACGGATACGCCTCTCGCCATGCCGGTCGAACGGTCGGGCCAAGACGAGTTCCAGTTCGAGTTCGGCGAGGACTTCGCCAAGCACATAGAGACGTCCGACCCCACCTTCGCCAAGGTTCTCGTGCGCTACAACCCGGAAGGCGATGTCGAGCTGAACAGCCGGCAGGCCGATCGCCTGGCACAGCTCTCCCGGTGGCTCCGCGAGCACGAGCGCAGGTTCCTCTTCGAGCTACTGGTTCCCGCTACGACCGGACAGCTCGATCGCTACGAGGGCCAGGGGAACTACGACCGGGAGCTACGTCCTGCCCTCGTCGTCGAGGCGATCGAGCGTCTGCAGGCCGCCGACGTCGAGCCCGACGTCTGGAAGATCGAAGGACTCGACCAAGCTGAAGCGTGCCGACGCGCCCAAGGTCGTCGAGTGGCTGCGGGTGGCGTCGTCGGTGGAGGGCTTCGACGGCTTCGCCGTCGGCAGGACCATCTGGAACGACCCGCTCCGGAGATTCCTGGCCGGAGATGTCGGCCGTGAAGAGGTGGTTCACGAGATCGCAACGCGCTACAAAGAGATGTACGACGCGTACGTCACGGCCACGTGATGTCGCGTGTCCGACGCCGCGCCCAGTCCAGACTCCTTGGTACGTGTGACGAGAAGGAGAAGAACGAGTCATGAGTGCGCCCGCGATTCGCCTGATGTTGGCCGACGTCGACGGTACTCTGGTCACTCAGGACAAGCTCTTGACGGATCGGGCAATCGAGGCAGTCCACCGTATGAACGACGCAGGGATCCTCTTCGCCGTTACGAGCGGCAGGCCACCGAAGGGCATGTCGATGCTGCTCGAGCCCCTCGCTCTCACCACGCCGATCGCGGCATTCAACGGTGGCATGATCGTCGACGACCAGATGCAGACGATCGAGCAGCGGACGGTCCCGGCGGAGGTGGTCGGCCCGATGATCGAGCTCATCACCTCCTTCGGCCTTGACGTCTGGGTCTATCAGGGTGCGGAGTGGCTACTGCAGCACGACAAAGGGCCTCACGTGGATCGGGAGGCTTGGACGGTGAAGTTTCCCCCGAAGGTCGTGACGAGCTACGAAGGAGTCACCGACCGGGTGAGCAAGATCACCGGGGTGAGCGACGACCGGGCCAAGATTGACCAAGCCACAGCGGCCGCGCAGGCGAAGTTCGGCCAGCGCGTCTCAGCCGCCCAGTCGCAGCCTTACTACCTAGATGTCACCAACCCCGATGCCAACAAAGGCGACGTCGTCAAGTTTCTCGCGTCGAAGTACAAGCTGTCCAACGAAGAGATCGCCACCATCGGCGACATGCCGAACGACATCTTGATGTTCGCCCACTCAGGAACGAGTATCGCGATGGGCAACGCGGCGCCTGAGGTACAGCGAGCCGCACGCTTTGTCACAAGTTCCAACGAGGAGGAGGGGTTCGCCAACGCCGTCGACCAGTTTGTCCTCCGCTCTTCGGGGAAACCGACGTGAGACGAAGCGGACCGGCGTCGATTCGTTCGTCATAGTTACCGGCGGAGCTCGACTTCACAGTGCCGTCGCGCTACGGATCGACGACCGCGATCTCCGTGCCATCTTCGCCGAACTCCATGACGTCGTGGCCGGTGGAGCGTAGGAGCTCCGGGTAGCGCCAGAGCACGAGGCCGATCCCGACGAGGGATAGCAGACCGCCGGACCAGATCGCGAAATTTGTCCCGCCGATCACCGACGCGACTCCCGCCTCGGTGGCACCCAGCCCATTCGCCGACACAGCCGAGCCGTAGAAGACGCCGTTTAGACGGCCGCGCAGGCGGTTGGGGACCGTCGTCTGGAAGATGGCGGAACGAAAGATCGTCCCGATCATGTCCGCTCCCCCCGCCACCGCAAGCAGACCGATGCCAACCGCGAGGATCGGAATGAATCCGAGCAGCGCAATCGCAACACCCCACACCACCATGCAGACCACGACGGCGCGGCCGCGGAACTTGATGTGGCGGACCCACCCGGAGAACAAGGAGCCCACGAGCGCGCCCATTCCCGGCGCCGCGTAGAGCAGCCCGACATCCCCGGCACCGCCGTGGTAAATGCGCAGCGCGAGCGCCGGGAAGACGGCCTTTGGCATGCCGAAGATCATGGAGCTGAGATCGAGGGCGATGAGTGAGATGAGGAACCGGTTGCTCCTCGCATAGCGAAGGCCCTCGATGACCGAGCGGACGCCAAAGGGCGTGCCGCCCTCACCTGGCTTAAGTCGCGGAAGGGTGAACGCCGCTGCTAACACGGCGGTGAATCCCACCGCATCGATCGCGTAGAGCGACTTCAGCCCGACGGTTGAGATCAACACGCCGGCGAGCGCCGGACCGAGGATCAGACCGGACTGCTGGGTGATCCCTGACAGCGCGGACGCGCTCGCGAGCTGCTCTTTCGGCACGATCCCGGCAATGATCGAACCGCGGGCCGGATTGTTGACCGCCTGGAATCCCGAGGCGGCCGCGACGCAGACGAACAGCGCCGCGATAGTCGGATGGCCGAGCGCCGTGTTCAAAAAGAGCCCGGTGCTCGTCATCGCAAGTGCGACCTGCGCGCAGATGATGACGAGGCGACGGTCGATCGCATCGGCGATCGAGCCCCCGAACAGCGACCCGAACAGCGACGGCCCGAGCTGGACCAAGCCGATCAGGCCGACCATCAACGTCGAGCGCGTTATCAAGTAAGTCTGGTACGAGATCGCGACGACTGTCAGCTGGTTGCCGATGTTCGAAATCGACTGACCCATCCAGAGGCGCCGAAAGTCCCGATTTTCACGGATCGGTGAAAGATCGGCGAAAATTCTCGCCATCTAGCCGGGCGTCTCGTCGGACATGACCGGGCCAATCATCTTCGTATCCTACGAAACCGGGGTCGCCCCGCCGCGCAGAAGCGACGATGCGAGTTACAACTCAACCCCAACGGCTGACTACCCAAATTGCGGTAGGGACCGCCCTTTCGGGCACCCGCACAGATCCCAGCGTGCGCTGCTAACGCACTGGGCTCCTGCCTTGGATACGAACGTTGAAGCGCACGATGGGGAACGGATGCACGGGGCGGGCAGGCGGGAACCACCGTTTGACGTAGAGGCGCATCCGGCTCCAGTTGACCCGGGTGCGCTGGCTGCGGCGCCGGAGCGCATTGAACCAGTACCGAGTCACCTCGTCACAGAACGTCTGCACGGCATCGGTGTTGCCGGGAACGGCGTAGTAGGCGAGATGCCCTCGCACCACGGAGCCGAGCCAGCGCCCCTGTTCGGGGATGGGAAGGTGCCGGCGTCGCTTGATCTCGTCCTTGACCTCGGCAAGCTTGGCCCGCATCCGTTTCGAGATGGTCTTGCGCTTCACCCAGAACCGCCCTGCCTTGTTCTTCCCGCAGATGTGCGTGAAGCCCAAGAATTCAAACGTATCCGGCTTCCCCTCGCCACGTGCCGCACGATTCCGGGTGGCGTTGCGCCCGAACTCGATGAGCCTCGTCTTGTCGGGGTGCAGTTCCAGGTTGAACTTCGCAAACCGCTCTCGAAGGTCGACGAGAAACTGCTCGGCGTCAGACTTGTGCTCGAACCCGGCGACAAAGTCGTCGGCGAACCTCACGATGATCACGTCACCGTGGGCGTGCCTCCTCCTCCACTGCCGGACCCATCGGTCGAGGACGTAGTGGAGGTAGACGTTGGCGAGGAGGGGAGATGCACTCGCCCCTTGGGGCGCTCCCTCGTCGCTCGCCGTCCACGCCCCGTCCTCGATCACCCCTGCGGCCAACCACTTCTTGATCAGCCGCAGGACCCTTTTGTCCGCTATCCGGTGCTGGAGAAACTTTTCCAACCAAACGTGATCGAGCTGGGTGAAAAAGTTGCTGACATCAGCGTCCAGCACATAGTTCACCTTCTTCTTTTCGATCCCGACCGTCAACGCATCGAGTGCGTCGTGGGGACTACGTCCCGGCCGGAACCCATAGGAGTAGCCGAGGAAGTCCTCCTCGTAGATCGCATTCAGCACCTCGACAACCGCCCGTTGGAGGACCTTGTCCTCCAGGGTGGCTATTCCGAGCGGGCGTTGGCGCCCGTCCGGTTTCGGTATGAACACTCTCCGAGACGGACTTGCCCGGTAGGCACCGCAGTGGACTCGTACGAGCAGGTCTTCGAGGTTCGCTCGAAGGTCCTTCCCGTACTCCTCCCACGTGACCCCGTCCACCCCCGGAGCGGCCTTGGGGCGAATCGCCCAGTAGGCCGTATGGAGGCGGTCGAGGTCGACGTGATGCAGCAGTGCCGTGAACTTTGCGTCCTTGTCCTTGCGTGCTACTTCACGCACACGGTCGAGCCCGCTTGACACGCCCTGCCCGGCACTGCGTCCGGGACGTGATGGGTCGTCTGTGTTCTCCTTGGCCAGCCCCCTTCCCTCCACCGCCTCCGCAGCGATGACCGCAGTCATCACCTTGTTCGACGGCTTCGTCGGTAGTACGGGGCTGTCAGACTTCCCACGCTCGTACATCTCAGGATTGCGGCCTTGGCCTTGCCTGAGCGGCCCACCCGGTGATCAACCCGATGGGCGAGCGTGGGATCTCCCGGTTCTCGCGCATGGAGACTCCGTACATGCACAGGTTCTCTGACCGCGCAGGGTCCGACGACAGCTCGCAATAGCGCTGCCGTCGATGTTGCCTTCCGCTTCGTTTGACAGCGTCGGCACCCCGAACTCCATGATTTCGCGGCTCAATGGCTGGCCTGTACGTACCCCTGTCCAACGCTTCGCTTGCGTCCTTGCGGACGCCGACGCAGGACTCGGGGCCATCGTGGATCGCTACTCCTTCGATGTAGAGCGTTCTCATCTCCTTCTCCATGCCGGTTTATCCCGGCGCTCCAAACGTCCTGGTAGGTATCACTTCAGGGCGCGGACCTGGAATCCGGTGTCGGTTTGCAGCACCTTCCATCCTTCATGCGCAAATGAGAGTGCTTCGTCGATACCGTGGTCGATCACGTGGCGGGCGAAGCGGCCTTTGGCGGCTTTTGCGATGTGGCCTGCCGCACCGCGGCCTTGTGCTTCAACAAAGTCGACCCGGACGACGGGGCCGAAGCGTTGCCACTCGATCGCGCTGCGGTGTTCCGCAGTGAGCAGATCGATCACCGTCGTTCCGCGTCGGCTCGGGCGGACGAGGTCAGTGATCATCGGCCGCCAAAAATGGGCGAGATTCCCGATCCCGGGCAAGTTCGATTGCATTCCCAGTCGATAGTCGGCGATGTAGTCCTGAGCGGAAGTAATGCCGTAGAGGGCCGAGGGAACGAGGATGCGGGCGCGCACTGTCGGTGCCAAGGTGCTCGGCTCGAGAGCGTCCCAGACGACGCCGCTATACCGCTTCCAGGCGGGAAGGAGCGGCGCGGCGCCGTCGATCAGTCGCTGGGTCGCGACGACGGCTCGGTCGAGAAGCTCACCGCGCACCCGGAGAAGCTTGCTCTTCTCCGACTCACTCGCTGCGGCCATCACCTTCGCGAGAGCCTCGAGGACTGCCGTGCGGGGTTTGCAGAGCTCTGCAGCGAACCGATCAGGTGAATTTCCGCGTCGACCGCCCTGGGACTTCCCTTCCGACGGGGGAAGCAGCATCAGTTGCGAAGCCATGACGGCAACCGTAGCGAGATGTCATTCGGAATCGGAGACATTTTCTCGCTACAGAACGCAGCCGGTTCTGGTGCATGACGCAATCCCCGGCTACATGGTCCGGCGACCGAAGCCACGCGGCTAGCGATCGTCATGCTTACCTTCGCTTGACTCAGGTATTCACGATGCGGGCGGGGCGACGCTCGCGTCATACTGGCCAGACCGACGAAGGGCATCGGCGATGAACCCGTCGGCCTTCAGCTCCTCAACGAAAGCATGAAGGAAATTGATCGTCGCGGATTCGCGACCTCGCGAGGTACCAACCGCTTGCTGGATCTCCATGAATCTCGGCTCTAGCATCCGGACGCCGGGCTGGGAGGCCACGAACGCCGCCATCGGCTGGCGGATGCCGGCCGCGACCTCCAGCTGCTGTTCGATGAACGCGACGACGCCATCGCTCGCGCGCACCAGTTGCGCGTGGGCCAGAGTGCGCGTGAGAAACAGGTCGTAAGCGGAGCCCTCGTTGGCACCGATGCGAACGCCGGGCTGGTCCACGTCCGCCGGCGAAGTCATGGACGAGCCTTCGGCGACGACAAACACTCCCTCAATAACCACGTACGGCGCGGTGAACGCGACAGTCTCCGCGCGGGCAGGCTCGACGGCCAAGAAGCAGATATCGGCGCGGCCCTGGTTCATCGCCTCGAACGACTCTTTGGCCGCTAGAAAGCAGAGCAGTTCGACGCCAACACCAAGTCGGGCGCCAAGCTCGCGGGCGATATCGACGGTTACGCCGCTCGGGTCCGTCTCGTTGCCTTGAGCCAGTACCGAGTTTCCAAGATTGATCGAGGCTCGCAAAGTGCCGATCGGGACGAGGTCGCTCAGGATATCCATGGCGTATTCTGGCATGTCGTCCGAGACGGATTCCAGGTGCTTGGCGCCGATCGCAAACTTCCACTCGCAAGAGACCGTCACGGGGCCGCTGATCGACCATCGGTCCTATCGCATCCCAGAAGGTCGGCCCTGGACCCTTGAATCGGCCTGGAAATCCTGGAGGCTCCATACCTTGGAAGTGAGGATGGAGCATGACCGAAGATCACCAGACCCAGAGGCGTTACCCGCCTGAGCTTAAGGACCGCGCGGTGCGCATGGTGCTGGAGCTGAAACAGCAGGATCCGAACGATCACAGCGTGATCAGCCGCGTGGCCCGACAGCTCGGTATCGGCACCGAGTCACTCCGGATCTGGGCCCGCCAGGCCGAGATCGACGGTGGTGTCCGACCGGGAGTCACCTCAGCCGAGCAGGCCGAGATCGCCGAGCTCCGCAAGGAAGTGAAGGAACTCCGCCGCGCGAACGACATCTTGCAAGCCGCGGCAAGTTTCTTTGGGGCGGAGCTCGACCGCCGATCGAAGAAGTAGTCACCTTCATCGACACCCACCGCGACAAAGAGAGCGGTGGGTGTCGATGGGGGGTCGAGCCGATCTGCGAGCAACTCGCCGTCGCCCCCTCCACCTACTACGCCGCCAAGTCCCGTCCACCTTCGGCGCGTGCCGTCCGTGACGCTGAGATCGGACCGGCGCTCACCGAGCTCTGGAAGAAGAACTACTCGGTCTATGGACGTCGCAAGCTGACCAAAGCTGCCCGTCGAGCCGGAATCGAGGTCGGTCGTGACCAGGTGGCGCGTCTCATGGCAGCCCAGGGCATCCGCGGAGCGAGCCGGGCGAAGAAGCGGTTCACGACCAAGTCCGATCCCTCGCACGTACGCGCCCCCGACCTCGTGAAGCGTGCCTTCTCCGCCACGCGACCGGACCAGTTGTGGGTCTCGGACTTCACCTACTGCTCGACGTGGTCGGGCATCGTCTACGTCGCGTTCATTGTCGACGTCTTCTCGCGAAGGATCGTCGGCTGGAAGGCGGCGCGATCGATGACGACCGCTCTGGTGCTTGACGCACTGAACATGGCGGCGTGGACGAGGCCTCACAACGACATCGCCGGCGTGATTGCCCACTCTGATTATGCCGAGGTTTTCGTTAAAGCCGAGGAATGCCCGTTTGGGCTGTGCCGGGAGGGTTGCCTGACGGGTTTCTCGGCTTAACGTTTGGTGCTAGCGGAGGCTGTAGAGGGCTCGCAGCTTGGCTTCGCTGAGATGGTCCGTCCTCGGGTCGCCGAGTGCTGGTGTAGCTGCGTTGATGGCCTGCCGCATCATGTCCAGGGTCGCGAAAGCATAGAAAGCCGCGGTTGTCGAGGCGTTCTCGTGGCCCAGGAGACGCATGATGATCGGCAGTGGGATGCCTTGCTGGTAAAGGTCCATCGCTTTGGTCTTTCGGAGCATGTGGCAGTGGATTTTCTCTGGGATCGACGGACAGGTCGTGCGGGCGGCCTGGGCGGCTTGCGTGAGCACGGCGGCGACCGTGTCGGCTGACAACTCGGCTGGTTGCCCGTGGTGGGTGCTGTAGAACACCGGTCTGGTTGTGGGGAGCCTTGCGGTATTGGGGTGGAATTCGGCGAGGTAAACCTGCAGGTGATCGATCGTCTTCGCGGTCAGTGGGACGATGCGAGTCTTGTTTCCCTTGCCGGTGAGGGTGAGATGGCCGGGGTCGGTCAGGGAGAGGTCTTGCAGGGTCAGGCCGGTGATCTCGCTCACTCGGGCGGCGGTGTCATAGAGCAGGATGAGCAGCATCCGGTTCCTGCGGGACTTCGCTGTCTGTCCGCTGAACGCGGCGAGGATGGCCCGCGTTTCGGGTTCGCTGAGGTAGGCGATCGCTGTTCTCGGGCTGCTTGGCGCTTTGAGAGCCTTCGCTGCCTGGCTGAGCGCGACGAGAGTGATGTCTTCGTGGGACGCGTAGGCCAGGAACGCCTTCACGGCACTGAGCCGCAGCGTGACCGTTTTCGCGGCGTAATGCTGCTGATCGCTCATCCAGGCGAGCCATGCTTTCAGGTGGCTTCGATCGAAGTGTTCGAAGCCGACCTGTTCGCGTCCAACATGGCCGGTATCGGAGAGATAGTCGAGGAAACATTCCAGGCTGATCCGGTAGGCCTCGACCGTTTTCGGCGAGAGCCCTCTGACCTTGGGCATGTAGACGTGGAGATAATCTCGGGCGAAGCCGAACAACTCCGGGGCGCCCGATTTCGGGTCGCGCCTCATTCGAATCCGACTTCTGGTAACAGCGACTGGCTTCTCCGGGTGAGCTCGGCGTAGGAGTCCATGAAATCGGGAGAGGTGTGAACGTAGTAGTAGGTGCTTTCAAAGGTCGCATGCCCCATGTAACGCGACAGGTAGGGCAGCATCGCAGCGACATCGCTGCCTTGGCTCATCCAACGCTCGATGTTCGCGTAGGCGAAATGGTGCCGGAAGTCATATGGCCGGGGTTGACGGCCGCCCGTGGGTCGGTCCAATCCGGCTTGGTCCCAGATGCGGCCAAAGGTCACGCCGACCGCTGCGGGGGTGACTGGAGTCCCGGCGGCGGAAACGAAGAACGTCTGGCGTGAGACGAAACGTGCAGATGACGTCTGATCACAGGCGCCGAGGATCTCGATGACCTGGTCGCTCAGGGGCAGTCGGCGGCTGCGATTACCTTTGGACCAGATGACGTCGATGTGGCCGTCGTCCAGGTCGACCTGATCGGCCTGCAGTGCGCGGACCTCTCCGGTGCGGAGCCCGCAGGAGTGCATCAGCGTGAAGAACGCGGTCGCCTGCCACCTCCATGGAG
>Ga0209483_1002824_pt1 | contig 11815 bp, 12 predicted proteins | sample NGEPerA_FD_184508 | JGI IMG/M metagenome (GOLD analysis project Ga0209483, IMG submission 184508) | Arctic peat soil microbial communities from the Barrow Environmental Observatory site, Barrow, Alaska, USA - NGEE PermafrostL2-A... | ecosystem: Environmental > Terrestrial > Soil > Wetlands >... | reverse complement strand
CCCCACCAGCCTGGAGCGCCCACCAGCACACCGGCCCTGGAGATCCGCTCTACCGCCTAACTCCGCTTAGATGGATAGCCAACAAGGTAGTTATGCGCAGCTGCGCATAACTACCTGACCCCGGACGGCGAGATGACGCAGGCGCCGGGTCGTTGGCTCTCCGATGAGGAGACGCTGACCAGGCTCGGGGTGCAGTCGGGCGCGCCGGTCGATGGTGCGGACTTCATCGCGTTGATGGATGGTCGCCACCCGGGCACCGGCAGGTGGCAGCGACCCGAGGGCGCCGGTGGCGGCAGGGGTGGCGGGATCGACGTGACGTTCAGCGCTCCGAAGTCCGTCTCGACGGTGTGGGCACTCGGCGACCCGTGGCAGCGCGAGCAGATCGAGGGCGCGCACGCTAGGGCCGTGGAGAGCACGGTCAGGTATCTCCGCGAGCAGGTTCCGGTGGTGCGCCGCCGCTACGGCGGCCAGGTGGTGGAGGAGCACGCCAAGGATTTGGTTGCTGCGGAGTACCGGCACACCACCGCCAGGGGAGTCAGCGGGGCGCAGGCCCCCGATCCGCAGCTGCACAGTCATGTCGTGATCAGCGGTGCGATCCGGGAGGACGAGAGGATCGTCGCGGTCGCTTCGCGGCCGATCTTCCGCTCGGCCCGCGAGTTGGGGGCGTTCTACCGCTCATCGCTCGCCGAGGAGCTCGCAGGGGAGGGCTATGAGATCGAGCGCGGGACGGGTAAGGACGGTCGGTACTTCGAGATCGCTGGGGTGCCACGCGAGCTGATCGAGGAGTTCTCAGGGCGAAGCCGCGAGGTCGCCCGAGCTGCGGAGCGCTTCCGTGCTCGCCACGGCCGGGCGCCGGAGCGCGGGGAGCTACGCAACCTGGCGCTCGAGAACCGCCGCGCCAAGGAGCTGACGACCCGCGGGGACCTCCAGCGGGTGTGGAGCGAGAAGGGTCGTCGCCACGGGTTCGGGCCCAACGAGGCCGTGCATCTGATCGGAGCGCCCGAACGGGCAAGGGTCGTGCGCCCCGTCGAGGATCGCATCGAGGCGAGGCTGACCGAGCAGCACGCCGTGTTCCAGGCGCGTGATCTGCACGCGGTGGCGCTGGAGCAAACAGCCGGGGAGATGCCACCGGAGCACGCGCTCGCGGTGGCTCGCGAGATGGTCCGTGACCGGCGGGTGCTCACCCTGGAGGGCGGGCGGATGACAACGCTCGCCGTACGCGCCCAGGAGCAGGCAATCGAACGCCGCGCCAAGCTGCTCGCCCAGCCAGCCGGCCGAGATGTCGGCGAGCGCGCACGTGCCAACGCTGCGCGTGAAGCCGCCGAGCGCATCGGAGGGCCATTGAGCATGGAGCAGAACCACGCGCTGCAGGTCCTTACAGGTCCCGAGCGCGCTGCGGTGCTCGTCGGCCCGGCCGGGACCGGCAAGGGCGTGGTGATCGATGCCGCCGCCCGCGCCGAGCACCACGCCGGTCGCCAGACGATCGGCATCGCCGTATCCGGGTCCACTGCCGAGCGACTCGGCACCGACAGCCCAGCCCTCACCGGACAGACGCTCACCCTCGACGCCCTGGTCGCCCGCGCCAAGACGGGGACCGTCGAGATCGACAGGGCCACGACGGTTTTCGTGGACGAGGCCGGGATGGTCGATCACAAGCGCATGGATGCCCTCACCGAGCTGGTCGAGCGCTCCGGGGCAAAGCTGGTCGCCGTCGGTGACGGCAAGCAGCTCCCCTCGATCGGGCCGGGCGGGATGTTCGACCGGCTCGCCACCCATACCCCAACCGCAGAGCTCACCGACATCCGCCGCACCCAGGACCCCGACGAGCGCAGGGCATGGGCCGCCCTTCGGGCCGGCGAACCTGAGCGCGCGATGGCGCACTACTTCAACCGCGCACAGCTTCACTTCTCGAACACCCGCGACGAGGCCGGAGAGGCGGCCATCCAGCGCTGGATGACACTCGCCGAGAAGCACGGCATACGCCAGGTCGCGTTGATCGCCGACGCCTCCAACAAGGAGATCGACCGACTCAACGCTCGCGCCCAGCACCTCCGTGCTGAGCGCGGCGAACTCGGCCACCGTGAGATCCCGCTCGGAGACACCCACTACGGGCTGCGTGAAGGCGACATCGTCGCCTTCACATCCCAACACCGCCCAGCGGGCCAGCCACGGGTCGAGAATGGCACCCGCGGTCAGGTCACACGCGTAAGCGAGCACGGCGGCCTGACAGTTGAGCTGGACGGCTCAGGCCGTTCGGTGCCCCTCGCCCGCGAAGACATCGACTCTCTGCGGCTCGGCTACGCCCAACACGTCTACCGCCAACAGGGCGCAACGGTCGAGCGGACCGTCGTGGTGACCGGCGGCTGGCAGACCAGCAAGGAGAGCGCCTACGTCGAGGCTACCCGCGCTCGCAAGGGCACCGACTGGTTCCTCGCGCGCGAGGAGCTTGGCAGCCACGGGCAAGACGCCGACCGCGTCATGCAACTCGCGCGCAGGATGGGCACCAGCCGAGCGCAGACACCGTCCCTCGCCTACGAGCCCTACGACCCCGCATTCGGCCCCGGCTACGACCTCGGGCCGCTGCCAATCCTCCGCGTCCCGGCCATCCTGATCCGCTCCAGCCGCAATCACGACCGCTCGATGGTCAACCGCGACGTCGATCGCGGACGCTGACGGGGCCGCGTTGCCGACGGAGCTAGGGGCAATTCCGTTTGCTTAATGCCGGAGCCGGCTTCCGCTCCTGGTAGGAAGGAGCGGCGAACCAAGGTCCGACCCAGGCTTTCGCGGCTCGTCCGTTGCGCTAGCCGCTGATGTTCCGAACGAGACGCCCGGTCGCGTGGGCACGCGACAGTCACAGGGCGTCCCCCGGAAGCAGGAACTCCAGACGCTCGCCTATCAGCGGCACACCGACATACGCTCTCGAGTGTCTGGCGTTGAGGGCCTCCATACCGGCAGCTCCCGCAATCAGACGACACCATCCCGCCCCGCCCGATTCATGCGCGTGCCGAATCGCCTGACGGGCAGATAGCATCCACGGTGGCACGTAACCTCCAGCCATGCCGCAGCCACCCCTGCCTGCTGGGACCCCGGCCGCAGCTCCGACCGTGACGAACGCCGTCACGACTGTGCTGGCGCTCGGCTGGCAGATGGCGCGCTTGTATGACGGCTCCGTGAGCTCGAACACCGAGCCCAAGGTCGAACATGACCTCCCGGGACTGAGCCATCTGCCGGCCGGCTCGCTCGTTGATCTCGGGCTGGCGCAGGCAGACGTCGCGCTGAAAGAGCTCGGCGCGTTTCTCGGACCACGGGTGACGCTGCCCACCACGGACGAGGTGCGCAAGCAGCGAACGGAGGCGTCGACCGAAGAAACGAAGATACGAGGGTCGATACTCGCGCTTCACATCGAGCTCCTCGTCGCGCTCACGGCCGCCGACTTCCGCTTGGGCAAGGCCTACGGGCTAGGTCGAGCGCTTGCGGACACATGCTCTCTCACGCCAGAGGATGCGGCCGAGCGCACGCGCGGGCTCAAGCACCATCTCGAGCGCCATCGGGCGCTTGTCCTCGTGGGATGGCTGGACGACCTGAAGACCGTGCTGGAGCCCCACGCTGGACAGGCTGTGGCCGACTCGTTCCAGCGCTGGATCGAGTGGGCGCAGACGGTCAATCTCGACAAGCTCGATGCGGAGGAGGTCAGCCACACCACGCGTGTCCTACACAGGTCAGGCCAGCGGTGGCGCGCCGTCCTGACGGGAGAGAAGAACGCGAAGGACCTGCTCCGGATGGACGACTATCTGACGGCTGCACGCGGTCTTCTGCGACGCGCCGGGGCGATCTCCGCCTCGTTCGCGTGGCAGCTACGCGTCCCGCTCTCCCTCGCGGCCTTCCTGATCGGCGTCGGGGTGGTCCTGATGTTCGTCAACAACAGCACCGGTCAGGTGATCGCCGGCCTCGGGAGCGTCGCTGGCGGACTCGGCATTACGTGGCGTAGCGCAACGACCGCGCTCGGCGACATGTCAGTCAAGCTGGGGGAGCCGCTGTGGGGGGCCGAGATCGACGTCGTGGTCGCCAACCGTCTGACGCCCATGCCTCAGCGCGAGTACCTCCCGGAGGTGACCCGCCCGAGGGGGCGTCTGCGTCGCGCTGTACGTGAGCTCAAAACCGGCGAGGACGACGCACCGCGTGGCGCGTCGTCGCCACCATCGGCAACCAAGGCCCAGCCTGGCGGAGCGCAACAGGCAGATGCGCCGGCGGAAGGATGACGCTGTTGGCGGCGCGCCTCGGCGGCCGCCGCGCAAGCTCGATGAGCGAACGTGGCACTGCGAGGAGGGCTGGCCGCACGGCGCCGCTTCCACTTCCGTGTGCCCGAGGGTGAGCGGGCGTGAACCGAGCCGCACGTAGCGCACTCGGCCGTCGTCCCGTGCGGTAGCGGAGGTGGTGCTGGGCTGGACTGCTGCAATCCCTTGGCGAAGGAGAAGGCTGATCGCTTCGAGCTGAGGCGGAGTTCGCGTTCCCGAAGGGGGCCTATCGAGCCGGGCAAATCGACCGTATCAGACTCTCAGTTTCGTGCGCTGTCGGACCGGGGGCCTACGATTCGCGGCTTATGGCACAAGACTCCGATTACGCTCGGTGGGACATCAAGCCATGGGCCAGCACGATCACTCAGGTGATGAGAGCGGAGCGTCTCTGCGCCCAGAAGGTCAACGATGCGACTCCGTTCCCGGCGGGCCACGACTCAAAGGAGATCAGCCGCGAGTTCTCCGACGAGCAGCGCACGCAGCTATGGAAGGCCGAAGCAGCCCGGGAGGTCAAGGTAAGGATCGTTGAGCGCGCGGGCTTCCAGCGAATTCTCAACGCGGTTGACGATCTCGAGGATTGGCCGGCTGACGACCTTGCGAAGATTACGTGGGTCGACATCGAGGTCGGTCGCGGCGGTGGTTACACGCCGGCATCGGCGAAGCTCGAGCTAGGTCCCGAAGGGCTTTCCATTCGCCTGTGCGGACCCGATCGGACTTGGACGGCCGGCTTGCGGCACCAGCTAACCGAGCTGCTGACGCCCAAGCGACCGCTCCGGCCGTTCTGGCTCGTCACCGACGAGGTGAGCGTCGGGGCACAGCTTGTGGTCACGTACTTCATCATCGCGATCGCGATCGGCGTGCCCCTCAAGCAGACGACCAAGGTTCCTGAAGGGCCGAGGCTGGCGCTCGCCTTCGGTGTGCCCGCCGTGATTGCGGGCTTCATGGCGCTCGTGGCCTTTCTGCTTCCGGTCATGGAACTGGTGCCGGAGGGTACGAGCCCGAAGTACCAGCGCTGGAAGGCATGGATCACCGGAAGCACGGTGGCCCTGGTGTTGGGCGTAGCGGCGGGACTAATCACCGCGGTCGCCCTTGGCCAGAGGTAGCCGACTAGCCGATGCCGATACCGAGTCCGGTAAGGCTCTGCATCTGGCCGATGGCAGCTCGCATCGTGCCCGCGTCCATCTTCGAGATGTCCTGGCCCAGCGCCCCTGGCACCGTGACGCCCTTCTCAGCTGGGCTGATGGCCTGAACGACCGGGTCGTCGCGATATTGCTCCTTGACGAGCGCCAGGAGCGTGTTGAAGATCTCGGCGGCCTGCCAGGACGGGTTCGACTCCGCCTTGAACTTTTCGAGGCTCGCGTCTAGCACGCTGAGCCGATGACCCAACTCCTCCATCATGGCCACGCACGCTAGCAGCCGCGGGTGGCAGCGCAAAACTACTCCGCAATCTCCTCAGTGCTGACGAATGGAAGCTCTGGGAGCGTATTGCCGGTTCCGGCCTCCGACAAGACCGATCTGTGTCGCTCCTGCTTCCTGCGAGCAGAAGGCGTCTCGCGTGGCGCCGAGCAGGCGCCCGGCTTGGACGACGAACAGCAGCCAAGCCGACGCCCGACGCTGCACTCGCTCTCCACGCCGAGCAGCAGGGGGCGGCAGGGTACTCCTCTGAAGTCAACGGTATTCGAGCTAGTGGACTTCGGCGAAAAGCTCTGAGGGTGTGGTGCTGAGCTCAGCTGCGAGACGCACGATCAGACCGAACGAAGGTGTCGACCTGCCGGTCTCGATCCGAGATATGTAGGTGTCCACCACGTCGACCTTGCGGGCGAGTTGGGACTGGCTGAGGCCGCATGTCTCCCGTGCATGGGCGAGATTGACACCGAACTGCTGCTCAGGCCCCATCCCCGGGAGCCTATCCGTAAAAGTCGAGCACTTTTTATACTATACTTTTTTGTGCCAGTCGCATTGGTCGCATCCCCACCTCGGCTAGGCCGCCGCACAGACACACACAACCAAGTGGCCCCGGCGCAGTTTGAGCTGCCCGGGGCCCGGCAAAGAAGGAGTGACCCTTCCATGCAAGATCAACCTAGCCAAGTTCTGAGCGGGGGCAACCCGCGGGTCGAACGAGCGATCATCCTGCAGTTCCTTCGCGATGATCACGAGCACCGCTGGTCGCGCGCAGAGCTGGAGGTCGAGATCTCCAACATCGACGCGCTCGACATCAACGACGTACTCGCAAGCCTCAATCAGAACGGCATCGTGCGCATCTCCGGCGAGTCAGTCTGGGCCTCTCATGCGGTCAGGCGGCTGGATGAGCTCGGGCTGATCGCGATATAGGCGCTTCGGGATGCCCCGGCAGGCACCCAGCAGGAGGGTCGGTGGCTCCGACTGCGACGAGTCTCGCGCGACGCGTCTGTGCTGTTCCCATCCACTCCCGATCCAACTCGTTGGCCGTTTCCGGCCGCTCGCGGTCATTAAGGGGGATGAATGGGAGAGAACCCACAAGCACATCCGTCACCGAGTCGACACTCTCGGAGGGGCCGCTGCTGTGTCCGCACGAGGCGGCCACGCTGCTGTCCGTGAAGCCGAGCTGGGTCTACGAAGCCGTGCGTGCCCACCGGATACCGTGCCTGCGCGTCGGCCGGCACATCCGTTTCACGCGCGCGATGCTCGAACAGTGGCTCGCCGAGCACGTCGACGGCTGATGTCCGGCGAGGCATCGGACACGGACACGGACACGGGAGTGACCGGCGATGGGTAGACGCTCCTACGGCAGCGGGCGTCTGTTCGAGGTGCCCGACAAGGCTGGGCGGGTGAGCTGGTACGGCTCGTGGTGGTCGGGCGGCACGCGCGTCAAGCGCAAGATCGCCACCAAGCGGACGCCGGGCACTGCGGACGGGCTCACGCGCGCCCAAGCGGAGAAGGAGCTGCGCAAGCGCATCGAGCGCGACGTGATCGTGTCGGGCGCCGCCAGGCGCACGTTGGAGGAGGCCGGCGGCGCCTACGTCGACCACCTCGAGAACGTTATGGAGCGCAAGCGCTCCACGATCCAGGATTACCGCGGACACCTGCGCCGTCATCTCGTGCCGTTCTTCGGCGAGCGCCCGATCGACAAGATCGAGCCAGCCCAGGTCGCGCTGTACCTCAAGCGCAAGCGCAGCGACGGCCTGTCCTCAAAGACCGTTCAGAACCACCTGAACTTCCTTCACGGCGTGTTCGCTTTCGCGATCAAGCGCGGCTGGGCACAGAGCAACTCGGTCGCCTACGTCGACCGCCCGAAGAAGAACCGCTCTCCCCACCAACGCGTACGATTCCTACAGCCAGTCGAACTGGACAAGCTGATCGACGCCGTGCCGGAGGACACCCTCGGCGGGGTCGAGCGGGCGCTGTACCTGGCCGCCGCGCTCACCGGCCTACGCCAGGGCGAGCTACTCGCTCTGAAGTGGCTCGACATCGACTGGCAGGTCGGGCGCGTGCGCGTGGCGGACAACTTCACGCGCGGGCAGATGGACACCCCGAAGTCCCACGAAGGCCGCTCGGTCCCGATGGCCGCACGGCTCGCCCACGAGCTCGAACACCTGCGCCGACGCTCCTGCTTCCCCGCAGACAGAGATCTCGTGTTCTGCCACCCCGACACCGGCCACGTCCTCGACCCCTCCAAGCTGCGCAAGCGCTTCAAGGACGCTCTCGCCGAGGCAGGCGTGCACGAGATCACCTTCCACGAGCTCCGCCACACCTTCGGCACGCAAATGGCCGCCGCCGGTGCCCCGCTACGCGCGATCCAGGAGTGGATGGGCCACGCCGACGCCAAGACCACCGAGATCTACCGCCACTACGCGCCCGACCCGTCCAACGGAGCGGCGTTCGTTGAACGGGCGTTTGGTGGCGGCGCATTGAGCTGACCGGATACGAGGGCATGGCTTGCACGCGATCCAGCGGAGAATCCGTTTAGAGGAATGATTTGGCAATCATGTAGCCCGTATCGCCTCAGTGTGCGAAGGTTTGAGGCCATGTCTACGATGGACCTGATCGCTGGGGAGGCGCGAAACAACCGCACGGTGGTGCTAGACGCCTACGAGAAGGACGGCTCACGCGAGAGCCGGGAGATCGAGCCGTATAGCGTCCGACCGGGCAAGGAGCAGCCCCGCTTGATGTTCTTTTGTCTGGAGCGCAACGACTGGCGCAGCGTGCTGCTGGGAAACATCGTGTCAGCGACGCCCACGGGTCGATCATTCGCGCCGCGATATCCGGTCGAGCTCTAAGCCGTGCGCCTACAGGAGGTCCGGATCGAGGGCTATCGCTGCCTTGAGGACGTGACCGTCGGTTTCGGCGCACTAACAACGCTGCTGGGCAGCAACAGTACGGGTAAGTCTTCGGTGCTCAAGGCGCTCCGGTTCTTCTTTGAAGGGGAGGCACTCACGATCGATGACGTCTTCAGCCAACGCGAGGACGACTATGTTTCGGTTCAGGCAACTTTCGACAACCTGTCGCCGGCGGACCGTGACGTATTCGGCGTGTACGCGTTGGGCGAGCAAATGGTCCTAAGGCGCGCTTGGCAGGACGGGTCGATCAAGCTCACAGGGCGTGGCCTGAGATACCCCGGTTTTGAGGCTGTTCGTGCGCTGTCGGGCGTTCCGCGACGAACTGCGTATAAGACGCTGCGAACCGAACAGTCAGAGCTGGATCTTCCGGACGTCTCGCGGGTCGACGAAGCGGATACTGAGATGCTGAAGTGGGAGATGGCCAATCCTGAGAAGTGCACTGCATCAGATCAGGACGCAAGTCATCTCTTTGGCTATCAGAGCGTCGGGCAGCGTAAGCTCGCCGATCGTTTCAAGTTTGTCTTTGTTCCCGGCTTGCAAGATGCCGCAGACGAGGCAGTTGAGCGAAAAGGCAGCATCTTGGAGCGTCTGCTTGCGGCGATCGCGGACCAGCGCGCCGAAGCGCGCGAGGGCCTGTCTGCGCTCGAGGACCGCTTTCGTGAGGAGTACACAAACCTCGTTGAGAGCACTCACCGCCCGACATTGGATGGTCTTGCCGACAGCCTTGGCGAGCAAATGCGTCGCTACGTGCCCAGTGCCGAGATCCGATTGGAACCAGTCGCGCAGCAACTTGCCATCGCCCCGCCACGAGTCCTTCTACGAGGTGGCGAGGAGCATCATCTCACCGATCTTGGCCGCCAAGGCCACGGCTTCCAGAGGACATTCATCATCGCTGCACTCGAGTATCTGGCTGCGACACAGGACGTCGCAGACGGAGACCGCCCCACGCTGTTTCTAGGCATTGAGGAGCCTGAGCTCTATCAGCATCCCCCGCGGGCTATGCACTTCGCGGCGACCTTGCGCGAGCTAACTTCAGCCGAGGGGGCGAGCGTTCAGGTCTGCTACGCGACCCATTCGCCTTACTTCGTTACCCCCAGCGACTTCGCGAGTATCCGGATCTGTCGACGTGCCGAGCACCCCGATGGCGAGAGTGCATCGCCGACCACAATCACGGCGGCGGACGTGAGCAAGGTCAGCGCTCTTCTTCCGGACGGCGACCAAACGAAGGTGCATCGTCGTCTGTCGAGCACGCTCCGCGCCTCCTTCCGTGAGACTTTCTTCGCGCGGGCTGTGCTGCTCGTCGAGGGCGAGACCGACATCGCCGTCTATACCCACGCGGCTCATCTGCTGGGAATAGATCTGAACAGCCACGGCGTGGTTTCGGCCGCTGTGAGCAAGTCGGTCGTACCGGTGGCTCAGGCTATTCTCACGAGCCTGGAGATTCCGACCTATGTGGTCTTCGATGGAGATCATCATCAAGATGCGAGAGAGCCATGTGAGCACTGCGGCCGAGGAGGACGAGACGCAACTAACGACGCGAACCTGAATCGGGCAATCCTTGCGATCGTCGGTGCTCCTGCTGAGGACTTTCCCGACACGCAGCAGCACCAGACGTGGGCATGCTTTGGTGTCGACTTGGAGCACTACCTGGCTGAGACAGTGGAGGACTTCAACGCCACCGTCCAGACTATTGCGCAGGCCCTCAGCTGGAAGGGCAAGTCGCCCGAGGTTTACGTTGAGGTCCTGGAGCGCCTCGGGGGAGACGGGCTTCCGGAGATGTTGGTCGAGATCCCTAAGGCTGCAGTGGCGCTTGGCGACCGGGCGGGAGGCTAGCCGCGATGCCAAGACGGAGAATCCCGGTGGTTGTATGCCGGGCCGCGCGAGGTAGCAGGCGCCATAGCCCACGCCGCGACCTGACGGTCGCGGTTGCAGCCACGTTGATCTTCAACCCAAGACAAGCTAGAGTGTGACCACAAGGTGACCACAACACGAAGGACGATGATGAAGAGCGTTGGAGTCAGGGAGTTCCGGGATCACGCGACGACTTATCTCTCGGGGGCCGATGCGGTGGCCGTGAGCAAGCACGGTCAGGTCATCGGCTTCTACATACCGCTTGAGCGCAACGAGGACGAGGTGCAGCGGGCGGTCGTCAAGCTAGGCGAGGCCGTTGAGCAGGTGCTCCAAGAGACGGGGATGAACGAGGAGGCGCTGTCGCGGCTCTTCGATCTACGGCGGCCGCTTCCCGAATGATCGTCGTCGCAGATGCCAGCGTCCTCGTCGGCGAGCTTCTGCGCCAGCGAGGACGAGAGCTTCTCCTGCATCCCGATCTGCGTGTCCTCGTTGCGGAGCATCAGTGGGAGGAGACCGAGCACGAGCTATCTGGTCGGCTGGAGATCCTCGTATCAAGAGGGATCTTCACGGGCGCACAGCGCGAGGCCCTGGAGCAGTCCGTGCGCAGCCTGATCGATGTGCGAGCCATCGAGGTTGCGCCGAGAGACACGTACGCTGCCCTGGAGTCCACAGCTCTGCGCCGAGTGCCGCGCGACCCGCGCGACTGGCCAACGGTCGCGCTCGCGATCATCCTCGACGCCGCCATCCTCACCGGCGACAACGACTTCCTCGGATGCGGCTGCCCAACCTGGACGGTCGAGACGCTACGACGTGAGCTGGAACTCGACGGGAAGTAGGACCTGACGCGCCGCCGCTGAGGTCCCGCACACCGTGTGCGAGACCAAGCTTCGATCGAGCATCGGCGAAATGCTTCAGTACCGTGCTGGAGCATTGTCCACGCTCCCTCGCCGTGGCCACGGCAGCCTCCCCAAGGTTCCATTCAAGGTTCCGTTTTGAGCAAATCGGACCCCATCGAACCTGACCTAACCACAGCAAACACGGGCAACCTGACCGTACCAGGGCCCCCTGGGGCGACCTCATAACCCGAAGGTCGCGGGTTCGAATCCCGCCCCCGCTATAGGACGAAAGCCCTGGAAATCCCAGGGTTTTCGTAGCCGTTCAGTCGTCCTGGTTTTGGGGGTCAGAGGAGGGCGGGGAGCGCGCCGCCGGTTTGGTGGGTGGCGAGGAGGTCGCGCAGGTAGGCGAGGAGGGAGCGGTGTTGTAGGCGGCAGGTGACGGAGGCGGAGAGTGATCGCTCGGTGAATCGCTCGCCTTCTTCGGACTGGTTGCCGTGGCTGAGCTTGCGGTGGATGA
>Ga0209483_1002823_pt1 | contig 11815 bp, 4 predicted proteins | sample NGEPerA_FD_184508 | JGI IMG/M metagenome (GOLD analysis project Ga0209483, IMG submission 184508) | Arctic peat soil microbial communities from the Barrow Environmental Observatory site, Barrow, Alaska, USA - NGEE PermafrostL2-A... | ecosystem: Environmental > Terrestrial > Soil > Wetlands > Peat... | reverse complement strand
CGAAAAAACAGTCGCTGCCTGTGCCGTAGGGGCCGGGATTGGGGGCTTGGGGGGCGCCCCCGGTGATGTGGCTGCCGGGGGCAACCAGTTCCGGTTTGCGGCGGCCGTCATCGCAAGGGCCGCGCCCGGAAAAGTCAAGAACGGCATTGGCATTGTTGGCCTGTGAATCGGGAGTGTCGCAGCCGTCGGAAGCGCCGAAAGGCTGGTCGTTTTGCGCCGCACCGACGGTGATGACATTCTTGGCCGTGGAGGGAGGGCTGATGGAATGCGGGTTATTCGTGCCATCATTGCCCACCGCGAAAACAATGACCATTTCCTGGTTGCCCGAGATGGACGGCTGGGCGTCGCGCACCAGCGCATCGTACTCCTGGGAATCCATGTTGTAGGTGCCGTCGTTGTCTGCGTCTCCCCAGCTATTGTTGCTGATGCGAGCGCTGTCGTCGTAGGCCCGGGAGAGCAGCGAGGTGTAATTGGGATTGGTAAAATTATCGGGATCGAAGATCACGGAGCAGCCGATGCGCGCAAAGGGACAAACGCCCAAGCCGTAGCGATAGCCGGAATTATCCGCAAAGGGAAAACCCGTCGCGGCGTCGTAACCCATGGCAATATGCGCGTTGAGGTTGCCATGGCCATCGCAGCCGGCCAAGGTGCTGCCCGCATTAGGCTGGCCTTCCAGGCGATTATAGATGACACGGCTAGCGGCGGAGACATCCCCCCCGGCATATAAGCCAAAGTGGTTGGGAGAGGTCGTGCCGTTGTCAATCCCGCTGTCGGAGATATCGATCGCGAAGGCGGAGGAGTCGAATTGCGCCTGGGTAAAACCGACGCTGGCCAGCCAGGCAAGGTAGCCCGGGTTGCTGACAGAATTACGGGAGAGAGCGCCGGCGATAATTTGGTCTTGACGCTCGTCGAACTTTTTCGGCGTGGAGCGCGGCTGGATGGAAATCACATCGGGGCGGGCGGCAATCTGGTTTAAACTGGCCGGCGGCAGACGAACCACGACATCGACAAAATGGAGAACCCTCCGCTGGCGCTGGATCGGGGCGAGTTTAAGCTGATCGATCAGTTTCAAAGTGGCGGCATTGGCGGATGGGTCGGCCATCAGTTGGATGGCGAACTGGTCGGTCTTGCCCAGCCGGGCGCGCGGATGGATCTTATAGTTGTCAAGGTAGGGCGCTTCCCATTGGATCGGCGCCGCGCCGGCCACCTTGGATTGCATCCGCCCAATGCTCGGGGCGTCGCCATAAACCAGATAGGCGTTTTGCGGGATGTAACTGACAATTTGCAGGCCGGCGTCCAATAAGGCCTTTCGCCAGGCGGGTTGCACGGGGCCGGCAAAATGAACCAGATGCAGATGTTTGCCGGCGAAGTTTCCGACCGTCTGGCGGCGGGCTTGCACCCTCGGCTGGGAAGTGTCAAGGGTTTCGGCGTTGAGCCGGATAAAATTGTAGTTGTCTCGCACCTCGCCGCGGTCTGGAACATCGGCGCCAAGCCCCGGCGCATCATAAAGCTGATAGCTCCCGTAATCCGCGATCATACGCCCGCCGCGCGCGACCACGGCTTGGGCGGCGGCAGCATCACGTACTTGAATTTTATGGTGAGCAGCCTCTTGCGCTTGAGCCAGGATAAAACTGACGGACAGCAGCAGAGCCAGCCCCGCGGAACAAAAATTTTTCACATCCTTAGAATCTGCGCACACATTAACACAATGGCGAACAGGTTCCAATGAATTCGCCGATGTCCCTTCCTGGTTTTTTCTTAATCTTAATCTTAATCGTAATCTTAATCTCTTTCATAAGAATGGATTAAGATTAAGATTACGATTAAGATTAGGAGGAGACATCAAACATAGCCGAATGCCCGCTCGTAGGATTCGAGGCGGGCTTGCACGGGGGACAGGGCTTCGGCGTAATGTTCCCAGCGCCGGACGGCGCGCTGATAGACTGGCTTGGTCACGTCGTTGTAGGTGGGCGCGAAAACAAATTTTTGGCGGGCTTTCTCATGGTACGACGCCTGACCTTCATGCCACGGCAAACCCAGAAACTCCGTGATGCGGCGTCCTTCGGACTCCAGGTTCTTGACCACGTCCTCGTAGCGCGTTTCGATCCACTCAAAGCCGCCTAAGTCTCGCAGGCGCAACCAGACATCCATGCAATCGGAGTAGAACCGCGCCGTCCGCTCGAGGCTGAGGAAATTGACGTTGGCGGCGGTCAACGCGAGATTCTGAAAAAAACAACTGATGACGATGTCGCGGGGCTCGCGCAAAGTAATGATGACCTTGAGTTGCGGAAAGAGGCGCAACCATATATGCAGCGAAGCGGTCAGGGAAGGATTTTTGTCCAGCAACAGTTTTCCGGCCGTCTCCTCGCTATTGGCGCGCAGCAGGCTTTTGAAATAACGCCGAACCAAATTCGCGCGCGCCGCGGAAGGGAGCGCATTCAGGGAATTCAAAGTCAACCCCCGCGCCGTTTGGGTGGGGAGAAGGACGTTCAACACTTCCTGCGGGAAAGATTCCGGCTCGTCGAAGACGAGGATATCCGGGTGCGCGCCTAAAATTTGTTCGATGAGGGTTGTGCCGCTGCGAGGCGGGCCGCCCAGGAAGGCCAAAGGGGTTGGAGCGGGTTCGGCGGGGGCGTCCTCGCGCCAGCGCCGGAGGGTCTCGGGAGTCAGCGTAGCCAGCAATTCGCGGCGCGACCGGTCCATTTTGTCGTAAGCCTGTTCGAGCGAGGTCGTGTCCGACATTTGCCGGACGAGGGACTTCGCCTCGAGAAGCCAGCGCCAGGCCTCCGCGTATTGGCCGAGGGCGTCGAGCGCCGTGGCCAGCAAGTGGGAGGCGGAGCATTTCACATTCGGGTCGCGCGCGCCGTTTTTAAGCAAGTCGCGCAGGGCGGTTTCGGCTTGCTCATTCAGTCCGCGCCGGTGCAGGAGAAAAGCTCGAAAGTAAATGGCGTGCGAATCCTCGGGATGCTCCGCCAAACAAGCTTCCACGCATTCCCAGGCTTCGTCCAATCGCCGGTCACGCTCAAACCAGGCCGCGAGGCTGAGTTGCGCATGAACCGACGAGGGATCCGCCGCCGCCGCTTGTTCAAAGCACTGGGAAGCCTCGGGCAGTCGGCGCAGCCGATGGAATTGCTGGCCGATGGAAATGAGCAGGGAAGAGTCGTCCACCGCCAATTCCGCCGCCTGCTGGGAGGCCTGGCCGGCCAGGGGGAAGTCCAGTTCGCCGGCGGCGGCGATGCCCAATTCCACCCATAGATTTGGCACTCCAGGAAATTGTCGGACCAAATTGCGATAGCCGGCCAAAGCCGAAGCATGCTGGCCGCGCAAAACCTGTTGTTGCGCTTTTTGCCATGAAGCCACCGCATGGGGAGAGGATTCCAAGCGGGCCAAATCATCGGCCGCCTGTCCGGTGCATTTTAGGCTTTCAATCATGGAACCCCGTCGTTCCAGGAATTTGTAAGGGAGAAGCCATGACGCTGGCAAGGAAAACCCTTCGCCGCCACGTTTGAGCGACTGCCTTTCCTATGGAAGCGAAAAGGTTTGAGTCCAAATGGTGGCGTTTGTCGTGATGAGAACAAACGGTTGGGCGGAAGCGAGGTAAGGGTCCGAGGGCGTCCAACCCGAGCCAACTATGTTGGTGAACTTGGCGTAGCCCGCAGCGGTTGTGTTCCAGATCCACACTTGGTCGTTCGGGCTGGCATTAGTAAAGCCGAGGTCTGATACTAGATCGCCGGGTATTGGCAGTTTTGAACTGAGATAATTTGTGCCCGGATTCACGACTGTAAAGAGTGGAGGGGTTGGTATCGTACCCATAAACAAATTCGTAGCGTAGGAGGATGTGACGACTTTCGCCGTGAAGCCCGGCGCGAGTATGCCGTTCCCATTTGGAAGCCAGCCCTCTTCGGCCTCGTCGGCGGTGGCAGTCACGACTGATCCATTTTCGTAGGCGGTTATTTGGGATCCGTCGGTCCACTGCCCAAGCCCGGGCTCTGACCTCAGTCCCGGAAATAAGCCATTCAGCGTATTCATGGGCCCGGGCCCTCCGGCATCGAAATTGTCCTCATTTTGAGTAAATGGATCGGAAATATAACTGGTGCCCGGCGGAGTGATAAATTCTTCATAACCGAAAATATAAGAATAACACCCATGTCCATCCGTGAGGACATAAAACTGCCGAAATGGGCTATTTGTCCCAGAAACGTCAGTGAAGCTTCCGTCGCCCCAAGTGCCGCCAGCGCCTGAGTTCGTTAAAGTGACAGTCGTCACCAGGCTCCAGTTCGTCAAATTGCCTGACGTGTAAACCGACCAAGTGGTTCCATACGCGCCGGCAAAATTCGCGGTACAGCTTTCGCCCATGTCGTAAGGGAACGGTGCCCCGCAGCTTGTTGCATTGCCAGAACTTGGTTGGGTTCCGTGATGCTGTGCATCTTTCTGGAACATCGGCCACCCGGCGTTGGTCGCGGGAGCAGTCGAACCGCAAAACGCGTATAGGTTCTGGTTGCCCGAGGCGAAATATACCGTTCCGTCTGCTCCAATTACAGGAGACGATGTATTCTCTTGTTCCGTGAAATAGGACCACATCACGCTGCCGTTGGTAACGGCGTAGAAGTAACCTCCGGAAGAAGCTTGCGCGCCAGAGGAGATATAAATCGTATTGTCAGCGCCTACAGCGGGGCTCGAGTCGAATGGATAAGGACTGTTAAACACCCAGTTCGTATGGCCATTTGCTATTGCATAAAGATTTCCACCGTAAGTGCCATTTTCGGCATAGGTGGCGACATAAACGGTGCCGTCCGGGCCTATCGCAGGACTCGAAGCGATGGCTGAGTCTTTAGTGTCAAAGAGTGATTGAAGTGAGCCATCAGGATTAATCCAGTAAACATAATTTTGCCCAGCCGTGATAATCGTACCGTCCGGAGCTATTACAGGGGACGAAGGAAAATCCCCCTCTATCCAGGGTTCCGAGGATTCAAAAGCAAAAAACCATTTCAGTTTGCCATTGGAAGAGACGGCTACAAGCCAAGTTCCAGTGTTATAATAAATGGTTCCATCCGGCCCTATCGCGAGCGATGATTCCTGCGGTCCCTGCTTCGGAGCGAAAGTCCAGTTCACGCCATTTGTGGAAAGGGACGACATAACCCCTCCTGCAGATGTGTCGTCTGCACTTGCGTAAACAGTTCCGTCGACGCCGATGGCCGACGTGCCTGTAATTGGCCCTCCAAGATTCTGCTCTTGTTTCACGCCGCCAGTGCTCCCGTCAATGGCGTAGAAGTTGCCATTCAAATCTCCAATATAGACCGTCCCATCAGCCCCGATTGAAGGCGAGGGGCCGACGTATCCACTTGCATAGGTGACAACATTGGTAATGGACCATTTGTTAGTGCCGGTCAAAGGATCAATAGCGCACAATTGGTTATCTCCGCTCGTAATATAGATGGTCCCATCAGGGCCGATGGCAGGGGAGGAAACGACACCCGCGTTAAAAGAATTGGAAAGGCTGTATTGCCACTTTAGCGTCCCGGGCGCGCAGAGTTGCGCCTTGAAAAACATTGACGTTGGATCGGTTTTTTCGATCGGCTGGGCGAAGGTGAAGAGGCCGGTGGCGATGAGTGACTGCTGCGGAGTCCAGGTTTGGTTTAAATTTGTCGTGGAAAACAGAAGGTATTCGTCCCCAACGACAGTATTTTGCAGACTGATGACAACTTGAGACGTTTGATTCGCAATAGTCAGCCAAAGATTGGGCGCATTCGTGTCGAAGGCGGGGACAACCACCGGTGGCGCCACGTTCGTCGAAAGTGGGGTGCCACCGCCTCCTGGCGGGGTAGGTTGAGCGTATGCGCTATTTAATAGTGTTGCCGTAACTGCGAGAGTTACGCCATAAATGAGGGGACTTGATATTTTCATTAACGCGCTTTCGTTGAGTTTTCATGGAATGCTAGAGTATTGGGGGCTCCGGCAAAATCAATTCCAAATCTTGCAACCGGTTCCGGGCGGGGCTCCCGCTTGGTTGTTGGGCTGGGTCGGTTTTCCGCCTTGGCCATTACCTGAATCTGGGTCGCACCAGAGATAGCCTGGCGATGCATTTGTCTCTAACGTATCGATGACAGGGAAGGACAGATATTGCACATGGCCATCAAACCCTACAGCATTGGCGCCCTTGGGATTGGCTGGAAAAGAGCCGCCGTGAAGCGGATAAGGACCCTGCGTGCCATCTGGATAGCTTGAGCCATCATTAAACTGGCCCGGATCCTGAAGATCGGCTTCCCAAAGAAAGTAAGCAACGGCGGGACGGATCTCAGAAAGCTTATGAGTCCTTCCTTGCGGTGGGCTGCCAACTGCAGGTGGTCCCTGATAGAATCCCATGATAGCGCCATTCATCGCGTAAGTAGAAAGGCGTTCAGCCCGTTGGGGATATGCGAGTCCGGAAGAAGTGGCGGACATGAGAGAGTTGGTGGTGGCCACGTCAACGGGACACCAGTAGATTTGTCGATGGTCGGTGGAGAAAGCGCCAGTGAGATTCCATAACGCGCCTCCTTGATAATCTTGTAGGGTGATGGCTGGGGCCGGGCTAGCGGCGGTGCCGCTCCCCTCCGGGGGCCCGCCACCAAGTGATCCGGTCACGCTGTATAGCCATCCGTTATTGTTGATGCCCCAGTTTGGATAGACCATTTGATCCCTGTTGTCGGTGGCGTACATTTGAAAGGCCAAGCCCAGTTGCCTTTCGTTGTTGGCGCACTGGCTTCTCGTTGCCTCAGCCTTGGCGCGGGCCAACGCGGGCAGCAGCATCGCGGCAAGAATGGCGATAATGGCGATGACCACCAGCAGTTCGATAAGCGTAAAGCCTGCTTTTGAATCTTGCCGGGTCGCACGCATTTTTTTTCTCATAATTTTTTGTCCAATCAGGGTTGGGTTATGACGTAGTACTGACCCTGGTTGGTCGCAGTGACATCGTTGTAAACGGCGCCGCCGCTGGCGTTGAAGGTGCCGTTGGTCAATAACCTCCACGTCGTCGTGACGGGCGTCAAGGCGAGATTGGTGGTCGTCCAGAGCCGGTAGGCGCTGTTGGCCGCGCCGCTGAAGGTCAATTGAATGCTGCCCGGCCCTTCCACCACCAACGGGTTGCCGGAGACAAATTGCGGCGGGAGCGGGGCCAGCAGGATCTGATACAACGCTTGCACATCCTGCGCGCCCAAGGCGACGCTGTAAAGGCGCACGTCCTGCATTTCCCCAGTGAAGGGCAGGGTGTAAAGGCCGTTGGTTGAGGCGGGGCGATTGCCGATGCTCAGAGGAACGGTCGTGTAGAGCAGGGTGCTGGGCGCGGCGGCGCTGCCGATGGATTGGCCGTTGGTGTAAAGAACCATCAGCCCCTCGCGGCCGTCGTAGGTTGCGGTAATTTGTTCCCATTGGTTATTCGGGGGCACGGCGCTGGAAATGCCGGAAAAAGTCCCGGCGGAGTTGCGCACGTAGAAGCGGAAGTTCCCGTTGAAAATATCCAGGGTATATTGTTCGCCTCCGCCGCCGTAGCCCTTGGCCATGATCGCGCCGCCGCTGACCTGATTGGTCGTCGAGGTCTTGATCCACGCCGCAATGGTGAAGGCCAGGTTATTGGTGAAGTTGAGCAAGGGGCTGTCGGCCACCGCGACGTCGTTGTTGTTGCTGGTGTTGATATTGGCGAAATTAAGCGCGTCCATTCCGCCAAGGCCTGTCACCCATTCCGAATTGTCGGAGGGGAAGTCGGTCAGCGCGCCCGCGTTGCCGTTGCCGGAGGAATCGGCGGCGGTGAGGCCGCTGCCGTCATTGAACTTCCACCAGCCGGCCAGATTGCCGGTGGAGGAGTAGGGCAGGACAGTCAACACGGCGGGGGCGCTGGTCAACGGAGCGCCGACTCCATTGTTGACTGTGACGGTGTAAGTGCCGGCATTGGTCAGTTGCGCGTTGACAAATGTCAAGTCGAAATTGGTCGCGCCCGCCAGGTTCGTGCCATTCTGGGCCCATTGATAGCTGATGGGACCGCTGCCGGTTACGCTGACCGCCAAATCAGCGGTCTGGCCGACATAAACGGTTTCACCCGCTGGCTGGCTGGCGAAGGCCAGCGGTTGCACGGCTGGACCGAAGCGGATGCCCCGGAAAACTTCGTTGGGATAGGCCGTCGCGGCCACGGTGGGCGTGGAACTGGGACCGTTGTCGGTCACACTAATCAGGCGGTTGGAGGACGCCTCGGCGGTCGTCGCGTAGATGATCGCGCCATTGACATTGGCGCCCCAGGTGGTGGTCGTGCCCCAATTGACGGCCAAGGAACGCACGCCGTTCGTCCCGGACGATGTGGGATCGGCCAGGGTATAACTCAAGGTGTAAGTGCCCGCGACTAAGTCCCAACGCTGAATGCCGCCAGTGGGGGAGGGGCTGTCGTCGGCGATGTAGATGGTGTTAGTGTCCGGGCTGACCGCGAAGTCATCCGGGCTGCCGCTGCCTTCGGAGATCATTTGGGTATTAACCGTCGCGGTTCCCTGAGGAGTGCCGCCGACGAAAAAGAGGCCGGTGCTCCCGCTCATGCCGGAGGTGTAGAACAAATTGCTGCCGATGTTTTCTACGACGCGGGTATCGCTGCCGCCTCCGCTGGCGATTTCCACGATGCCTTGCCCGTTTAGATCAATGGTCGGATTGATATACTTTATGCCCGGCCCGCTGTTCAAACCGCCGCCTGTCGTCCAGAAGTTGAACAAACCGTCCGACGAAGTGACGGAGCGAATGGTATTGCCCGCGCTATACAGGCCGATGTTGGTCAGGCACAGAATATATCCGCCAGTGCCGCTCAACGCCCCAATGGCGCGGATGTTGCCGGTGGTGGCGTTGCCAAATCCCACATCGCCGGTGTTGGTATTGGGCAAGGAAAGATTATACCCGCAGAAGTTGATATCCAGGTCGTTGGATGAGAGGGTCAAGCAACTGCCCAGGCTGCCGTCGGGAGGCGCGCCCGCCACCACGATGGCCTGCGGGCCGCTGTCGGGGATCATGGTCGTGTTCACGTAGGCGCCCACGGGGGAGTATTGGTCCATGAACAGGGTATTGCCCAAATTGGTGTTCAATGTTTGCAAACCATCGCCCACGCGCGAGATGACGAGGTTATTCGTGCTTAACGCGGCCAATCCGGGGAGAACGGTCAGCGTCGCTGTCCCGGTGGCGTGTCCGAAAGCATTCGAGATGCTCAGAACGTAGGCGCCTGCGTTGGTGAGTTGCACGTTGGTAACGGTAAGGAAGGAATTGGTTGCGCCGGCAATGACGTTTCCGTTCAAGGTCCAGCGATTGGTCAGCGGAGCAGAGCCGATGAAGTCCGCCACGAAAGAAACCCGGGCGCCGATATTCGCCCCCACCGTGTAGGATTGCAGGGGCGCAACCAGCGTCGCGGCCTGGATGATGACGCCCAACGTCGCAGTGCTGCTGGTGACGGGAGTACCGCCATTGTTCACCGTCACCGAATACGTGCCCGCCGCGCTGGTCGGCGTGTTGGTGATGACAAACGTCGAATTGGTGGCGCTCGCGACGGTGACGCCGTTGGAAGTCCATTGATAATTAAAGGGGGCGCTGCCAGAGACTTGGACTGAGAAGGTCGTCGTCGTCCCGGCAAAGTTCGTCTGGCTTTGCGGCTGGGTGATAATGTTCACCGGCGCGGTATTCAACCCGAAGCGCACCCCGCGGAACAATTGGTTGAAACCCGCCGTCTGGAGAACGGTCGCCGCCGAAGAACTGCCGTTGTCCACAATTTGAATCAAGCGGTTGGTCGCCGTTTCGGCGGTGGTGGCATAAATCACTGCCCCCGAGCCGCCGGGCGTAAAATGACTGAAATCGACCACGAGGCTGCGAGCGCCGACGAGGGAATTAGCGCCGGTGGCCAGTGTATAGCTCAACGAGCCGCCGTCAAAACGTTGAATTCCGCCCCCGCTGGCCAAAGCGCGGTCGTCGGCAATATAAATAGTGCCTCCATCGGGGCTGATGGCGAAGTCATCGGGATTGCCGGTGGGATCGAAATTCTCAATGATTGACGGGTTGGAGGCAGTGGTTGGCGCGCCGTTATTGAAATAAAGCAGTCCGACGGCCGCGGCGTTGACAGCGGCGTTGCCCGAACCGCCGGTGATGTAAAGATCGCCGGAATTGGAATTGATCTCAATGACCCGCCAGTCGGGAAAGGAGGTGGTGTATAAGCTCGCAATGGCCGAACTGCTCTGGTTGGGCAACGCGGTCAGATACTCGATGCTGGCGGAATTGCCGGTGACCCAGAAGTTGCTCATGCCGTCGGTGGATGTCGCGGAACGAATCTGGTTGCTGGCGTTGAAGAGCGCGGCGTTGGTCAAATCCAGCAGATAACCCCCATACCCGCTAATGCCAGCGAGGGCGCGAACACTTCCCGTCCCGAGGTTGCCGGAGTTGGCATTGGGAAGGGAGACATGGAACCCGGCAAAGTTCAGGTAAAGGTCGTTGGAAGATGTGGTCAGCACGCTTTCGTAAAGGGCGTCCGGCGCGGCGCCGGCGACGATCAACGCGGATGGACCGCTGTCGGGAATCATGGTCGTGGCCACATAAGAACCGTTGGTGCTAAATTGATCCAGATACAAGGTGTTGCCTTGCGTGTTGTTCAAAGTTTGCGCGCCATCGCCCACCCGCGCCACGACCAAATTCGTCGGTGGCAGGGAAATGAGCGTGGTCAGAACGGTCAAGGTTCCGCTCGCCGACACCGTGCTCGCTACGCCATTGGCGATGGTGTTGGTGATCAATACGGTGTAAGTGCCATTGGTAGTGGTTTGGATGTTGGTGACATTCAAAGAACTGCCGGTCGCCCCGGCGATTGGAACGCCGTTCAACTCCCATTGATACGAGTAAGGAGGAGTCCCGGCCGCTGTCACGACAAAGGCGACGTGTGAGCCGGGATTGACTGTGTACGATTTAGGCGCTGTCGCAACACTCACTGGATCAAAAATGCCGAGAGTGGCCGTCGCGCTGGCAGGGATGCTGCTGCCGCCATTGACGACAACCTTATAGCTTCCTGCATCTGCGTCCGTCACTGACGCAAGAGTCAAGCTGGCCGTGTGAGACCCAGTCACTCCGCCGCCGTCCGACAAGGCGGCGCCGTTGGATTGCCACTGGTAAGACAAAGTGGGCGTGCCCACCGCGCTAACCGAAAACGTTACGGTGCTGCCGGTATTTACCTGCTGATTCACGGGCGCGGTGACAATATACGGATCGGTGACGGTCAGAACCGCCGCGGCGCTGGACGCCGTGCTGCCTCCCGTAACGATCAACGTATAGCTGCCTGCGTCGCGATAAGTGACGCCGGCAATGAACAAATTGGGAGTGGTGGCGCCCGAAACGGTCGCTCCCGAACCGGAGATGCTGGCGCCATTGGCAAGATTTTGCCCATTCAACCGCCATTGATAGGCATAGGAACCGGAGGGGCTGGCCGCGCCGGAAAAAGAGACCGTCGCGCCATAATTGGTATTGACGCTCACGGGCTGGGAAGTAATCAGCACACCGGCCACGGTCAGCGTCATGGGCGGGGTAATGACCGAGCCGCCATTGGCGTTGGTCACGGCGCAATCGTAAGTCGCGCCATTGTCGCTGGCAGAGATGCTGGAGAGAGTGAGCACGGCGGTTTGCGAGCCGGTATAAACGGTGCCCGTGCTGCTGGCGCCATCGGCTAGATTGACGCCGTTGCGCTGCCATTGATACGTCAAGGCGGAGGAGGAACTGGCCACGATGGTCAAGTTCGTCGTGGCCGTCACCGCCACGGTGCCATTGCTGGGATAGGCAGTGACATTTGGGT
>Ga0209483_1002821_pt1 | contig 11823 bp, 8 predicted proteins | sample NGEPerA_FD_184508 | JGI IMG/M metagenome (GOLD analysis project Ga0209483, IMG submission 184508) | Arctic peat soil microbial communities from the Barrow Environmental Observatory site, Barrow, Alaska, USA - NGEE PermafrostL2-A... | ecosystem: Environmental > Terrestrial > Soil > Wetlands > Peat... | reverse complement strand
CGTCGTATACGCGTTCTTCGATTTCTTCGCGCGCGAAGGAAAACCGGGAGGCTATATTCCGGCGCTCTTCCTGGCGACGATTGTCGCAGCGGGCGTGCTGGGAGAAGTGGTTGCGAAGTTCTATTCCGAGCCTGCGAACCGCTGGCTGCGGGCCCGCTTCGGAGACGGACCGAACAAGCTGGGCTCGGTGGTAGAGGCTTCTACTCGTACTTGAGGGTCGCGACCGGGTCGAGCTTCGCCGCGCGATTGGCGGGGAGAGTGCCGAATGCCACTCCCACCAACACCGAGGTCGCGAGCGCAATGACCGCGCTCCACCACGACGTGGGGATCTTGAGGTCGGTGAGCAGGTTGACGCTCAACGGAAGCGCCATGCCGATGATGGTGCCGATGAGGCCGCCGCTCAGCGACAGGAAGACCGCCTCGGTAAGGAACTGCAATCGGATTTCGCGGCTGGCCGCGCCCAGCGCCTTGCGGATGCCGATTTCCTTGATGCGCGACTGCACGTTGGCCAGCATGGAGTTCATGATGCCGACCCCGGAGACGATCAGCGTGATGGCCGAAGCGAGCATGAGCACGATGGTGAGATCGGTAGAAATTTTCCCCATGACGTTCAGCACTTCGGTGAGCGTGTAGGCGAGGTAGACGCTGGTCTTACGATGGCGCGACTGGATGATCTGCAGGATGCGATGCGCGGTGGGCTCGACTTCGCCGGCGTCGGGGACGGTGAAGAAAATCTGCTTCACGGTGTCGGTGCCGGTGAAGTAGCGGGCGACGGCGTAGGGGATCAGGATCGTCTGGCCGGAGACTTCGGACATGCCGAAGGTCTCCACGGTTTCGTGGAAGACGCCGATGATGATGAAGGGAATTCCGCGCACCGAGACGGTGCGGTCGATGGCCGCTTCCGGGCTGCCGAAAAGGGCGATGGCCAGAGGTTTTACGATGACCGCGACCTTGGAGTGGGTCATCTCGTCCTGCTCGTCGAAGAAGCGGCCGGCGTCGACGGTGAGGTTGCGGACTTCCTTGTACTCCGGGCTGACGCCGAGCAACATGGCGTGTTTGGTGACGCCGCTGCCCATCGAGATGTTTTCGTCGATCTGCGACATGGGGGAGCTGTAGGTGATGTTGGGCACGGCGTTGAGGACCGCGGCCATGTCTTCGCGCGTCATGTTGTCGTTGACGTCGATATCGTTGGCGCCGGCGCGGGTGCCGCCGACGAACTGCATTTCGATCATGTTGGGGCCGATGCTCGATATGTAGCCGAGCGCGAACTGGCGGCCCGTAAGGCCCAGCGTCGCGACCAAAATAATGGATGCGGAGCCGATGACCATGCCCAGCATGGTGAGCAGAAAGCGCGTCTTGCTGGCACAGAAGCTGTCGAGCGCGAGGGTGACCGTCTCGCGGAATGCCACCGTCGAGCGGGCGCTGCGGAGCGTGCTGTCGAACGAACGCGCGGACGGGCGGAAGCTGTCGGAAGGCGGTCGAACGCTCGGGTTGGGGATGCCGGTCTGCGTAGCCATGGGCCTTGGGCTGTGTAAATTCCTGCACGGTACAAACTTCAGATGCTTCAGAGTATCGCAGCGACTCGCCGAGGGGGCGAGCTTTGCCTCGGAGCAGCCGAACAAATTAGACTTCAGGGAGGAAGAGTGGCCGAGTGGTTGATGGCTCCAGTCTTGAAAACTGGCGTACCTGAAAGGGTATCGGGGGTTCGAATCCCTCCTCTTCCGCCATACCTCTCAAAACCCCTTATAAACAGGCCGTTCCCGAGCCGAAACCCAGCAACTACGCGGGTTTTGACGCTCGGTATCGCTATCGTGCGTTAACCCGCGCTAAATCGTTATACCCCGGGATGCCCGCTTACGGGTAACGGATTTCGCCTAACGGCACGGTAACGGGTAACGGGGCGGAGGGGTGGGTTTGGACAAGCAAGCGGTCGATATGTCATGTCATTTCGTCGTTTTCGGGTAGCCCACGGGTAGCCAGCTGCTGCTGAAACGGAAAATCGGCAGCCGTGTGCCCACAAGCCGGCTTCGCTCGCCTAGAATCGATGCCATGGCAAAAGTTGAGGAAGTCTTCGGAGTGGCTAAAGAGCCGGTACTCTCCTATGTTGAGAGACCAGCTGTCGATGACAGCTTCATCGCGGCCATCGCAGCAGACAAACAGGTTGTCGTTTACGGTGCGTCGAAGCAAGGCAAGACAGCCCTCGTTCGGCGTTACCTGCCATACGAAAAGAATATTGTCGTTCAACTCACCCCACGCATCGAGGTAGAGGACGTCTACCGTACCATCTTGCGTTCAGCCGGAGTCCAGATCGTTGAAGGTACGGCGGCGGGCAAGACCTCAGAACTGGGAACTACCGGGAAGCTGAGCTTCAAGGCCCTTCTGCCGATATTTGGCGGCGCAGAAGCATCTGCGGAAGCGACTGCGAAAAAGGGCACCACTGAGAATGTAACGTATAAGGAGATTCCATTTAACCTGTCCCTTCCGCAGGATGTATCTCAACTTCTCAAAGAAGTTGGAGACAATCGAACCATTGTTTTAGAGAACTTTCATTACCTAAATGACGCCAAGCAGCAACAACTGGCATTTGACTTACGAACCTACCAAGAGTTGGGTGTGCGCTTCGTGATTCTTGGTGTTTGGCGGGAGAAGAATCGGCTTTCCCAGTTCAATGGTGACCTACTAGACAGAGTTCACGAGGTTCCAGTGGAACCGTGGCTTCAAGACGATTTCATCAGGGTGGCCCGCAAAGGCGAAGGCGAGCTAAACATCGTCCTCGGACACGAAGTGCTCATCGCGTGTATGGCTGCCTCATTTAGCAGCATCGGGGTCTTTCAAGAGCTGCTAAAGCAGACTTGCATTGCGTCAGGGATCACGGAGACTGCGGAAGTGACCACCCTCGTCGAGTCTATGGACAAGTTCGCTACGGCGAAGACTCTTAAGGCGGGAGATTACGCCTCACGCCATGAGCGTGCGTTGGAATCGATCGCAACAGGAAACACCAGTGGAGGTGGTCGCGGCGACAGCACACCGCTGTTTCTTCCCTACTATCTTGTGCGTGTGATCTGCGAATCCGGATTTGAGGGTTTGAATGGTGGTATGCGACGGTCGACTATTCACGAACGCATTCAGGCTATACACCATCGGCCCAGTGATGTGCGAGCGAGTGATATGAGCAATCTGCTCCATAGCTTGGCTGCGATGCAAGCGGCGAAGAGCATCTCTCCTCCCATCATTGACTACGATCAGAGCCAAAAGCTATTACAGGTGGTGGACTCAACGTTCTATTTCTTCTTGCAGAATGGCGATCTGACGGGTTTCCTGACCGACCTTTCCGACCCTGTTGCCGACTACCGTGAAAAGCGAGAGGTCGCGAAAAATATCGAGATCGAGTGGGGACGTGGGGGTTCGGGAACAACAGAGGAATTATAAGACGTAAATTAGAGGAGATGGCGATGTCTGAAAAGTACGTAGCTGGTGATGTAGTTGTGCTAAAGTCGGGCGGACCGAACATGACAGTGAAGGGTCGATATTCTCCTGGACTAACACCGGAGGCCGACACTTATACCTGCCAATGGTTCGGCGGTAAGAAGCTAGAATCTGGGCACTTTCATGCAGACTCGCTAAAACGAGTGGTTGAGAACGCACCTAATGCCAACGCCGACGTCAAGTGATGTAGCAGACTGGCTGCTAGCCGAAGTCCAACGTGTCGGCTTTTTGGAGCAAGACACCGCAGCGTTCGAGATTGAGAGACGATTCGGTAGTGAACACGTCTACACGAACGAGAACGGCAACATGGCGATCTCTCGACCAGTATTATCTGCCTTCCGAAAGATTTCCAACTCCGAAGTGGTATGGGAACGTCGAGAACGCCTCTGGCGGAAGAGAGATACTTTTGACGGCCCAGGCCGACTACAAGACTGAGACGGTCGCTAACCTACATCGCAGGCGTGGCAACCGAGACCTCGATAACCTACGCCTTCCGCGACTTGTCCCGGGCACCTGTCTCTGTATGGTTCCCCACAGGTAATAACTTTCCGCCTATGAAGGACGGATCCATCGAAGGTTTGGGCGGGTGGCCCACATCTGTCCAACCCTCCTCAGAAGCGGGTGCGCGACATCTCGCTTCTGAGATGTCGGTTTCGGCGTCCTATGCAGCTTTGGTCCTCACAACCCACCGCTGATTCCCATCTTGAGACGCCACAATCGTTCTCATGGTTCAACTTCGCCGTCCAAGTTGTGCGCGCAACACCTTTGACAGGATCGGGCGAGAGCTTCATCATCGCGGCGTAAAAAGCCGCTCCAATTAGTCTAAAGCCACCGTCGCGGACAGCCGATCTCCTCGAAAAAAAGTGGCATGCCCAAAAATGGTGCATCTTCGGACTTCCACAAGTCCAGACCTAACCACCATCCTTTGAATACTTTGCCCTAAAAAGTACCCGGGGGGGAGGGGAGGGGGAGGCCCGGCACAGGGAGACATCTCCACCTCCTCATCGCGGCAGATCAACAATGGCATGCGCTGTATCGAGCGATAGCCGGGTACAAGGGGTGGCCTCCAAATAAACGAAAGCAAAAAGGCGCGGCTGAAGCTAATAGAGGGAGATTCAGTGACAGTATGGCAAACCTATAGCGAAGGACGCCTCCGGTCCAGATACTGGCCGACAGCGGGTTCTTTTCCATCGAGAACCTGAAACAAATGGAAGCCCAAAACCTGGAGGCGTATGTGCCCGACTCGAACCTTGCGCGCAGCCTCAACCTGGGTGTGCGCTGCCGCGGCAAGGCCTGCGCTGCGGTTCACCGTCGGATGCGCCGCAAGCTCCAAAGCGAGGACGGGCGGCTCGCTTATGGGCGCCGAAAAGCTGTCGTCGAACCGGTCTTCGGGGTGCTCAAACAACAACGCGGACTGTGCCAGTTCCGCACCCGGGATCGAATAGTCCACACCGACAGCTAATTTGCTCTAGAACGTGGTGCTGACGGTCAGGCGGAAGGTCTTGCGCGGCTCGCGCAGGATGTAGTCCGCGCCGTAGAACTGGAGCGCCTGCTGGTAGCTGTACTGGCCCGCGCCGGTGTTGGGGAAGAACGACTTGAATTCAGCCGGCGAGACAGCCAGTTCCTGGGGAAGGTCCTTGAACAGACGGAGCGAGTTGTAGGCGTAGTAAATGCGGAAAGGCGCATTCACGATCGGCAGGATGACCTGCAGTTCCGCGCCGTTGGACATGCGCGGAACGTAGTTCGTTCCCGGCACGGTCTTGAGCAGCAGCGGGAACTTGACCTCCTGGCCGCCCGAGCACGTGCCCTCGTTCGGGTTCAGCACGGGGCAACCGTAGAGCGGCGCGTTGAGGATCGACTGGCCAAGCACACTCTGGCGCAACTGCGACGCCTCGGTGTTGAAGACCATGCCGAAGTCGGTGAAGAAGGCGAAGGTGACCTGGCTGACGATCGGAATGCGGTACTCGACGTTGGCGGTGACGCTGGTATCGCCGCCGATGGAGGCGAGGCGGTAGATGGGCAGCGGGATTTGCACGAAGCCCAGCGTGGAGTTGGTGGGGTCGCGCGGGATCTGCGAGCCGTCGGGGTTGACAAGGTTGAAGTTGACCCTGTTGGGCAGGAAAGCGTAGGGCGCGGAGGAGCGGATGTCGAAGCCGCGCACATCGTTTTCGCCGCCGCCGTAGGTGCGCTGGAAGGGAGGAGCGACCTCGCCGCCGAAGCCGGCAATGTTCAAAAGCTGGAGGCGATAGCCGAGGACGTTGTGGCCTTCGCGGTTGACCTTGAGGCCCTTCATCGGGAAGTACTGGCGGAAGGCCATCGAGGGGGCATAGAACTTGGTGTTGCCGCCCGCGCCGGCGATCTGGACGGCGATGCTGAAGTCCTTGCCGTTGTGCGGGCCGACCGCGCGGTCGAGGGTCGAGAAGGTGAAGCTCGGCGTGATGACCGAGGAGATGATGCCTTCGAGCTGGTTCTGGCCGGCGATGCCGGAGCGGAAGGCCAGCGACTGGAACACGTTGCGCGTGTTGTCGTTGAAGGTCGTAATCCCAGACTTCGAGAGCGAGTAGGAAAGGCCCACGCGGGCCACGCCGGAACGCCGGAAGAGCTTGCGCAGCGCGGTGGAACTGCTTACGGTAAGGCCGGTCGAAGACTGGTTGTAGTTGGTGAGCAGCGACTGCTGGGCGTTGGTCAGGTTGCTGGAAGCGGCGCCGGTAGCGGCGTAGCTCTTGGCCGGGTTGAAGTCCGTCTTGCTGCTGAAAACCTGCACGCCGAGCGAGACCGGCTTGTTGCGCAGGTAGGGCTCGGTGAAGCCGAGGCTGAGGTTGCGCGCCAGGTCGCCGATGTTGGCGGTGACGCTGAGGGTTTCGCCGAGGCCGAGGAAGTTGTTTGTCTCGTAATTGAGGCCGATGAACGAGCCCGACAAGCCGGAGAGGCCGCCGTTGAGCCCGATGGAGTTCTTGCCCTTTTCACGCAGCTTGAGCAGCAGGTCGACCGTGCCGGCGTCGGCGTTCTGGCGCGTCTCGACGTCGTCGGCGGCCTTCAGGGTTTCAAAGTAGTTGAGCTGGTTCAGGCGGAGCAGTGAGAGGTCGACCAGCTGGCTGTTGTAGACCTGGCCTTCTTCGACCAGCAGCTCGCGGCGGATGACCTTGTCGCGGGTGATGGTGTTGCCGGTGAACTCGATGCGGGAGATGTAATACTGCTTGCCTTCGTCGATCTCGATGTTGAAGGAGATGGTCTTGTTGGCTTCATCGACCTTGGGGACAGGGTTGCCGACCATGTTGATATAGCCGCCACCGCTATATGCCTTGCGCAGGGCTTCGAGGCCCTTGCTGAAGAGGGTGCTGTTGAACCACTCGCCATCCTTGAGGGCGAATTGCGCGCGCAGGGCCTTGTTGTTGGGATAGGCTTTGTTGCCGCTGAAGGTAATCGTGCCGAGGCGATAGCGATCGCCTTCGTCGACGGGGATGATGATGTCGACGCGCTTGCCGGTGGAGGGGTGGAAGGTGAACGGGTTGATGCCGCCGGCGTTGCGGATGGTGGTCTGCGGCTCGCCGGTCTGGGCCTGGTAATAACCCTTGTCGCGGTAGGCGTAACGCACGCGCTCGGAATCTTCGTCGAGCTTGCTGGCGTCGAAGGTCTTGGCGAACAGGTTCTCAAAGATGATGGAGTGCGGGATGCCGATCGGCTTGAGGTTCTTCATGGCCGCGACCAGCTCGCGGTCGGAAAGAGCGTGGTTGCCCACGAACTTGATCTTGCCGACCTTGACCGTCGGGCCTTCCTTGATGACGAAGGTGAGCGAGACGGACGCCGGGGGCTGCATCTTTACTTCCGTATGGATGGCGGCGAACTGGTGGCCGTGCTCGGCGAGCAGTTCCTGGAGAACGACTTCAGCGCGCTTGACCTTGGTCTCGTCGAACTGGCTCTCGACCGAGAGGCCGACCTTGGCCTTCTTGAAGCGCTCGAGGACGTCGGACTCCGAGACCGCGTTGAGGCCCTTGTAGAGGATCTCGCGGATGGTGGGGCGCTCGCGGACGTAGACGTTGAGTTGAACGCAGGCGGGGGTATCGACCTTCTCGATGCGGACATCGTCGAAGTAGCCGGTGTTCCACAGGGAGTTGAAGTCGCGCTCGACGACGGCGGGATCGTAGGCATCGCCCTGGCGCGAGTAGAGGCGGGCGATGACCGAATCCTTGGGGATGCGGCGGTTGCCGATGACGACCGGCTGGCAGAGGACCTGGGGCGTGGCCGGCGCCGAGAATGCCGGCCGGGCCTGCACCTGTGCGTGAAGCGAGGGGATGGCAACGGTCGCCAGCAGCGCCATAATGGCGGCTGAGAGGATGCCGAAACGGCTTGAGCGCGTGCGCACAGGCTGGGTCGTGCTGTGTAGACAGTTCAGAGAGCTGTCGCTCTTTCGCATTCCGGTAAAGATAACCACACCCTCACTGCTCTCAAATCGTTCGGCCCTGCGCTTCCGAAGGGGGAACCTTGATTATAGGCGACCCAAAGGCCAACGGCTAATGCTGACGTAGGAGTTTGACGGCTGACGCGCCATCTTGATTAAGCCGGAGGGCGATTGGAGGCGAAAATTTCCTGAAAAATTGGCGGCGGCGAGCGGAACCAGGCGATTAGCGGATGGAATATCGGCCTTGCGACCGGGGTTTCGGTCGCGTCGGCCGGACGACGGGCGACGCAGCGGCATCTCATGCCTGTAATATTTTCTACGAGGAGAACGCACTATGGCATCGGCAATGGCAAATATGGAAGCGCTGAAGGGCTTGTACGACCAGTTGAAAACGCGCATGAACAAGACGGTCGACGACTTCCGCGCCAACCTGGTGAGCGTCCGCACGGGGCGCGCGTCGGTCCACATGCTGGACCAGGTGAAGGTCGACTACTACGGTACGGATACGCCGGTCGCACAGGTCGCGCAGGTGACGACACCCGAGGCCAACCTGATATTGGTCCAGCCGTGGGAGATTTCGCTGGTCGGGGCGATCGAGAAGGCCATACGGACTTCGGGACAGGGTTTCAACCCGATGCACGACGGCAAGATTATTCGCGTGCCCATTCCGCCGATGACCGAAGACCGCCGCAAGGAGGCAGTCAAGCATTTGGCGGGCGTTCTGGAAGACCACAAAACCTCGATCAGGAATATTCGCCGCGAGGGCAATGAGAGCGTCAAGAAAGCGGCCAAGGACAAGCTGATTTCGGCCGACGACGAGAAGCGCGCCAATGAAGAGATTCAGGCGCTGACCGACGGCGAGATCAAGCGCGTCGAGGAGCTGTTCAAAGCGAAGGAGAAGGAAGTGCTGACGCTGTGAGCATTTCACTTGATTTTTTTTGACAAAATTTGTCTCCCATGAAAACATCTGCTCACCGGGCAAACTGCATAAATTAATATTGCTTGCGGGGCCAGTAAGCCTCGCAGGCACCACGAGGCGAGCATCTTGAGAACTTCTGAACAGTTGATCCAGCGGAAAAAGTACACCAACATTGTCAGCATCGCGTGCATCGTGATCGGCGTTATCAGGGTCGCCACTGTACTCGTTCACATCAGGACCGGCGACTCTTCGCCTTTTTCATTGCTTGCTCAATCGGAGCCTGCCTACTTGTGGTTCATTGCCGGCGGCGCATTCAGGGGCTTAAGCAGAATCTGGGGTGAACTCGCCCAGATGACTCCCTCGTCCACGCCACCGACGCCGTAAACTCATCAAGGAACCCTATAGCTGGGGGTGGTTGCGTCGGCGATTGCATCCGCAATGGCTACAGCTTCTCTCGCTTCCTGAAGATCGTGGACGCGGACAATATGAGCTCCGGCAAGGATGGCCGCGACGTTTGCGGCCATTGTTGCGTTGGTGCGCGATAGGGCGTTGAGCGGAGCGACTATCGCGCCGAGGAACCCTTTGAGCGACAGGCCCGCGAGCAGGGGCCGGCCAAGTTCGCTGAAGCGCTCGAAGCCGGCCAGCAGCGCGAAGTTTTCCGTGCCGCGCTTGCCGAAACCGAAGCCGGGGTCGAGCACGATGCGGTTTTGCAGGATGCCGGCGGCGCGGGCGGCGGCGAGGCGCTCGTCGAGGCCGTCGAGCACCAGAGGCACGACGTCGGCCGCGGGGATGGCCGGCTGGGTGCGCCATTCCGTGGGCCGGCCGCGGGTGTGCATCAGGATAAGGCCGGTATGGAGTTTGGCGACGGTGTGCCCCATGTCGTCGTCCCAAAGCAGGCCGGAGACATCGTTGATAATTTCGGCGCCAGCGCTGGCGGAAGCGCGGGCGGTTGAGGCGTGGTAAGTGTCGACGGAAACGATTGCGGAGGGCCGCTCGCGGAGCACGGCTTCGAGGACCGGGAGAAGACGGGCCTGCTCGGCGTCCGCGCTGACGGGGCGGGCGCCGGGGCGCGTGGATTCGGCGCCGAGGTCGAGGATGTCGGCTCCGCCGTCGAGGCGTTGGAGGGCGAAGTTTACCGCTTCGTCGTGGGCGGCGCGGGCAAGGCCGTCGCCGGAGAAACTGTCGGGCGTGAGGTTGACGGCGGCCATCACCAACGTGCGCTCGCCCAGCGCGAGAGTGCGCGTGCGGAGCTGCCAGTCGAAGGGCGTTCTGATCGCAAAACCCATGTGCAGATTGTAGCTGCGCTAGTGAGTGGTGGAGGTGGTGTGATCGAGGATGATCTTCCAGCCTGTAGAGGTTTTCTCCAGCACCAGCGAGTAGAAGCCGCCGGCATTGCCACCGCCGGCGGAAGTGCGTTCGAGATGGAAGTTGCCGATGACCGTTGCGAAGTGTGCGTCGAGGGGATGGACTTCGACGTTCGTGAAAGTGAGCACGCCCATCGCGGATTTGTTGGGATAATTCTTGCGGTAACTCGCGATCATGCCGTCATAGCCGCGACGGACGGTCGAGCCGATGAACAGGATGCCGGGGGAATTTTTGTAGCCTGCGGCGAAGGCGTCGAGGTCGCCGCGGTTCCAGTCGGCGGCCTGTTTGGAGAGCACGGCGCGGATGCCGGCCTCGTCTGCGGAGGCGGGCTTTTGGGCTGCGGCGGGCAGGGTGAGAAGGAGAGCGAAGAGAGGGAGAGCGAAGACTCGCGTGAGGCGCATGAAAAACTCCTGTCGGAAGAAAGTGTGCGTGCGGGCGCATACAATATTGGCATGACCCCCGCCGCGCAAGGAACGAAAATCGTCCACGCCGTCTGCACGCATGATTGCCCGGACTCCTGCGGCGTGCTGGTGACGGTGGACACGCTGACCGGGCGCGCGACCAAGGTGCAGGGCGATCCGGGGCATCCGGTTACGCGAGGTTTTTTGTGCGGGAAGGTGGCACGGTATCTGGACCGCGTGTACTCGCCGGAGCGGCTGCTGTATCCGATGCGGCGGAAGGCCGGCGCCGCGAAAGGGCCGCTGACGAAAGGCCGCGAGGCGGAAGCGTTCGAGCGGATTTCGTGGGATGAGGCGCTGGATTCGATTGCTGCGAAATTCAAAACGATTGCGGCTGAGTTTGGGACGGAGAGCATTCTTCCCTACAGCTATGCGGGGATGATCGGGCAGCTGGGATTCGGCTCGATGGACCGCAGATTTTTTTATCGGCTGGGCGCGTCGCAGCTCGACCGCACGATTTGTTCGTCCGCCGGCGGCGAGGCACTGATGCGGGTGTACGGCGTGAAGCTGGGGACGCCGCCGCAGGACTTCGCGCACGCGGGGCTGGTGGTGGTGTGGGGCGGGAATGTCCACGGCAACAATATTCATCTGTGGCCGTTCATCGAAGAGGCGCGGCGCAAGGGCGCGAAACTGATCGTGATCGATCCGTATAAGACGAGGACTGCGGCGCTGGCGGATGAGCATCTCGCGGTTCGTCCCGGGACAGACGTGTTGCTGGCGCTGGCGGTGATGCACGTTCTGTTTCGCGAGGGGATGGAAGATCGCGAGTACATGCAGGAATGCACGTTGGGGTGGGAAGAGTTGAGGGCGCACGCGCTGCGTGAGGAGCATTCGCCGGCGCGCGCGGCGGAGATTACGGGGATCGATGCGGAGACGATTGAGCGGCTGGCGCTGGCTTATGGGCGCGCAGGACGCGATGGGCGCGGGCCTGCGGCGATTCGGTTGAACTATGGTATTCAACGGGGCGAGAGCGGCGGCACCGCTGCCCGCATCGTCGCGATGCTGCCGCTGATTACGGGGAGTTGGAAGCGGCGCGGGGGCGGGATGCAGCTTTCTACGAGCGGCTCGTTTCCGTGGAACAGCAAAAAGCTGCACATGCCGGAGTTGATGCAGGCGAGTCCGCTGGGACGTGCGGCGCGGGTCGTGAATATGAACCAGTTGGGACATGCGCTGACGGAGTTGGGACAGGGCACGGG
>Ga0209483_1002820_pt1 | contig 11824 bp, 12 predicted proteins | sample NGEPerA_FD_184508 | JGI IMG/M metagenome (GOLD analysis project Ga0209483, IMG submission 184508) | Arctic peat soil microbial communities from the Barrow Environmental Observatory site, Barrow, Alaska, USA - NGEE PermafrostL2-A... | ecosystem: Environmental > Terrestrial > Soil > Wetlands >... | reverse complement strand
GGCGAAACTCCCGTGGCGCGAAGCTCCTTGTTGGCGAACAGCTTCGCCTCCCAGAACACGAGTTCGATTCCGTCGAATTGCTGTTCGAACATGGCGATATCGATCCTCGGCTGGTCACGTTTTGTATCGAGGTCTTTTGCATCGAGCCTGATCTCGACGTCAATGATGTTCTCGTTCGCTCTGGCAATGGCGTGTACGCCTTGTTTTTCCATTCCCGAGAACAAGTCGGCGGCTTTTTTCAATTTGCCCAACGTGCCTGAGGCGTAGCGCGCAAGCATTGGCGTCAACACCTCATGGAAGGTGCCGTTTTCGTCCAAGGCGACCCGATCCGACCGGTCCGGATCGAGCAAATACTTAACATGCGTGTTGACATTCACTCTCCCGCCCTGGAAGTCGGCATTGAAGAGCGATTGTCCGTTCCAATAGACGTCAAAACACTCATCGCGAATGCCGATGATCAGCGAAGCGTCGGCGAGCACATCCTGCCACCAGCCAGGCTTCTGCGCGAGTTCAGCTAACGCTGCCATGAAATTGTCGCTCAAGCCTCTCTTAAAAACACTCACTTCAAACCTCCACCTCTCGCCGTCCTGACGACGGACGACATTTGAAAAAAGCATTGAGAACTGTCAGGCCAGGTCAAAAACCTCGCCATCGTTGAGTGTGACTACGTTTGCAAAAAGTTGGGAAAAGTCTTCGCCGCGTTCGGTGTGAATGGGAATCAGCTTGCGGGGATTCAGGGCCGCAGCCAGCCGCTGCAAATCGGCAACAGGCGCGTGTCCACTGGTGTGGGCGTAGAGGAAGTTGACCGCCGGGTCGCTGCGGCAGGCGGAGATTCTGTCACTGCCGAAGTACTCGGGATGGCTTCCATCGAGATAGCCGAGCCACTGCGAGTAGATGACGCTGACGGGGGCGGCGGGGTTCTCAAATTCATCGATGAGACGAAAGCTGGACATCTTGCCGAAGTAGAGAAACGATTCGGGAGTTGCATGTAGTTCCTCGCGCTTGACCCTGTGGCGATAGAGTCGCTTTCTGAAGTCTCCAAAGTAGTCTGGGTTGGCCTTGAGCCTTTCGTCCTGGCTGTGAGAGGCGAAAACTCTTATCTCGGGCCAATCCATGGCGGGCGTATTTTGAGTGATCTGCCGGAGTTGTTCGAGCACCCATGCGGTGTAGATGTCGATAACGAGGAGTTTGCCGGCACGTTTGCAGGCCCGATAGGCGGAGACGATGCGGTCGATATTTTGCGAGGACGCAAGCAGGAACGAGATGTTCTTCTGCTGTCGAATTGTCTGGAAGATCGTGTTTTCGACCGCCGTCTCGTCAGGAAAGAGGTCGTTGTTGCGATGCATCATGGTGCCTTCGAGGAAGAGGAGATCGATGTCGCGAATCGGGCGCTGTATGAGATTGTCGAAGAGCTTTCCCTTTCGGCCATGCGAACGAAGATCGCCACTGTAGAACAGGCGCTTGCCTTCGGCTTCGATGAGGAAAGCGTAGGCATCGGTGGCGGAGTGGTCAACGAGATAGGGAGTGATAGTGAACTCACCGATGGTAAACGGCTGCCAGGCCTTGAAGTCGTGGAAGTCGAGCGCATATCTGTCTTTGCCGATGAACACCTGCGGCGCGTCGATCAGCCTGCGGGCGAGCCTGCCGATGTAGACGGGAGTGCCGAGCGGCAGTGTAGCCATCAGACCGAAGTGGTCCTGGTGAGGATGGCTGACCAAAAGGGCGTCTACGATAAGGCGCGAGAGGTCTACGGGCTGACTGTGGGGGCTGAGGGGAAGTCCGGCATCGAGAAGGATGCTGGTTTTCCCGGATGAGAGCTGGATGCAGGTTCCGCCAATTTCCTGGCTGCCCTTATGAATGGTGACTTTCAATTGGCGCCCCGTTTGGGCGAACCCTTTCTCGCACTGATGGAACAGCACCGCACGCGATTCAGCCTCTTTACGCTGCGCCGATCAGTAAGGGGCCTTGAATACCCTATTCTATATTCAAAAACTCGGGCGAGAAATTTACAGCTTCCAGAAAATAACGGTGGAAAACATGCTCAGATTGCGAGAGCGCTAAGCCGTGCGTATAGCTGCTTCACTTCTTCCTGGTCCCGCGGGGCGGGGAAATGCTCAAGCCTGAACGGACGATTTGCAATGGGAAGTAGGCAGCATCGTAGGAAATCCAGACGACCTGCGCTGGACATTGGTCGCGATTGCACTCGGGGTTGCCCGGGAGTGAATAGTAGAGTTTGTGCATAACCGGCGCTCAATGAGTGCGTTGGCCTGAAGTTAAGGTTTGACGGTGGAAGCGCCTGAAAACGACGGCACAACACAACATTCTTGACTCACCAAGTCCTGTGCAAGGGAAGACCATTCGAGCATCACCCGATAGTGCAGGTTGCCCAGCGTCATTTCGGTTCTGCGCCCTCAGGTGCGTCTATGCTTGGCCGATCTATGAGCTTTGAAGAGCCATCGGCTATGATGCCGTCGCTTCTGAAGAGATTTGTCAGATAGCGAACCTCCTCTTTACCCACTATGGCATGTCTCTTTATAGTGGGACCGCTGGTTTGCAGCAGGAGACATTCGGGATTCAATCTGAGCATGATGAGCTTGTCGAGCAGATATTGCCTGCGCGGCACTCACAGGCACTAGACCAAAAATTATTCGAAGGAGTTGTACATCGTGATTATGTCTGATGCAAGCTCAACAATTTTGTGTCTTGCCCGTGTCGTAGGTGCGAGTGTGTTCGCCCACAGCGAAGATGGGGCCTATACCACTGCGGCATCACTCGCCACTCAACCTCTGGTGAAGGGCGCTCGAGTTTGCGATATGTACGCCCAACTGAAGTACGCAAATCACCAATGGACCGTCAACCGGTATGGCGCGGGCAATGTTAAGCTTGCCACCCAGCCGATCACCGAGACGGAGATCGTCGAGCTTCTGTGGTCTTTTGTGGAATACAAACAGGCCAACAAACTGAATTCTGATAGTAAATACCGGATGGGCGATGCTCAGTCTAGGCAATTACCGATTCATATGCTGCCTGAGGCTGTGAAGGGCCGCGTGTACATCTGTGAACCATACGGACCCGCCATTGTCGGCCATGTCGATTTTGCATGCACAGGCACAGAGTGGAATTACGTCACAGATATGTTTGGCCTGTTCTTTTCGGCCTATCACGGCTTTTACCACCGGTATCGTAACTGGGGTTTTATGAACCTTGAGACCGGCAGGTATGAAGCGTCGGGGTCATTCGGATTCCAGCGCGATCTTCGTGGTAAACTCGAGGCGCGACGGAGGACTGATCCCCAAACATTTAAGCCGGCTTATGCCACTGGCCATACAACTGGGTCATTAGACAAGGTTGTGTTTGAAGTATTGGCTTCAATCGAGGCTGGCAGTCCTGGTGACTTTTGCCAATACACTCACGCTCAGCAAGTCTTTAGGCATGAGCCCGACTCAACGAAACCTTTTTGGCACTCTTTTTGCCGTAGTCCCGTGAGGAGTCGGATCTCTGCTCAAACGCACGATAATGCATGGGTAAAAGCTTAACGCCACTTGGCTCAGTCAAGACAACATTTCTTGTACTTCTTGCCACTTCCGCATGGGCACGGATCATTTCGACCTACGTCGGGAGAAGGGTCGCCGGGCGTTGGTATACCGCTTTTACCAGATCCAAAACCGACCATTGCAATCCTGAGGCGCTCATCTGCGGCCTCGTCGTCAAAGTCGTCCAAAACCAATGCCTTCAGAGCGCGATCATTAAGTATTTCTTCGACCGTTTTGTGCCCTCTTTGCGCACCACCGATCGCCCAAGCATAGGCGGCATCCCTCCGGTCGTTAGGTGGCAATAAGGAAGGGGGCACCTTCTCAAGCTCTTGCATTAGCTTGTCGAATACCCCAGCGCGAACTTCCATCATGGCGCGGCTTAACTCCATATCCATTGAGTCCATACCCATGGCATTTCTATTTCTTCAAATCCCGATCTGTCACTTCCGACGTAGTGCGAGAGCGCGGAGCATATCTGACACGACCGGTCGTGTCAGCCTCGGATCAAGCCACTCCGGACTTGCAACGAAGGAGAGGCGCCGCGCCGGCATCTTGGACGTGTGTATAAAGTGGTGGAAGACAAAGCTGTTCAACTCCAACTCCGGCTCATCACCGACCGTCTCAATTTCCGCTCGTTCCTCCAGTTCATCGCCACTCTTCACCAGTATCAAGCTGATTTGAGGGGTTCCATTCAGAACTCTCTTTGAGTCAGTATCAATAATCTTCGGCACATCATCGGCTGTTTTCATCAAAACCGATCTAGTGATAGGCATTTGCCAGTCGAAGCCCCAAAGGGCCAACAGTGGGTCGCGTCTGGGCGACTTCGCCATAAACCACTCGAACCCCCTGAAGGAAGTCTTGTACGACCTCGTTCCGATGACATCCACCTTGGCGAAGCTCTCGCCCAGTTTCATCAGAACTCGTGCCCTACCGTCTGGATTGAGCCCCCAAAAAGAATCGACTTCGTCGGCAACGAAGATTAACTCGGACACTGATGCGAATTGCAGGTGTTGCTCGTGTGAACTGCGTTCTCGGACACCCGACCCTTCCAAACTAGGAATGATGATCCCCGGATCATCTTTCACTACTCGGTCGCGCGCCGGAGCACGGAAACGTGCCTTCTTCTTAGTTCTGGCGCCTTCAGTAACAAAAGGAGAGCAAAACGTGTCATTCGACACAGGGATAGCCGCCGTACGCCGCACATCAGAGATTGCATTCTTGAAGACATTGGCATCGCTCGGCGTAGAAGACAGCACAACCATACGGCCATTCGCAAGCTCGTAAACGATGTGCTTCTTACGTCGCACCACTTTTGCACCGCTCATTTCGAGCAGTTGCTCCAGCTTCTTCTGGTATTTGTCCACTGTGAAAACAATGATTACACCGTAGTGTCTTTGGCTGCAAGGTTCCCCTCAGAACAAGCGGATCGTACAAGCACGTTAGGTCTCGCCTTTCCACACACGAATTAGCACGGCCGATTTGGGCCGCGATTAGACTGCCTGCCGATATTGCAGCTAGTCGGCGTAGTGTTCTCAGGTTAGGGCTTAGAAACTGCGCTTACAGCATCGTTCGGTGAACTCTCTACACTCTACCAATCCCTTCCGTTATTTCAACGAGCGCAGAATCGCAAATGCACTCGTCGAGATCGATTTGTATCGGGAAGTCGGCTAGTCAGTAGCCTCCGTTTGAGAAAAGGGCGTTCTCAGAACTAATCGCGCGCCAAACATTGCCATAGTAAATGTGCTTCGGCCCGATCCTCTGCACCTGTCCAGCAGTTTCTCTCTACACCTTTCCCCACCCTTCCAATTCACCTCTCTTTTTCCATCTGTGCCTCTGCACCAGAGGCTGGAGTATCTACATGTCTAGAAAGCAAAACACACACACCTCTCCTCTACTTAGCGTAAAAGAGCTTGCCGAGAAAGCCAGACTGTACGCGAAATCCGCAAAGGCGCATTCGACGATGCGAGCGTATACATCCGATTGGCTCCACTTTGAAAACTGGTGCCAGTTGCATCAACTTCAGTCCCTCCCCGCCTCTCCTGACACAGTGGCTCTGTACGTCGCAGATATCGCCTCGAATCACGCCGTCGCGACGATCACGCGACGGCTCTGCTCAATCACCGCGAAGCACAGAGCATCAGGGTTCGCGAACTCGCCGGCGAAGGCGCACCACCTTGTAGTGAGCGAAACTATGAAAGGGATACGCCGGGTCTTTGGAACAGTCCAAAAGGGCAAGAACCCGCTTTTGACAGCTGACATCCGCAGAATAGTTGCTAAATGTCCCAAAGGAACCCGCGGCGATCGAGATAAGCTGCTTATCCTGATCGGGTTCGCTGGCGCTTTCAGACGTTCGGAGCTAGCCCATATGCGAGTTCAGGATTTGACTATATATAAGGATGGACTCGTCATCGATCTGCCGCGGTCGAAGACCGACCAAGAGGGGGAAGGCCGGAAAGTGGGTATCCCTCGGGGCAGCAAACGAGCAACCTGTCCTGTTCGGGCCCTCGAACACTGGTTGGCCACCACAAAAATCAGTATCGGTGCTCTCCTCCGTCCCGTCTCTAAGAACGGGAGAGTTTTGGCGCGCCGCTTACATCCAGACTCGATCGGGCTGATCATCAAGCGAGCAGCGGCTCGAGCTGGAATGGATGTCAGGTCCATTGCCGGGCACAGTCTTCGGCAGGGTGTGTTAGCCAAGCCGCAAGGAATAAATGCTCAGAAGAGCAGATCATGCGCCAGACTGGCCACAAATCATTCGAAGTTCTCAGGCGGTACATACGCGGCGCGAGGATCATCGCAGACAGTCCGGCACGCCATTTGGGCCTGTAGTGTCGCAGACCCCTCGCAGGTTGTCCTCGGTGCACCGCTCCTCAGAGCCCCCGATCGGCGGAAAGGCGCGACCGAGTGATTGCAGACCGTCCAGTACGGACGTTGGGTTTATAGCAATTAAACTTCCCGCCATAGGAGTCTCAACCTTCGATGAAAGGAGGTCAACCGGCAGCTGTTCTCATCTGTGACAAGCACTAATTCTTAACTACAACAAAAGCAGATCAGTCATGACCTTCCATGAGGGAGTGTGGCTGGTTCTATTAGCAGTTGAACAATCAGCACGCTATTCGACCGCAGCTGACTTTTCGCATGCTGCGGTCTTTTTGCGTTTGGAGAATTGAAAGAGAAACCTCACTTGCTGCTTGTTTTAGTCGCCAAGCAGAGCGACGTACTAGAAGGTGGCGAGGCGAATCTTGGAGCGGCGATCGTTTCGATAGCCGCAAGAGGCTCAGAGGGTAGCAACCAGCGCCTTTGGCACTCCCTCTTCCATTTTGCAACTTCAAAGAAGGAACGGTTGATGAACGAACAGCAATATAAGTACCTCATTAGCAAGGCATGCCTGTACGCTCGCGCAATATCAGATGAACCAATCGCAGTCGGCCGGAAAATGCGCGCCGGCAAGATCTGCAGCTCATGCAAAAGGGCACTGCCAGTACCGCACACCGATGGGCTGAAGCGGTGCGAATCCTGTTCTCAGAAGCACCTGGTCTTTATGTACTTCCGTCATCTATGTGGTTGGCATTGCGGCTTTAGAACCGAAACCCGGGAAAAGCTCCCGAGGGAGTTCACCTTCAATAGCTCAGACCACGCTGCGCGAGCTGGCCAAGCGTGGCAACGGTTTGATCGACAAGTGGGATCGCGAGGGGTTTGAGCTTGCCCTCGAGATCGGGAGGGGCGGCATCTGGCTGCGCCTCTCGGATAAGCAGTACCAGGCACTCGGAGGTGTGCTGTAACTCCCGCCTCTCCGACACATAGAACCCTTCCAACTGAATCAAGGCAGTCCACTACTTCTACCCGTCAGCAAAGGCGGCAGTATATTAGCGCGCGGTCTCCACCCGGACTCGATTGGACGCATGATTCAAAAATGCGGTGGTTCGGGCCGGTATGCGCGCCGGAGCAAAAATAGACCACAGAGCGCCGCGGAAGCGGTGTGACGTGGCGGTGTAAAAGTAGTCCACCGCCGGAACTTGGTTTCGTGAGTTGTTGCCTGGGAGGGACGGCTTATGGGACACCGGAGGGATGCTTACGGTGGAGATCTATGGGCGGGTGCGGCGAGCGGTTCTGGTCGAAGGACAGAGCCGTCGATCGGTGGCGCGGGAGTTTGGTGTCTCGCGCAAGACGATTCAGAAGATGCTGACGTACTCGGTTCCGCCGGGTTACCAGCGGCAACTGCCGATACGGCGGCCCAAGTTGGGGCCGTGGCTGGGCGTCATCGATGCCATTCTTAAAGAGGACAAGACACGGCCCGTCAAGCAGCGCCATACTGCCAAGCGCATCTTTGAGCGGCTAAAAGCAGAACATAAGTTCTCCGGCGGCTACACCATCGTCAAGGACTATGTGCGCGGAGAAGAGTTGCGCGGTCGCGAGATGTTCGTGCCGCTGGTGCATCCGGCTGGTGAAGCACAGGCCGACTTCGGCGAGGCTCTGGTCGTCATTGCTGGAGTGGAGCAGAAGGCGCACTTTCTCGCGATGGATATGCCGTACTCGGACGATTGCTTTGTCATGGCGTTTCCAGCCGAGACCACGGAGGCTTTCCTTGAAGGCCATGCGCGGGCTTTCGAGTACTTTGGCGCCGTACCTACGCGCATCCTCTACGATTTTGTTCCCGGGAACAAAATCGTAGTTATGTGCCGCAGGCCGTTTTGTGGCCGAGGAAGAGAACAGCCCCGTTACTGTTGGCGGTCCACGTTCTGAAGGGCACATAACGTTTCATTTGGGCGCATGATTATTTTCCATCGGACATTTCCGATGTGAGGTTGTCATGCTGGAACATTATTTTGTAAGGCCCTCAACCATCGACAGGATTCGAGCCAGTTGGCTGGCTCCCCAGATTGAGCGGTATGTAGAGTGGATGGAAGCTCAGGGCTACCATCAACGCAACTTCTTTCGCCGGGTTCCAATTCTTTGTCACTTCGCTGATTTCACGCAACAGCGTGGGTGCATGGATCTCGCTTCTGCTTCTTCCTGCGTTGAGGCATTCGTTTCCTTTTGGGTTTCTCGGCACGGGACGAACAAGAGTACAACGGCATCTTCGAAAAAGCTGGAAGGCGATGCGGGGAATCCTGTGCGTCAGATGCTACGACTAGCCATAGATGGGCGAGTTACGAAAACTCGCCACCCTCATCCATTTCCGTTTATAGACGTAGTTCCAGGGTTTATTGAGTATTTGCGCGGGGAACGCGGACTTCAGGAAAGCACGATCTACCTGTACCATCACGATCTGAAGCGCTTTGCCAAGTATCTCAGCAGGGTCGAAGTAGCTGCTCTCAGTGAACTGTCGCCGCCGCTTCTTGCATCCTTCATTGTCGACCAGGCGCCGCAGATGTCACCCAACGGACGCCGAGATCTATGCGGCCGATTGCGGGTGTTTCTGCGGTTCTGTCATCGGGAGCGAATTACAACTCAAGATCTCAGCGGAGCGGTGGAAATGCCACAGATCTACCGTTTGGCCAATGTGCCACGTTCCATCACCTGGGATGAGGTCCGGCGGCTTCTGGAAGTGGTGGATCGAAGAACGATTCGTGGGCGTCGAGACTACGCCATCCTGCTTCTCTTAGTGACCTATGGACTTCGCGCCCACGAGGTCGCGAGGCTCACGCTGGACGATGTTGACTGGAAGCGCGAACGACTTGAGGTTCCGGAACGCAAGGCAGGGCATGCGACAGCTTATCCTCTGGCCGGCGTTGTGGGCGAAGCGTTAATCGAATACATCAAACGCGGTCGTCCAGAGACGGCGGACCGTCATCTGTTTTTTCGAGTTCTGGCTCCGCGTGTCCCGATCCGCGCCGCTGCTGTGTCCTCCAGCGTTGCGCATTATCTTCATGGCGCTGGTATCCAGGTACGTCGACCAGGTGCCCATACACTTCGCCACACTTGCGTGCAACGCCTCATTGATGCCGAGTTTCCGTTGAAAACAATCGGCGATTACGTGGGACATCGTTCCTCACAATCCACCCAGATCTATACCAAAGTTGCCATCGCCTCTCTGCGAGAGGTGGCCATGGGTGACGGGGAGGCGCTATGAATCTCCCCGACTTCCGGAGTTCACTGGCAGATCCTCTCAGTCGATTTCTGCAGTTCAAACAGGCGTTGAATCGCAAGTACCGGACCGAAGCCGCCGCGTTGCGCCTCTTCGACGGCTACCTCTGCGAACATAACGTCGCCGATTGGAAAGCCATCGACAGCGCCATGATCGACGACTTCTTGATATCCAGGCCCCGTACCAGGCCACGCAGCTATAACCATCTACTCGGTGTGCTGCATCGCTTTTTCGCCTTCGCGATCATGCAGCAATGGACTCGACAGAATCCCGTGACCGCAAGACCGCGCCGCAATACAGGGAACCGAATTCCTTATCTATTTGATCTTCGCGATGCCAAAAGCTTGCTCGCGGTATCGCGCGGCCTTCCAGACAAACCTCGGGCACCACTACGAGGCTTGGTCTATGAAATGATATTCGCTCTTCTTTACGGGCTCGGCATGCGCGTTGGCGAAGTTGCCCGACTTAGACTGAGCGATGCCGATCTCGTCTGCGATACGCTGTTCATCCGCGATACGAAGTTCAGCAAAAGTCGAATCGTGCCGATGGGGCCCAATCTGGCGGAACGCTTCAAACGCTACATCGAGCAGTGTTTTGGAAGTGCCAAGGGTCCTAACATGCCTCTGTTCTCCTTCACGAAAAGAGGCTGCATCCACGAAGGGACAATTAGCCATACGTTCCACACCCTGGTACCAAAGCTGAATCTCCATATTCCACCGGGCGTATCGTCGCCCAGGGTGCATGATCTTCGTCACGCGTTTGCTGTGGCCACGTTGCTGCGCTGGTACCGCGAGGGTGTCGATCCCAACGGCCGACTGATCCACCTAGCCACTTTTCTTGGTCATGTCGATCCCAATTCAACAGCCGTGTATCTGACTATCACCGAAGACTTGCTTCATGAAGCCGCTCAGCGCTTCCAGGTCATGGCTCCGAAAGGAGGTATGCAATGAACAGTGTTGGTCAGACTATCTTCGCGTTTTTCGAGGATTATCTCAAAACCCAGAAAGGGCTCAGGCCAGGCTCCATTCGAAGCTATCGGGACACGCTGAAGCTCTTCCTCATGCATGTCGCGGCCACGCGCCGACGACCGATTACGCGGTTGATCCTTGAAGACCTGTCCTCGGAACAAGTCCTGGACTTCCTGCGCATGATCGAGACCACACGCAAGAACCATGCGAGCACTCGAAATCAGCGGCTTGCAGCCCTGCATACCTTCTACCGGTATCTCGCTGTTCATCATCCGGAGATGCTGGCGGAAGCAGAGCGTGTGGAAGCGATCCCATCAAAGCGCACTCCGCCTCCGCAAACCCATTATCTGGAGCGCGATGAAATCGACACTCTCTTTCACACACTGCCCAAACAGGGAGTCTTGGCGCTTCGTGACCGAGCTCTTTTCATGGTCCTCTATAACACCGGAGCGAGAGTGCAGGAGGTTGCAGATCTGAATACCGACGATGTCGATCTCGATGGTCCACTGCGCGTACGGTTGCATGGAAAGGGGGACAAATGGAGAAGCTGCCCGCTATGGCCGGAAACCGCCGAACTGTTGAAGGAGCTGATGAGGTGCAGCCATGGAAACCAATCCGGCCCCTTGTTCATGTCACGCCAGCGAAAGCCCCTGACGCGATTCGGTATCTACAAGATAGTGAAGCGCCACACTTCAGGCTTGCGCATCCATCTTCGCGACAAGAACTGCCGCGGCATATCGCCCCATGTCATCCGCCACTCCACAGCAGTTGGGTTGCTGGAACAGGGCGTGGAGGTTAATGTCATCCGGGCATGGTTGGGGCACGTCAGCCTCGATACTACCAACCGCTACGCCGAAATCACCCTACGGACAAAGCAAGCGGCTGTTGCAGCCTGTCTCCCTCCTGTAGATACTTCGGAAGCACTCCGCCCAAACAGTGGATGGCGTAAAGACGAGGAACTTATGAAATGGCTCAGTTCGCTGTGAATGTTATGTGCCCTTCAGAACGTGGACCGCCAACAGTAACGGGGCTGTTCTCTTCCTCGGCCACAAAACGGCCTGCGGCACATAACTACGATTTTGTTCCCGGGAACAAAATCGTAGAGAATCCGCGTGGGAACAGCGCCGAAGTACGCAAAGGCTCGCACATGTCCTTCGAGAAACGCCTCCGTGGTCTCGGCCGGAAACGCCACCACGAAGCAATCGTCCGAGTGGGGCAGGTCCATCGCCAGGTAG
>Ga0209483_1002817_pt1 | contig 11838 bp, 11 predicted proteins | sample NGEPerA_FD_184508 | JGI IMG/M metagenome (GOLD analysis project Ga0209483, IMG submission 184508) | Arctic peat soil microbial communities from the Barrow Environmental Observatory site, Barrow, Alaska, USA - NGEE PermafrostL2-A... | ecosystem: Environmental > Terrestrial > Soil > Wetlands >... | reverse complement strand
GGCCTACGGATTCCGGTCCACCGACAACCTCATCGCCCTGTGCCTGCTTGACCGCGGTGGCTACTGCCCGCCGCTACCCGGTCGTCAGGTTGCTGCGTGATCGACCCACAGATATGTCAGGAGAGCCGCTCTTTCGAGCGGTCGTGTCTGATCTGATGGACACGGATGACTGTGCCGTTCTCCGAGATCTGCACCGACCCGGCGACGATGGCCACTTCGACACTGCGACCACCCCAGCTGCGTCCGACCCGATAGGTGGCTCCGGCAAAGGAGATCGATCCACCGGAGTCGACGGCGCGGACGACGGTCATCCCTGAACTGGCTGGGTGGGCTCGACCTGCCCTCGGGGCCTTTGCACTGGTGACGCCGTCACGCCGACGCTCGGCGAGCGTGGCGACGAGGACGCCCTTGTGGAGGATCTCGACCAGTCCGCCTTGGACCACGACCTCTACCTGTTCTCCCGCAAAGGTTGGCCCCACCCGATAGCGGAAGGTGTTGAGTCCGATCGAACCTCGTTGGTCCACCCACCGGCTCACTCCCGGAGACCGTGGGGTGGCCGTCGGCACTTCGACCTCTTCGAACTCGACCTCGGTGTCGATCGGGTCCCGAGGGGCAGCTAGGGCGAACCGCTCGGCCGGTGGTCGGTCCCCGAGCGACTGATGGGGGCGTTCGGTGTTGTACTGGCTCTGTTGCATTGACCGCGACTTTGCATGGACGCGGCGGGGTTCGTGCCTGGGCTATGGCTGAACGAGGCTGTCGGGATGAAGCGTCGTCGTCTCATCCGACCCATCCAGCCCCCTGTCTCAGGATTCGCTGGGTTTCGGTTCCCACCCGAGGTCATCTTGATTGCCGTGCGCTGGTACCTACGTTACGGATTGTCCTACGGGGATCTGGAGGAGCTGCTCGCTGAGCGCGGCATCGAGGTGGACCACGTGACCTTGTTCCGGTGGGTCCAGCGGTTCACGCCCTTGCTCATCGACGCGGCCCGGCCATGCCGTCACAGCGTGGGCGCACATTGGTTCGTCGACGAGACCTATGTGAAGGTCTCCGGGTCCTGGCGGTACGTCTATCGGTCCGTTGACCATTACGGGCAGGTCATCGACGTGTTCGTGTCCAAGAGGCGTGACCTCAGGGCGGCAACGATGTTCTTCACCTCGGTGATCACCGCCCATGGTCAGCCGGCCGAGATCACTACCGACCGGGCCCACGCCCTGGTCCGAGTCGTTACAGAGACCCTCCCGGCTGCACGTCACGACACCACCCAGTACGCCAACAATCGAGTGGAAGCTGACCATGGGCGACTCAAAGCGAGACTTCGACCGATGCAAGGCCTCAAACGAGACCGAACCGCGAGCGTCGTGATCCGAGGGCATGCCTTCATCCAGAACTTGCGGCGAGGGCACTACAAGCTCGGGATGGATGCATGCCCCGGACTCACCCTTGCCGCGGCATTCGACGAGCTTGCGCTGGTGGTCTGACGGACCAACCTCGCTGAGGTTGGTCAGCTCGCGCCCGACGACCGATCAATGCAACAGAGCCAGCGGTACCCTCCGTTCCCAGGGTACGGCGTGATCCTCTTGAACTGATCAAGTGGACCGCTCAGGGAGGATCCGTGAGCAGTCTACGGCGAAGCTAACCAACGGCGAAGCTAACCAACGCAACGGGAGAGCTTGGATTGCTGCGATCGCGCACAACCAAACCGAGGACGTTCCAACCCAGAGTGATCAGTTCAAGACGCCGACCACGAGTTCCGGAGGGTGGCGTAGGCACGGTGCCACTTGTCGGTCTCATGGGCGAAGTTCTGGCGGAACTTGGCCCCGGCGTCGGGGGGCAGGGTGATCGAGCCGTGGGTGCAGACCTTCGGCTGATGGAGGAGCAGCACATCGGTGACTTGGATGCAGGTCCTGGCGTGGCTGTCACCTCGACCAGGCCGGATGGCATTTTCGGCACCCACAAGGGCCGCCCGGCACATTGTGGCTCAGGTTGGTAGTCAAATCGTTCGATACTCAATTCGTGGAAGACGGCGATGTGACAACCCATGCGATCGGTGAAGGTCACGGCGCCGGGTCGGTGACTGTTCGCCGCGATGCGGCGGGAGTCATCGTCTCGGTGGGCACCGAGATGCCAGACGTCCTGGGCTGGCGTCCGGAGGAGCTCATCGGACGAGCATCCACCGACTTCATCCATCCCGAGGACCAGGGCAGTGCCATAACGGCTTGGTTCGCGATGCTCGAGCATGCCGACGAAGTGGGCGTCTGGCAGGGCCGCTATCGCACCAGCGATGGCAGTTGGAAGTGGATCGAGTCCACGAATGCCAATCGATTGAACGACGAAAGCAACCCGGCCGTGATCTCGGAGATGAAACCGGTGACCGTTGCGAGAGTGAGCTTGGCCGAAGCACTGCGGGCTCGCGAACAACTGTTGACCCGACTGTCCGATGCGCTTCCGATCGGTGTCTTCCAGATCGACGCCGCGCGAACTTTGACCTTTGCGAATGACCAACTGACGAAGGTAATTGGCCATTCGCCCTCCGCAACAATCGAGGCTCAATTCTCCGCGATCGACCCGGATGACCACCAACGCTTCCTCGACGCAGTCGACGCAGTGCTGAACAACCAGCCCATCGACGAACTCGAGCTGCATATCGTGCGGTCAGGCGGCGACGCAGGAGCGGATGATCGGTTCTGCGTGGTGAACATGCGGCCGCTCACGGATGCCACCAATCGGATTGCCGGTGCAGTGGGCTGTGTGTCCGACGTCACGGAGCAGGTGCGACTACGTCGTCAGCTCGAACAGAGGGCTAACTTCGACGGACTCACCTCGTGTCTCAACCGGTCGGCGATCCTCGACGTCTTGACGGCGAGCCTCAATCGCTCGCGCATCACCGGTCACGGTGTCGCCGTCGTCTTCGTAGACCTGTGCCGATTCAAGGAAATCAACGATCGCTACGGCCACATGGCCGGAGACGAGATCCTTTCCCTAACGGCGAATCGACTGCGCTCCGTCGTTCGTGATGATGATCTGGTCGGGCGATTCGGAGGCGACGAGTTCTTGGTCGTGTGCCCGCAGATATCTGGTGCGGACGGGACGCGCGATATCGCCGAACGCATTCATCAGGCGCTCGCCGGTTGTGTCGAGCTTGGGGTCGGACGTGTCGACATTCGGGCCAGCGTCGGAGGAGCCTTCACCGTGCGGCCAATCTCCGTCGATGATTTGGTCGCGCAGGCGGATCAGGCGATGTACGAGGCCAAGCGGCTGGGGTCGTCAGTCGCGTCCGTCGTGGAGGCCAAGGAAGACTGGATGCCGGCCGATGTTGTCAGAGGTTGATGTTGCATCCGCGCTGGTCACGACCGTGTGATTGACGCGGAAAGTGCTCCCCTACCTGGGACGATGTAGGTGCTTACGCCACACCGATCCCGAGCTGCAACCTCCTCTCGCACCGGCGGATTGATCCACGCCACCTCCGGGATCTTCGGTGCCGTCGGTGGACGGTTGTAAACGCTGATCGGTGTGTCCTGAAAGGAACGTGATGTCGATGTAGAAGATCGCCACATCGAACGTGCCGTCAGTCAGTATCAAGCCGGTGATTCACTTGCCACTGTGGGCAAGGCCCTGAACGTCGGCCCGTCAACCATCCAGCGAGCCCTAAATCGGGCCGGTGTCCCAATTCGGCCGCGGCTCGGATACTGAAGGGCCTTGACGCCCTTTGCCCGTGCATGGACTGTGGCTGCAGTTGACCAGATCGTTGATCCGGGGGGTCGACCTCAGTCGCGTGCTAACTGCTGCAAGCAAGAGGTCGCCTGGGCGTAACGCGACCCGGAGCCAGCAGCGATAAGGACAGGGACGCGGGGTTCGAGGTTCGGGTCGACTTGCGCCCACAAGTGCCTCTGGGGAGAGAGGGGCCTCACCGGAATGGCGGTACGGAACCGCCGCGCACCGGCTGCATTCGGCCCACTACACCTCGCCCCCGCTCCGGCCCGCATTGTTGGCCAGGCCCCGAGCACCGGCCGGCGTGGTCCCAGTGCCTTGGGCACAATCCACTCACCTGACAGAATCTTCAACATTTTGGACCGAGGTAATTGGAGGCGGCTTGAAGGAAATACCATGGACACGGTCATGATGCGCACTCATGTCAGAAGCCGGAGATCGCGTTGGCCATAGCTTGGAATACCGATCGGCGAGCCCACGGACAGCCGGCCCAGTTCAGCAGCGATCGTTCGGTGCCCGCTGCCCTTTGCCGCCTTGAGCAGGGCGTGCCCGACCGTCTCTGCCGAGTCGCGCGGTCTGGGCAGGCACCAGGCCGGCAGGAACACCTGGGTGGTTCTGCACTCCGAACAGGCAAACCTGCGAGGCCGATACGCGATGTGGGATCCGTCGAGCTGTCGGATCTGGTGCACCCGCATGTCGGGTTCTGAGGGCGGCCTCCGTGCTTGCTCCTGTTGCTGCGCCCGGAACGGCACGAGTTCGACACCTACCAACCTCGAACGGTCAGTCAGATGGCGGAAGCCGGATCGATTCCTGGTCGCCGGTGATTGGCCTGTCAGCGTTCAAGTAATCCCGCAGCTCAGCGTGTTGGCGTTCAAGTTATCACTTGGCCCCCGCCGCCCGGTCCGGTCCAAGCCATCGTGGCAGAATGACCTCACGTGTTCGCGACGGGAGGGTGCCACATGGCTACGAGGACGGCCGAAGAACTGCTTGCTGGGGTCCCATTGTTCGCCGGGCTCTCGAAGAAGGACCTCAGCGAAGTGTCGAGCTTGGCCACTCGGCTGAACCTGGGAGCGGGTGCCGAACTGATGCACCAGGAGGCGATCGGACGTGAGTTCATCATCGTGCTGGACGGCATCGTGGACGTGCTCATCGACGGCGAGGTCGTCGCCACGTGCGGCGCCGGCAGCTTCTTCGGCGAAATAGCACTCCTCGAAGATCGACAACGCGTCGCCACCGTCGTAGCCAAGACCGATGTTGTCGTCGACGTGATCAGTCCGAGCGAATTCTCCACGCTTCTGGCCGACCATCCGAGCATCGGCGACGAACTCCGTGCGGCGATGACGGAGCGGCTCGCGGAGAATGCAGCCCGAGGCGGCGAGGTGGGCGCCACGAAGCCCTGACTAGCCACAGGGAATCGGCCCGTAAGGCTGGCTGCTGCGATCCACGACCGTCATGCAACACCGGCAACTCGACGGGAGCCGGCAAGACCGGACGTTGAGCGACCCCGACCCACCTACCTCGTCGCAGGCTCCCGCGACCTGCTCAGCCGTGCGCGGGGATCATGATGCCGTAGGCGCTCGCCGCGTTGTCCTGGACGATCTTCCTGCGAACCTCAGGGGACAGGTTCTCGATGACCTCGGCGAAGTACTCCCTCGTGTTGGGCAACAGGCAATTGGGGTGGGGGAAATCTTCGAGGAGCCACTTGCGCATCGGTCCTCAAGCGCCGTGCCGAAACCCAAGCGTCATCACCCGCAGCGCTTCAAGATTGCCGCCGAAGTCCCTCGCTGTGGCCATTCAGGATCGAGGCCAACCCCGACGGCATTTTCGGGGGGTAGACCCCCCTTGGATCCGAAGTGCCCCAATTCGGGAGAGCCCTCGAGCAATCCCCAGACTTGTTGGCAGTGATCTAGCCTCGCAACGAGTAAGAACCTTTGGGAGGGTCAGTGTCGGTCATCGAGAGCGAACCACTCTTCGAGCTTCGAGGTGGCGAGAGTTGGCGCGACCCGTGGTCTTCCTATCGCAGACTCCAAGAAGCCCCAGTCCAGAGCTTCGACCATCCTGGGTTCGAACCGTTCTGGGTGCTGTCGCGCTTCGCGGACGTCTTCGCCACGGTTCGCGACACCACGACCTTCTCATCTGCGAAGGGGTTGACGCCTGATCTCGACAGCATGGCGATGTTCGAAGGCCGGGCCGCTCCGATCGTGATGATGGACCCTCCGGAGCACACGACGATGCGACGGCTCGTGAGCCGTCCGATGACCCCGAGTGCGGTGGCCGCACTCGGGCCCGCTATCAGCGCATTTGTCGATGAGCGTCTTGACGTGCTCGAGGAGGATGGGGGCGGTGACATAGTGGAGATCCTCTTCAAGCCCCTCCCCAGCTTCGTGGTGGCACACTTCCTCGGTGTGCCGCATCAAGACCGAAACCGCTTTGACGGTTGGACAAACTCCATCGTTGCCGCCGCAGCATCCGGCGATCTGGCCAGCGCTCCTGACGCAGCTCTCGACCTGTTCACCTACGCGACTGAGCTGATCGAGCGACGACGTCATGACCCTTCGGATGACCTGATCTCGGAACTGCTCAGCGCTCGTGTCGAAATCTCTGAGGAGTGGATCGTGGGCTTCGTCTTCACGATGGTCACCGGGGGGAACGACACCACCACCGGGCTACTCGGCGGTGCTGCCGAGCTGCTGACGAATCACCCGTCCCAGAGGAACAAGCTGCTGAACGAGCCCAGCCAGATCCGGCCATCTGTCGATGAACTGGTCCGCCTCACCAGTCCAGTCCAGAATCTGGCTCGCACGACGACGCGCCCAGTCGACGTGGGCGGCGTCACGATCCCCTCAGGTGCCAAGGTGCTGCTCGTCTATGGGGCAGCGAACCGCGACGAGCGTGAGTTCGGACCGAGCGCTGGTGACCTCGACGTCCATCGCCAGGTCTCTCGGATGCTGGGCTTCGGCTATGGACCTCACCACTGCCTCGGCGCCGCCGTCGCACGCCTCCAGGCTGGCATCGCCCTAGAACGCCTCCTCGAACGGTTCCCTCGTTTCGCAGTCGACAGCGAGGCCGGGCAGTTCGCTCCCGGGCACTACGTTCGGCGCTACGAGTCGCTTCCCTTCATCGCGTCTTCCTGAGATTCTCAGGGTTTGCCGTGCGTCTGCCTCGATTGTCGTTGAGCCGCCAATGGGTGAGGATGCCGGCGCGGGCTGAGCCTGCCCCCTCGCTGCCGGTTCGGCGGGACTGTCACACGGCAACACCGGTTGCGTGGGAAGCCGTCTCGCGACCGCCGAGGATTCTCAGGCTCGACGGTCCCCCCGATCCCCCTTCGTGTCACCGTGCGCTCATTGCAACCGAAAATTGACCTTCAGGTTCTCTTTCAAACCCATCGCTGACCAGAGAGAATGTTGTGATTTCCACAACACCCGTGGACCTTTGGGGATGGCTTTCAAAGCCTCACAGTACGGCGGAAGCAGACGCTGAACAGGGGTTGACCGGACCCCACCTTCCGGCACTTGCAGGGGGTAGGTGACCGAGTCGTGTTCGTCGTCGATTCGCGCACCGGATCCCCCAAGGGCTGGCAGAACAACGTCCCGTGATCCACCAGTGCAACGCAGCCCCAATCCGCATGGGCCGGGCCGAGGCCGTCAGGAGCCGCCGAGAAGCTCGTCGACAGACTGATCCCGATGAAGCCGATCGATTGCGGTGGTCAGCGTCATCGCAATCGACGCCACCTCCACTGGCAGCCCGAGGCTCTGCGTCCCGCCCAGACTGTCGGTGACGACGAGACGCCCCAACGGCAGGCGGCGGAGCCGGTCGACCGCGTCACCGACGAAGAGGCCGTGGGTGGCGGCCACCGTCACCTCTCGGCGGGCGCCGTTGGCGAGAAGCAGCTCGACGGCGGCTTCGATCGTGGCACCGGTACTGATCATGTCGTCCACGACGATGGCCGGTCGCCCGTCGACGTGACCCACGAGCTCCTCGGCGCGGACTGCCGAACCGCTGACCCGGGTCTTGCGCACGATGACCACCGGCAGGCCGAGCAGCGATGCATAGCGCTCGGCGAGCTTGACTGCACCGAGATCGGGTGCGACAACCACAGCATCCGGCGTCACGCCACGGACCAGCGTGTCGGCGATCGCAGCAACCGCAGTGAGCACCTCGACGGGGACAGCGAACATCGCCTCGAATGCAGCACTGTGTGGGTCGATCACGACACTGCGGTCGGCACCGGCGGCGACGATTGCCGCCGCCGCCACCCGCGCTCCGATCCCCTGGCCGTCCCGGGTGCGGCGATCCTGGCGGGCATAGCCGAAGTAGGGCACCACGGCGGTCACTCGGCCGGCGCCGGCGCGACGGCAGGCGTCGATCAGGAGCAGGAGTTCCACCAGGCAGTCGTTGACCGGTGGACCGGTCGACTGCACGACATACACGTCGTCACCTCGGACCCCGGATACGGCAGGCCGCAGTTCACCGTCGGGAAAGCGCTCCACCTGGCCCACCACCGGGCCCGCACCCAGAGCCACGGATACTGTGGTCGCCAGATCGCGAGTGGCCTCACCGCATGCGATCCGGAGGTTCATCGCACCGGAGCGCCCCCGTCCCCCGGTAGTTGCTCAGACGGGGGACGGTCGACCAGGTGTTCGGTGAACCAGTCGCGAGCCAGTTCGGCGGCGACCTGGAGAGTTCCGGGTTCCTCGAAGAGGTGCGTGGCACCAGGCACAACCTCGAGTCTGTTCTGGCACCGGAGCTGTGCCTGGGCCCGGCGGTTGAGGTCGAGAACGACCAGGTCCCGGCCACCCACGATCAGCAAGGTCGGGGCGGTCACTTCGGCGAGCATCGGCCCGGCCAGGTCAGGGCGGCCGCCTCGGGAGACCACGGCGGCAATCTGGGCATGTGGCTCGGCGGCGGCCCAGAGGGCGGCCGCTGCTCCTGTGCTGGCGCCGAAGTAGCCCACTGCCAGGTTCTGCGTTTCCTGTTGGGTATGCAACCACGCTCTGACCTGGCCGAGACGGCGAGCCAACAGCTCGACATCGAATACGTTGGCACGGTCGTGCTCCTCTTGGGGGGTGAGCAGGTCGAACAGCAAGGTGGTCAGCCCAGCTTCGTTGAGCACGTCGGCGACGAACCGGTTGCGCGGACTGTGGCGGCTGCTCCCGCTGCCATGCGCGAAGACGACTACCCCGATGGCCCGCTCGGGAACGGTCAGGTGACCGCCGAGCCGTACCGAACCAGCGAGCACGTCGATCTCCTCGTCGCGCACCGGCGGGTCGTCAGCCAGGTCCGGCGCCGATGCGGCCACGTCGAGTGGTTGCCCATGCTTCAAGCACGCGACGACCTCGTCGTCGGTGGTCTGGGAGAAATCGGCATAGAACTGTCCGACGCCGTAGAAGGGCTCAGGCGTGTCCACGCAGACGAAGGTGTCGGCGGCACCTACGAGCCGGCTGGTCCAATCTGGTGGTGCCACTGGAACGGCCAGGACGACGTGAGCCGCGCCGTGTTCTCGGGCAACCTGACAGGCGGCTCTTGCTGTCGACCCAGTAGCGATGCCGTCATCGACAATGACGACCGTTCTTCCCTCGAGCGGGATGGGCTGCCGATCGCCCCGGAACCTCCGAGCCCGCCGTTCCAGTTCGGTCCGCTCCCGTTGGTCCACGGCAGCCAGGTCTGCCGAAGAAACCCCGGCCATCCGGATCACGTCGGGGTTGAGGACCCGAACGCCCCCTTCGCCGATGGCACCCATTGCCAACTCGGGCTGAAACGGCACTCCCAGCTTGCGAACAAGGATGACGTCCAAGGGCGCGGCCAGCCCGCGTGCCACTTCGAGGGCGACTGGCACCCCGCCCCGGGGTAGGCCGAGGACGACAGGATCCTCACCCTTCAGGTAACTCAGTCGGGCAGCCAGACGCTGCCCTCCCTCGACACGATTGGCGAACGACATCCGACCCTCCCGCCTCGGTGCGTGCAATGCCTTGACAACTCCATCGTCTGTCACGGATCGTGCTGAGACCAGAGTCCTTGGTCCCGCGGCTGCAGACCCGGGAACGGGAGGTCGGATGCGGCGGCGGTCTTCGAGCCAGGGTCGGACGGACCAGTGTCCTTCCAGCCGGTGCCGCGCCGCCAGGAGACGGGCGTTGTGACGAACTCCTCTAGTACACGGCGCCGACCTCGCCGTACCGTGGCCGCGCGGACCGAGGTGGATCGGGACTGCGATGGAGCGACTACTTGAAGCGATTCCTGATTCGATTCGGCCCCACGCCCCCTCGGGCCTACGGAGATCCGGGTCTGGACAGGGTCGTGGAGTCGAGTCGAGGCCGTGGCACAGCCGATCCATCGACACCATGCAGTGTTTCCGGTTCGGGCAAGGAGACCACGATGAGCGGAACGCACGATCACCTGATCCCTCGGGCCCGAGTTCTACAGATGCCTCCGGTGCGTCCGCACTGTCGCCTGTGATGGGCGGAGGTCAATCCGTGGGCGGCGTTCCGCGCGACCACCATCGCCACGGGCAGCTCTTGAGGGAGCGTGAACAGAGACTGATCGCACTGGATGCACTCATCCCGCCGATGAGCGAAGACGAGCTGAGGATCGCCGCCCGGGAAAGGAATGCTCGGATCGAGCGAAGCTTCGTCGTGCTGGCCGTAGTGACCGTCGTGGTGCTGGCCGCAGCCCTGGTGGGCGTGCAGTGGATCCGCCCGCTCCCGTCCCCGGTATTCCGTCCCGCGGGACCGACGGCGATTCGTCTCCCAGGACCGTCCCCTTCGTTGCCGTGGCCGACGACGGGTGCAGCTGCGTTGTCGGTGGAGGGAGTCGGGGATCTCGGTCAAGTTCGCGCCACCGTCCCTGCCCCTGTCGCCGGCGTCGCCACTGTCTTGGCGGCCTATGTCGCCCTCACGGACCATCCGCTTGCTTCCGGCGCTGCCGGGCCGGCCGTCCCGGTATCGCCGGCGACATACGCCGCCTACCTGACGGGGTTGGCGAACCAGCAGTCGGAGGTTGCCGTGGCTCCCGGCGAGACGCTCCCCGAACTCCAGGTACTCGAAGGACTGCTCGTCGCTTCGGGCAACGACATGGCCACCATGCTCGCCGATTGGGACGCGGGGGGTACCGATGCCTTCGTGGCCAAGATGAACGGCGCGGCGCAGACCCTGGCCCTTCACTCCACCCACATCACCGATCCGAGCGGCTTGGACTCCGGTACGGTGAGCACGCCGTCCGACCTGATCCGTCTGGGCGAGGCAGCCATGGCCATCCCCACCTTCCGGCAGGTCGTCGCCATGCCGCAGGTCACCCTCCCCCTGGCCGGGCTCGTCTACAACCTCGATTACGACGTCGGCCACGATGGGCTCGTCGGCATCAAGACCGGTTCCGACGCGATGGCGGGGGGATGCTTCCTTTTCGCCGCCCAGCGCACGATTGGCGGGAGGAACGTGACACTGATCGGGGCGGTGCTCGGCCAGCAGGGGATGAGCTCCAATTCCGCCGCGGTGGACGAGGCCGACGTGCTCGTAACTGCTGGATTCGCCTCCATCCGCCCGACCCCCGTCGCCCCGGCCGGCCACCTCGTGGGTCGGATCGTGACCCCCTGGGGCTCCACGGCCCCGGTTGCGGCGTCAACATCGCCGAACATCATCGGCTGGCCCGGGCTCAGCGTGCCGGTATCGGTGAGTCTCGACTCCAGGCCCCTGCCCCTCCCGAACGGTGCCCGCGTCGGAGTGCTCAGGGTCGACGAGGGTGGACACGTCACCGTCGTGGTCCTGCGAACCGAGCGCCCGCTGCCGGGACCCTCCGCGTTGTGGCGCTTGACGCGCCCCTAGGGGGAGTCCTGGCAGCGCTCGACTTGCAAGTTGGACCACCATCCGAGGCGACAGCGAGCGACGTGCCGAAGCGACAGGGAGCGACGTGGGCCGACGTCAGGTCCAACGCCTCAGGTCCGACGCCTCAGGTCCGACGCGGAGGCTACCGAGCCCCGAGCCCATGGAAACCTTCGGGCCCTCGTGCAGACCCAGGCACGAACAGGGGAAATGTTGCAATTTCGACAACACCCGTGGACGCCGGGCGACTCGAACTCAGCTGGAGGCGAATGGACCGGCGGGTCGCCGGCAAAGGAGAGGTTTGAATAAGGGACCAAAC
>Ga0209483_1002814_pt1 | contig 11841 bp, 12 predicted proteins | sample NGEPerA_FD_184508 | JGI IMG/M metagenome (GOLD analysis project Ga0209483, IMG submission 184508) | Arctic peat soil microbial communities from the Barrow Environmental Observatory site, Barrow, Alaska, USA - NGEE PermafrostL2-A... | ecosystem: Environmental > Terrestrial > Soil > Wetlands >... | reverse complement strand
GTGTCGAGCCGTGCTTCGTTCATATCGATCACCATCCAACATGATCGACCCCCAATCGCTGTTTCAGACGCATATGCCGTTGGAAACACGGTCCCCACTTCAGACGCATATGCCATTGGAAGAGGCTGGCGGTTGACAACTGCGTGCCAGACAAACATAATTTAAAAAGAGAACGTCGTTCTGTCTGACAGAACCATTATCCACCGAATCCTCTCCGCGAATCAGGTTACGAAGACCCATTCGCAGAACCCTTCAGCTTGATGTCTAAGGAACCCCATGGCCAAAGCACCAGATCCCGAGACGCAAAAGTATTTTGACTTCGAGTCGCTTACAGTTCCGCTCGACCTCGGCGTGCTGGAGTTCACCCCCAGCCCCGAGATCTGGGAGCGATACCGAAAAGTCATGGGAGACGATCAGGTATTCATCACTAATGCGATGCGACCGCGCGCAATGATGACGTACCGCATTCTTCCTCCGCGGCCCGGCGAACAGCATATCAATGCCGGACACGATGCCCAGTACTTCAATGAGCCTATCCCCGGCAAGAAACTGCTGTTGCATAGCGTCATCGTTGAAAAGCAGATCAGACGCGGTAAGCCCTATCTGATTACGGAGACAGAGGTAAAAGACGAGGATGGGCGGCTGATCGAGCGTTTCCGCAGGACGAGCATGGCCAGCTCGCCAAAGTTGGGAGAAAAGTGGTGGGCCAAGCCGACCCGCGATACTCAAGTGGGAGCAGAACTCGAGCCTGTGGTCAAAACGTTCACCATCGAACTCATGTCCGAATTCGAGGCGCTATTTGGCCTATCAAGCAACGGGCAGATGGAGAACTACCATAACGACGCTGAGGCGGCCCAGATTGCAGGTTTGCGTGCGCCAATCGCCTCTGCGCATCTTTCGATCAGCTACATGCACGAGCTGTTAAACAAATTCTTTGGCCATGATTGGATCAAGGGCGGGACTCTTTCTCTCAAGTTCATTCGTCCCACGATTGAAGGTGATCGCGTGACATATAAGGGAAAGGTCAAGGAAAAGACGGACGAGGATGGACGCGTGCGCCTGATCCTTGACGTGTGGACTGAAAACCAGCGCGGCATCCAAACCGCCGTTGGCACGGCGAGCGGATTGGTGGACTAGCAGTTTGTTGAAATTCGATTCAATTTGGGCGAGGCGGGTGATGCGCAAATATTTCGACTCCGTAGAACACGCTACAAGCGATTTATTTTCGCGCGGAGGGGTCAGAACACCCCTAAATTCGCGCTTGTTTACCACCGCACTTCGAATTTCAACGAACTGCTAGCCGTTGTGACTGTTCCAAGACCATTGGAAGGGACTGTCGTTCTGGACGTAAGTCACGTCGTGGCGGGCCCCTTCTGCACGATGCTTCTCGCCCATGCCGGAGCGGAAGTCATCAAAGTCGAGCCGCCGGTTACAGGTGAACGGAGTCGCAGTCCGGGCCTCACGATTGATACCAGTCCGGATGAACCGGTTAGCCTACAGTACATCCGTGTCAACCGTGGCAAGAAAGGCGTCACGTTGAGTCTGCGGCACGAGCGCGGCCGCGCGCTATTCCGACAACTTGCCGCGATATCCGATGTCGTCGTCGAGAATTTCCGGCCGGGCGCCATGCGCAATCTCGGTCTTGACTACGACGGCCTAAAGGAAAGCAATCCCCGGCTTATCTACGCCACGATCTCGGGTTTTGGGCGGCGCGCTGATCTTGCCGGACCTTACTCTGATCGTGCAGCCAATAATCCGTCAGCACAGGCTATGAGCGGCTTGATGGATGTCACGGGCGAGCCTGGTGGGCCGCCGTCGCTGGTCGGAGCGTCAATAGGAGACACAATCCCCGGGCTGTGGACCGCATACGCCATTTTGCTGGCGCTGGAGCAACGTCGGAAGACAGGTCAGGGCCAGTTCATTGACATCGCCATGTACGACTGTCTTGTGGTTCATAACGATACGGCCGTGCCCTTCTTCGATCTCACTGGCATCAGCCCCGGGCGAGAACGAGAGGACATGTGGAGCGCACAGATAAAGCTGGCCGCTAGCGACGGCTTTGTAATGATGTCCGGGGCAGTGAGTCCCGAAAAATGGGCTGCATTGTGGCAAGCAGTCGGTCGGCCGGATCTGACAATCGACTCACGCTATCTTGGGCTGAAGATCGACGGTCCGTTCTTTTTGCGAGAGATCACTCCAGCGCTGGAAGGGTGGAGTCAAACCCGCACTCGGAATGAAGTGTGCTCGCTTTTGTTAGGTATCGGATTTTCAGCAGCGGCCGTTCAGACTGCCGCCGAGGTCTACCGCTGTCCCCACTTGGCGGCGAGATCAATGTTCGATGAATTTGAGTTCGTCGGCAAGCATTTCCGACAACCGAGCAACCCAGCAAAGATGACGAACGTCCCTCACGCGCCGGGGGCAGCACCGCCGCGGCTGGGCCAACACAACCGGGAGATATTTGTCGACAGACTGGGACTGTCAGAAGAAGAGCTGAACGGGCTTTATAGCGACGGGACAAGCTCGGCGCCGCTGGCGCGGTGAGTCGATTCGACCTGTGCATCCATGACCGGGTCCGCTGATACCAATTACGTCACAGCCGAAGTGGCTGCTCTGGTGGGCATGGCAAGTGACTGGGAGGAGGCATGCGATTCCATTGACCGTAGCGAAATCCGTCGCTTTTGCCATGCGACGATGGACACGAATCCGGCGTACCACAACCAGGTCTCGCACGCGAACGCGCGATTTGGCGGGCCGGTTGCGCCCATAGCGATGCCCGTCCATTCCTTTCGTCGCAGTATCGATGACCCCGATGATCCGCTCTCGGCAATGACGAATCCGGACTTCGACGGGGTTTCAAGGGCGCGACGCCTAGGCCTACCAAAAGTCCCAGTTCCCTTGCGGGGACTGCTCAATGGCGGTTACGCCTATGAATTCTTTAGCCATGCGCGTGCTGGCGAGCGGATCAAGCGGCGCAGCCGCTATCTGGATATCTACCAGCGTGCAGGCAAAGCCGGCCCACTCGTATTTGTTGTGATCGAGGACGAGTACGCGACTGTGGACGGGCGCCCACTATTCAACGTGGCCAATACCACGATCATGCGCTAGCTAGCCCGGATGGAAAGGTACTACGAAGACGTGGCGATCGGCCTGGATTTGCCAACGATCACACCGCCCTCGATGAGCGTCGCTCACATCATGCGCTGGAGCGCGTCGATGGAGAACTGGCATCGGATTCACTACGACTGGAGATTTGCAACGCAGCACGACAAACTTCCCGACGTGCTGGTACCCGGTTCCTGGAAGCAGCACATACTCTTGCAAATGCTCTCAACCTTCGTGGGCAGCACCGGGTGGATTTGGCAGCTCCGCTTCCAGTTCCGCGGCATGAGCACCGCTGACGCGACCCTCACCACCTGGGGAAAAGTAACGCAAGCCAAGGTCCGCGGAACGTATGGTGTCGTTGATGTCGACGTTGGTATGCGAGACGACGCCGGTGTGGAGAGTTCGCCGGGATCAGCCGTCCTAGTGCTCCCACTGCGGCAAGGGCCCGCTCTACCGTACCCGTTCGATCCCGCTTGTCTCGGGGGCTGAGACGGGAAGAAGTACTAGCAGCCTGTCGGGCTTAGCCGTTTTTCGCGAAAAACCAGGGGTTTTCAAACATCGAAACACACTCCCGAAGAATTTAAACGCGTTAGACGCCGTTTTAAAGCGTCTGATCTTGGCTGATGGTAAGTCCGACAGGCTGCTAGTGTACTGAGTTAATAATTCGTTGAATTATTAACTCAGTACACTAGTCAATCTTGATATTCGCGCGCTTGATCACGCGCTGGTATTTTGCCATGTCGTCCTTCATCAAGACTGAGAACGCGGCGGGTGTAGATCCGTAGGGCGCCATCCCCTGCGCAACCAGCAGCTTCTTGACGTCGGGGAGTCCAATGATTCGGTCGATTTCCGCCGAAAGCTTCTCGATCACCGGCGCCGGTGTCCCTGCGGGGGCTATGAAGCCATACCAGCCGCCTACAAACTCATAGCCCGCTTGGCCCGGTGGAAGTCCAGCCTCATCGAAGGTAGGTACGTCGGGCAGCGAGGGAGAGCGAGTTTCCCCGGTGATGGCTAGCGCACGTAACGTGCCCGCTTTGACCTGCTGGATGACCGAGATCGGCGTTAGAAAGGCCATCTCCACGCGCCCGCTCATGAGGTCGGGCATCATCTCTCCAGACCCCTTGTAGGGGACGTTCTGCATACTGATGCCAGCGCGAATCGCAAGGAGCTCGGCCATAAGCCGCTGCACGCCCCCGCTGCCTGCGGTGGCGTAGTTCAGCTGACCGGGTTTAGATTTCGCAAGCGCAAATAATTCGGTCAGGGTCTTTGCCGGAAGACTGGGGGTGACGACTAATACCCATTCCTGATGATTGGTGGTCGTGATCGGAACGAAGTCTTTAATCGGGTCGTAAGGCGTATGCGTCAAGAGTGGAGTCAACACGTGGCTGCTGTCCATAAACATAATGGTATAGCCATCTGCAGGCGCCTTGGCGAGCAGGTCAGTTCCGACGATCGTGTTTCCACCTGGGCGATTGTCAACGATGACAGGCTGCCCAAGCGAGGCACTCAATTTTTCGCCGATTATTCTCGCGAGGTTGTCCGTACTGCCGCCAGCCGCATATGGAACGATGACCCGAATCGGGCGCGCGGGGTATGAGACCTGTGCGTTAACCTCAAATACGGACAGGACCAGCAACGCCGCCAACACGCGCGCACTAAACATCATCCAAAGATGCATGGAAAATCCTCCGTCGGTGCTTCCATACCCACATTCTGTGGGACAGAACGTCGTTCTCTTATGTGTGTGATAATGAGCGAACCGTTGACAGCCTGTCAAGCAATGACCGCTTTCTTGCCTTAGCCTGGAAGGAGGATTTCGTGAGTAATGTTGCGTACTTCGTAGTGCCGGTAGCTCCCGTACCGTCGGATGGCGGCGAGTCCATGCCTCATACCCGTCAAGACGCAACGTTGGCCATAGGGCTTCTCGATAACAGCAAGAACAACGCCCGTCAGCTACTAGATCTGATTGCGGAAGGAGTGCGAATCCACAAGCCAACCGCCACCTTTTCGTTCGCAGCAAAGGCCTTGGCCAGCAAAGCGGCTCCAGACGCAGAAATTGCCAAATTGAAGGAGGCGGACGTTGTCGTCACCGCCATGGCCGATTGAGGTTCGTGTACGTCGTGGAGTGTCCACGACATGTGCACGCTGCGTAAGCAAGGTATTCTAGGTGTGGTGATCTGCTCCGACACATTTCTGCCATTAGCGCGCATGCAAGCTCGAGTATTGGGCGTTCCCGATTTAGACATTGTCGCTATTCCGCATCCGCTCGGCGGATTGGCGTTGGAGGAATTGCGCGCTCGCGCAAGCCTGGCAATCACGTCGCTGTTGACGATCCTCGAGCGTATGGTTGCATGACCGCGAGTGGCCTTCAGGCGGATTTGAGTGCACTGATCGCCGTCGAAAATGACTTCGATGCGGTGAATAAGGCGTACTTGGAGCGTGGATGGACGGACGGCCTGCCGATCGTCCCTCCAACCGCCGCGCGAGTTGAGGAAATGCTCGCCTATTGTGACGTGCCTTGGAACACGGTTGTTGCAAAAGTCGCGCCGCGCTTTGGGGAAGCGACACCTGTTCGCATTGCCGCCAACGCCGTGATGGCCGGCTGCCGTCCTGAGTACTTTCCAGTAGTAATGCACGCGCTCCAGGCCATGGCCGAGAACGAGTTCAATCTGTATGCGATACAAGCGACGACCCACCTTTGCGCGCCACTGGTAATCGTCAACGGCCCCATCGCCCGCCAACTCAATATCAACGCTGGCACAAACGCGTTCGGATCCGGAGCACAGGCCAATGCGGCGATGGGCCGCGCTATCCGATTGGCGTTGGTAAATATCGGCGGAGGGCTCCCAGGGCTCGGCGATATGGCGACATTTGGCGCGCCTTCCAAATATTCGTACCTGGTGGCCGAAAATGAGGCCGAAACTCCGTGGGATCCACTACACGTCGAGCGTGGCTTCGCGGGGTCGACCAGCACGGTGACGGTGATTGGTTGTGAATGTCCCCGCAACGTCAACGACCATGAAAGCGTTGGTGCGAAGGGCCTGCTCAAAATGATCGCCGGGACAATGATCAGTACCGGCTCAAATGACACGTTCTACGCAGCAACGCCTTTGGTAGTGTTCGCCCCTGAGCACGCGCGAACCGTAGCCGGCGACGGTCTATCGAAGGCCGATGTTCGACAGATACTCTTCGAGCAAGCGCGCCTACCATTGGACCGGTTCTCACCGGAAATCATTGAGGGGCGCCTTCGCAAAGCGATGCGCGACAGATGCGGACTAAATGACGATACGACGGACGTCCCGATGGTTCGACGACCCGAGGACATCATGATTGCAGTCATTGGCGGACCGGGAAAGCACTCTGCCTATTTTCCGCCGTTTAGCACAACGCTCGCGATTACTCGCCCACTACTGCGGGCTTCTGGAGAAATAGCGGATTCAATAGAAGCATTTCGGCAACACTAATCCGCATGGGACATGTTTATGGACGCACCCTCATCTGATTCTCATCTCAAGCGCGCGCAGGCATGGTGGACAACCTCGATCATCGACATGCATCCCGGAAGCATTCGCTTCAGAGGGTATGCCATCGAAGACCTCATAGGTCGAATCGGTTGTGCCGAGATGGTCTGGCTGATGCTCCGTGGAGATCTTCCGACACCGAAGCAGGGGTATCTACTCGAGGCGGCCTTGGTCGCAGGCGTGGATCATGGTCCTCAAGCGCCATCCATTGCGATCAGCCGCATGGCGGTTACGTGTGGCGCGCCCTTGAATGGGGCCATGGCGTCGGCTATCAATACGCTCGACGATGTTCATGGAGGCGCTGGTGAACAGGCAATGGTGTTGTACGAAAATGTCGCGCGACTTACTGATAGCGGCGCAGATTTAAGGAGTGCAACCGCTCAGGCAATCTCGACTTGGCAGGCAACCAACGACAAGCATATTCCGGGATTTGGCCATCGCTTTCATCCGATCGATCCCCGCGCACCGCGCCTGCTGGAACTCGTGACTGTAGCCGTGAAGGATCGGACTGTATCTGGGAAATATGCAGCCATCGCACTTGAAATAGAGGCCCAATTGGGGCGGGGCAAACGATCGGTGCCGATGAACATAGATGGCGCAACAGCAGTCATCTTTGCCGAATTGGGCTTTGCAAGCCCACTCGGCCGTGGGCTATTTCTATTATCTCGCGCCGTGGGCATATTGGCGCATGCGTGGGAGCAACAACAGCAGGGTGGCAGAATAAAAGGTCCAACCCCGCCAGACTTCCTATACCGCTACGCGGGTGTTGCTGCGCGCGACCTGCCCGCGGTGAAGTAATTCCCCATAGAGTTGAGCACGGGCATTCAGATTCGGCTCTCTGACATAGCGACATCCCATACAGCTACCCAGCACGGACGCTACTTCCGCCTTTAGCAGATAGTGCAACCTCTTGAACGCCCCCGACCCGTTCCAAATGATCTACCGCCGGTGAATGTCGCGACGATTCAGTTTCTCGCAGTGCAGTTTCAGTTTGGTACGGGCGGGGAGTCGCCACAGCGCCGGTGAAGTATTCAGCGGTGGTCGGCGACCTGCATTTGGACGGTTCTGGCGGTTCTCGGGATGGCGGCTGCGTTGGTAGACAAGCCATCGCTCGAGATCATTTACAACGCGTCCGACAGTGCGCCTCGTGGTTGGTATCGGGTGACCCATCCTGCGCAACTCAGCGTCGGTGACTACGTCGTCGCGCGGTTGCCCGAGCAGATTGGAGCGCTCGCCGCTGCACGTGGTTATCTTCCCCGATCCGTTCCCGTGCTGAAGCGCATTGCGGCGGTCGCAGGACAGCGCGTATGCGTGCAGAGCGGCGTGGTGGTGATCGGTACGCCCGTAGAAGCACGCAGATGATCGCCGGATTTGTCACGTTTTTGTCACGGTCCATTCCACGACCAACCTGCCGCGGCGACACCTGCCTGCGCGGACCGCCGGTGCGGGGTGCCCGCTCAGCGTCGCAGGCAGAATTGCGCGCCGCACCCGCGCGCCGAACACCACTGGCAGCGTGGATCGTATACGATCGGAAAGGTCGAGCGATAACATCGTGAGCAGCCGACGGCAATCGGACGACTGCGGGTCCTAGTCCTGGCCTCACCAGCTGGCAACGTTTTACAAGGGGCTTAATCGATCGCAGTAAGGCCGAAATCGGTTCCCCCACAAGCTTGCCGACCCAATTGGACAAGTGGTGACGGCCCAGCAGTGGCGGGACAGACCTACTCGAGTTTGATGTTCGCAGACTTGGCGAGACGATCCCACCCCTGACGCTCCGTGCGCAGCCACGCACGAAAAGCCTCGGGCGACATCGGCTCGGGAATCGCGCCGGTACGCGCGAGCAGGTCGCGCATGTCTGGCTCGGCAAGGATCTTGTTGATCGCGGTATTAAGACGCGTGATCACCTCGTGCGGCGTGTTCGCGGGCGCAAAGACACCGTACCACGTGCCGACGGTGAACCCGGGCAATCCCGCCTCCGCCATCGTGGGCACGTTGGGTGCGATGGGTGAGCGCTGGCCGCCGGCCGTCGCCAGCAGCGCGAGCTTACCGGCGTTCACGTACTGCTGCACGATGTTCGCGCCGATGAACGTCAGATCGATGCGGTCGGCGAGAAGATCCGTGAGCATCGGTCCCACTCCGCGGTACGGCACGTGCTCCATCTTCACCTTGGCAACGTCGTCGAAGAGCTCGCCGGCAAGGTGCGGTGCGCCGCCGATGCCCGACGAGCCGTAGTGCAGCTTGTCGGGATTGGCGCGCGCATATGCAATGAAATCCCGCAGCGTCTTCGTGCCCAGTGCGGGATTCACGATGAGCGAGAACGGACTATTGGCCACGAGCGCGACCGGTATGAAATCGCGCTCGGCATCGTACTTGAGGTTGGGCGTCACGGCGGGCCCCACCGTCATCACGCCGGCAGAGCCAAACAGCAGCACGTATCCGTCGGCAGGTGCCTGCTGCACAGCTTCGGCACCGATCGCTCCATTCGCACCGCCCCGGTTTTCAATGACGATGGACTGGCCGAGCATCTCCGTCAGCTTTTGTCCCAGCGGACGCGCGAAATAGTCGGCGCCTCCGCCCGGCGCGAAAGGTACGATCACCTTGATCGGATGAATGGGATAGCTTTGTGCGTAAGCCATGGACACCAATCCGAGCAGCGCGACTGCCGCGACAACACGCACCATTCGCGTACCGAAGCCATGCTGGCGCCGCGTGTATCCCAGCGATGGCGCATGGCCGCGTTCGACCGCGTATGTGGAAGTGTGCAGGGGATGGGAAACAGGCTTCATGATCGTTTCCTCGATATGACGCGTACGGTGGATAGAGATCGTCATATTCGGGGCTTTGCGCCTTCGAAAGCGGGACCAAGTGGATAGAGGCGCACACCACGCCTAAGCTTCGTATAGGGATAACGCGAGGGATCCGTCAGATGTCCGCCTGGCGCACGCACGATAAGGATTTCCTGCGCAAACGGACCGAAGTCCGCACGGAAGTGCACCGTGCTCTTGAGCGCGAGTATGCGCTGCGCACAAGGCTCCACGCCGACGTGACGGAACGGTGCCTGATCGTGGGCTTGCATCCGCTTGCTGCTCACGACGACGTAGACACCGCCGACGCGCAGCAGCGCCATCGGACCAAGATTGATGTTGCGACCGCCGACGTGAGGACCGGTGGTGCGCATGACGCCGCTGCCTAGCTTCACTACCTGAAAGCGTCCCAGAAACGGCACAACGCCTTGAGGCCCGCTGCGCCCGCCAAGTGCGACGTCGATCTCAGCGCCTTCCCCGGCGGCGTGAGCTGCCGCGGCCGCGTCCGCATCGCAAAACACGCCAACCACCGCATCCCGAGCGTCATGACGCACCAGTGCATCGAGCAAGCCCGTCGTATCGGCGGTGCCGCCCGCACCCGGATTGTCCTGAGTGTCGGCGAGGATCACCGGATGCGTGGCCTGCGCGCTAATCGCCATCGCGCGTTCGACGGCCTCGTCGGGCTCGAAGAGCCGGATGGCGAAATCCGCCTCCCGCTCGTTGACATAGGCAGCGAGCTCGTCCGCAGCCGCATCGGCGGCGGCCTGCGAATAGGCGTGCACCGACACCGTGGGTCCGCTCGCATACAGGTCCGACGGCGGGAAGCCCGCGAGATAAGAAACGTTGAGCACGTCGCCGCCTTCGAGGCTCTGGGCCTTGCGCACGACGCCTCGCGAAGGGTCAATGTCGGTGCACTGCGCGTGCAGCGGGATCAGGAACGGCATCGCGCGATATGCCCGGTCCGAAGGCCGGCCGCGCGCGTGCAGCGTCTCCAATGCGCGCGCGGCGCGCCGACCCGTATCGGCTTGGTCGACGTGCGGATAAGTGAGATAGCCAAGCAATGCATCAGCGTTCTCAACCATTTGCGGCGTCACGTTGGCGTGCCAGTCGAGTGTGATCGCGATGGGCACGCGCTCGCCCACTACGGCACGGATACGACGCAAGAGTTCGCCTTCGCCGTCCTCAAAGTCGTCGGTGACCATCGCGCCGTGCAGATCCAGATACAAGAGGTCGATCGGTAGCGCCGCGGACAATGCGGCAACGAGTTGCGCGGCGATGCGCTCGAAGGCCTCGCGAGTCACCATGCCCGATGCCAGCGCCGCGGCCCACACCAGCGGCACGAGCTCGTGGCGCCCTTCCATCGCGTCGAGAAATCCCGCAGTTGCGAACGACGTGTTGTGCAGCCGCGCGGGGATCTCCGCGCCGCGCGACAGTGGCGGCTTGGACCCATGCGTGCAGAACGTGATGTAGTCCGTCGGCGTGGGGACGAAGGAATTCGTCTCGTGCATGAAGCCGCCATACGCGATGCGTGCCATGAACAGTATCCTCAGTGTGCAGGCGGTGCGATCGCGTGCGACGCGTTCCGGCGCTGCGCCTCGAGCGCTTCGAACTGCGGGCCGCGGTCGAAGAACGGCAATGGTCCCGCGCGGCGGGCCTGCTGTGCAGTGCGTGCGCGAACTGTCGCGGCCGCGTCCACCTCCAGTGTGGTGGCGTCGAACACGACACCGTAATCGGCCAGCGCGCCCGCGACGCTGATGAATCCGTCGTCGACGTCGTCTCGCACGCGCGCGACATCGCGCTGCAGTGGATCGCTGTGCCCGCCGCCGCCACTCGAGATCACGCGCACGAGGTCGCCGCAGGCGAGCTTGACGCCGTCGCTGAAGCCAGGCACGACGCGCTCATCGGGGCGTTCCGGATTGATGACAATGCGTCCGGTGCGCCCCGCCTGTCCGCCGCAAACCCCCCAGGGAGGCGTCTTGCGATTCGCCATGCGCGTGGCGAGCGTGACGTTGTCGGCAAGTATTCGGTAATCACGCACAATGCCGACGCCCCCGCGAAACTTGCCCGGGCCGCCTGAATCGGGCTGGATGGCGAAGCGTTCGATGCGCATCGCGTAAGTCGTCTCCAGGAATTCGATGGGGTAGTTCTTCTGGCGGCGGGAGTAGATGACGTCGAGACCGTCGGCGAATGCGCGTGCACCTTGCCCCACACCGAGGCCGTCGGTGCAGAGCATGTACCTGCCCGTGCGCGGATCGAGCGTGTGCACGATGACGATCACGTAGTCGGGCGATCCCGCGGGTGTCTTGCCGCCGGTCGCTTGCGCGAATATGCCGAGCACGGCATTGAGAAAGCGGTGAAGCGTGTGCGCGCGCAATCCGAGCGGCGCGGGTCGGATCGGCTGCAGGACGCTGCCG
>Ga0209483_1002813_pt1 | contig 11852 bp, 14 predicted proteins | sample NGEPerA_FD_184508 | JGI IMG/M metagenome (GOLD analysis project Ga0209483, IMG submission 184508) | Arctic peat soil microbial communities from the Barrow Environmental Observatory site, Barrow, Alaska, USA - NGEE PermafrostL2-A... | ecosystem: Environmental > Terrestrial > Soil > Wetlands >... | reverse complement strand
GAAACAATCCGCGCTGCCTCATGGCCAGTTTAAAAAGGCTCCCCATCGGCCGCGCCGCGTCCAGGTCCGTCTCCGAAGCCGGGCCTTTTACCAATTCCACCATAAAGCAAAGCCTTCCCTTAAAAATTATTTATTGAGGGCGGTATTACCCCGTGCCATTCGCTTGCGAATTGCGGGGTACCAACGCGCCATATAGGCGTTGGTAGGGTACACCCGATCTCTATATCTATTTAGATCGGGTGCCTCTTGATTCCCCAGATATAAACAAAGGGTCTGGCCCCTTATTTATTTCCTGTTTTCCAAATCACGCTTAATTTCCCGCAACGAAAGCCTTTGGCTTTGTTTATCTCGAATCTGTTTTACCCTCTCAACCGCGTTGGCCTCGTACAAGGTATAGCCTTTTTCGGTATGATCCGCGGGATTCAAAAGACCTTCCTTCGTCCAATGGCGCAAAGTGGCGACACTTTCTCCCGTTTTTTGGGACAACTCGCCGATACGAAGTAGATTGGAGCCCGTTTGGGTTTCTTTAAACGGCACTTTACCCTGGGACGCGTTGAGATAAATATCCAGCGAACGATCAATCGTTTTCGCCATCAATTTTTCGTAATCGTCCTTGCTGCCTCCCAGTTGGGCTTTTTCCAGACTATTTAAATAAGTTATCCGTTCCCTGGTCCGAATAAACGCGGGTGGAAATCCGCCTTGCATCAACATCAGGTTCATCAACAGTCTGGCGGTGCGGCCATTACCATCAACAAAGGGGTGAATCGTCACCAACCGATAGTGCGCTTCAGCCGCCCGTTCCGCCGGATGAAGTTTCAGGGAAGACTTCAGCCACGAGGCAAACTCGCCCATCAGTCCGGGCACTTTACGGGCATTCGGCAATATCACGGTCGAACCCGATATTCGAACCATTACATTCCGGTAGCGGCCCGCGTTATGGTCATCAATGCCTTTAAGAATCATTTCATGCAGTTGCAGTATCTCTTTTTCGCCCAAACCCGGCTTGGGTTCAGCCAGCCTTTCTTTCAGCCAATCCAAAGCCTTGGCATGGTTGGTCGCTTCCAGATGTTCTTGTACGGTCCTGCCGCCAACCGTCAGACCCTTTTCCAGCACCACCGCCGTTTCCTGGCGTGTCAGGGTATTTCCTTCAATGGCGTTACTGGTGTAGGTCAATTCAACCCTAAACCACTCTTCCAGGTTCCGCACCAGCTCCGGCTTCAAGGGGCGCAAACCGTCCAGCCGCTTCTTTTTTAAATCAAGGGATTTCCAGTTCATGGGTTAAAGTATAAAGTGTAACGTTATAGTTTTCAAGTATATGAGGAAAACACCGAATGGGCGAACCTAAAATGTAATCTGTAGGCGGGCTCCTAATTTCCCCGTCACAAAAACGCCGGCCACGTCGTTCACCGCCTCCCGGTAAAGCAGGGGCTGCAGTAAAAGCAGCAGACTGGAAAGGCCGGCCAGGGCCAGAATGCCCAGAAACAATCCGCGCTGCCTCATGGCCAGTTTAAAAAGGCTCCCCATCGGCCGCGCCGCGTCCAGGTCCGTCTCCGAAGCCGGGCCTTTTACCAATTCCACCATAAAGCAAAACCTTCCCTAAATGAGTTCAATATCAAACTTGGCTCGTTATCACTTAATTTTGACCTAAACGCACGAACAACATCACTGAGCCTGCAAACAACAGTGCAGTCCCAATGAATATTGCCATCAACGCCAAGTTGGTCTTAATCGACTTTCCTACAGAAAACTGATGAGCTTCTGAAAGGCAAATGATTGAAATCACAATTGACCAAATCGCAAAAACAGTAACTATAAAACCGCTAATAGGGTTTTCACTTTTCAGAAAATCATTTTCGGTGAGATTGTTTATATTAGTGGTAGTGGTCAACAAAGTTATCAAAGCGGGTAAATCCAAAATAATTTTTAAAAAAGCAGACACTATCATCGGAGTGTAATTTAACGCGCAGGCGGTCCGTACTTCCTCCAGGGTTCCCTTTCCCTCAAATTTGGTTCCCAACCACCAAATCAGCCGAGAAATAGGAAAAAAGCACAAAACACCCAAACCAAACGATAAAAAAACTGTCACCACAAAGGCTTCCGCAAATGGCAAATACGCCACCAACTGAAAAGCAAAAAAGGGATTCAAGCTCGTCAAAAAGGAGTTAAAAACAACGAAAGGCATCCTAAAAGAATAATACTTATTTTCAATAATCAGCTTCGTCGTCTCACGAGGATGAATAAAAACCCCAAAAAATACGGCTGGAAAAGATAAAGAATTTTTCATTGGTCTCCTAATAAACAAATGGGCCGACCCTTTGTTAGTTTTTGGCCACACGCCACCTCGAAAAAGTCGAAGACCCGGCAGAAGACGCGGTTAGGAATATTATTTTATAGCCTGAAAATGGGTGAATGGAAAAAAATAAGGGAGGAGCGGAGGCCAAATGATCAACAGAAGATGAGGGTTATTTCGATTAGCTTCACAAATCCAGTTGCGGGGGAAGCGGCGGAAGCAAAGGCTGTAATTTGGATTTTAATTCCGGAATGTGCTTTTGAGTCAACCCCCAAATTCGGTCTTGCTTAATCTGTCCATAGTCATGAACCATTACATTTCGCTGGGCAATAATGGACTTCCATGGAATATCGGAATTTTCCTTTTTAAACGTCTCCGATATCTTGCGGGACGCTTCCCCGATAATTTCCAATTTACGTTCGACAGCCGCCTGCAGTAAATCATCCTTCATGTATTGATCAATGGATTTTCCAAGCACAAACCGCAGGATAGCGTCGCAGGCCTGTAAAATTTCCCAAAGATACGCCGCGTCTCTTTCCTCAAGCGGCATAAATAGTCTCTTTGTGGTTCAAGATGGAATGACGCAAAAAGGGATTGCTCAAGGCTTCTTTTTCAACCAAATCCACATCTCGTTTCAACAAAATTATCAATTCGTCCCTCATCTCAACCAAATCCATCAAATTAATGGATGCCTCAGGGTCAAAGCTCACCAGAACATCCACATCACTTTCGGGCTTAAATCCCTCATGTAACACCGAACCAAAAAGAGAAAGCTCTTTAACGTGATGGGCTTTGCAAAATTCTTTTATCTTTTCAAATGGAAGAGAAATCTGGATTTTCATGCCCCACCTTTTTAAACAAGCTAAACACGAGTCCTATTATATTGTTTTTAATCTATATCGACATTCAAAGTTAAGAAAGACGAGTGTCTCCACACCGGTGTCACCCAAAAACGGCTTAATATGACGAGTTCAGCGCTTCTTTCAGCCGCCCCTGGTTGGCCATGCACCATGCCCTATTTTCCTGCGCCGAATTGTTTACAGGGAAGTTTCGACCGTCTCGAGGGAATTTTCATTCGCGCTATCCGTCACAAAAACGCCGGCCACATCGTTCACCGCCTCCCGGTAAAGCAGGGGCTGCAGCAAAAGCAACAGACTGGAAAGGCCCGCCAGGGCCAGGATGCCCAGAAATAATCCGCGCTGCCTCATGGCCAGTTTAAAAAGGCTCCCCATCGGCCTCGCCGCGTCCAGGTCCGTCTCCGAAGCCGGGCCTTTTACCAATTCCACCATAAAGCAAAGCCTTCCCTGCAACGAGGCCTCAAGCCGAGTTGCGAGTTTTGGGTACACCCGATTTAAGCAGATATAGAGTTCGGGGCCTCTTTATTTCCAGATATAAACAAAAGGGCCAGGCCCCCTTCACACTTTGCTCGCCACCACGAAAAAAGTCGAAAACCCGGCAGAAAACGCGGTTAGAAATATTATTTTATATCGTGCAAACAGGTGAGCGGAAAGAAATTAGGGATGAAGCGATTCCTTCGTGGAGCATTTAGGTTACCGGCCCCTTTGTCTAAATCCACCAAATCTCCGTCAAAAAAAACGTAAAATCTCCCAAAAATGGGAAGTCCTGACTTGATTTGCGGGTCTTTCATAAAGAAGATACCTCCGTTGCCGGTAATGAATCGATTGAAAGGGATTGGATATGAAATTGAAACCATTGGCTTTACGGTTGCTGGTCTTGATGACGTCTGGTTATTTATTAACTTCCTGCGGCAACAATATTTCTCCCACGTCCAGTTCCAGGCCGACCGCGACTTCCACCCCGGCTAACACTCCGGTCATCAATACTCCCACCCCAACGCCGAATGTGACGGTCATCGCGAACTATGGCGCTTCCAGCGAACCCTGGAACCTGCACTTCGACAACGCCGGCAATCTGTATGTCGCTTTTGACAATGCCTCCGGGCCCTGCACCGTCGTCAAGATCGCCTCACCCGGAACCTCGCCGGTGACTTCCCTGGCCTACGCGGGCACGGCCGCGATTAATGAATCCGCCGCGGTGATGGACCCGAACGGTAATTTATGGATCGCGCCTCAGTCCAATAAAGTTATCGAAATACCCGCCGGCGGAGGAACGCCGGTGACCATCACCGCCGGTTTTTATAGCGGCTCCTCAGTGATCGATATGGCCATCAATAACGCCGGCACCACTTTATACATGGATGACGGCATTTCTACCTATCTTTACGCGCTCAACCTTTCCAATCCCTCGGCGGGAGCCGTGACCCTAGTCAACAAAAGCGATAACCCGCAGGGTTTTGGCCAGGGCCTGGCTTTTGACTCAAACGGCGATTTATTTCTGGGCGGTGCCGGTTATGTGGGAGAAATTCTGGCCGCCAGTCTCAACCCCCTCGCCATACCCTTCAATTTCGCGGGTAACGGCAGCAACGGGTGCGTAAACGGAACCCTCACGGGAACCTCCGAATTTACGGCTATCTACGGCGTAGCGGTGGATTCCAGCGGCAACGTTTACGCAACCGACGTTAGCAGTCTTGGCATCCGGAAAATTTCCGGCGGCCAGGTGACCACCCTGGTGGCCCGGACAGGTTCCAGTTTAAACCCGACCGTTTTTATTTCCTCGATAGGCGCCTCGGATTATCTCCCCGGGGTAGCCTGTGATAATGCCGGCAACGTGTATTTCACCGACTACACCAACGGCAATATTTACCGCTACCAGCCTTAACCGGAAAAATTAAAAGCCCCGTCCCGAAAGGGGTACGGGGCTTTTTTATTGGGGGCCGAAGGAAAGGGGTATTTTTGATTTCCATGCCTGGAACAGGGAAGTTTCGACCGTCTCAAGTGAATTTTCATTCGCGCTGTCCGTCACAAAAACGCCGGCCACGTCATTCACCGCCTCCCGGTAAAGCAGGGGCTGCAGCAAAAGCAGCAGACTTGACAGGCCGGCCAGGGCCAGGATGCCCAAAAACAATCCGCGCTGCCTCATGGCCAGTTTAAAAAGGCTCCCCATCGGTCGCGCCGCATCCAAGTCCGTCTCCGAAGCCGGGCCTTTTACCAATTCCACCATAAAACAAAGTCCCCCTTGATTCCCCAGGTTCTTATTTTTCGTGAATTATAACGGTTCCGCTTTTGGAATAAAGGAGCCCGGCCCCAATGCTGTTCATGGCCCCTCGGTTGACGAGGGCGTGGGCGGGATAAGCTGGCCTAAAGTGTTGAATGTTGGCCTGGCCCCTCGGTTTTATTCAGGGCTACAAGGGGACAATAAAAATACAGTAATATGTACGTAGATATACCGTACATATGGTATATTTAAAGCGGAGGTGCGGATCATGACGAAAGCTCTTAAAACCAAAGAAGAACGGATTGAACTGAGGGTAAGACCTCAAGATAAACGACTGCTGGAAAAAGCGGCTCAGGCCCAAGGATTGAGCTTAAGCTCTTATCTCGTAACGAGATCTCTGCATGCGGCGCAGGAAGACGCAGTTCCGGTTAAAACCTACGCTCCATCCAAGCGGGATGTGGACTTGTTTCTGCGGCTTCTAGAAACTCCACCCTTGCCAAACGAAAAGCTTAAATCGGCGGCACGGCGTTACCAAAAAGAAATGTCCTGATACGGACTATGCCAGGCTCGAAATGGAAATTTGTACCAATCACGGAAAAAGTTGAACTCCAATCTTTTGATTGCGGAATACCTGAACTAAATGATTACCTGAAAAGATATGCGGGTCAAAACCACCGAAAGGGTTTGGGAAGCACTTACGTTCTCGTTCCCGCTGAGGGAGAACCACTGGCAGCTGGATACCATACCTTGAGTATGGCTCAGGTGGATCTGCAAAACTTGCCCGAACCCCATCGCAAAAACCTTCCGAAGTATCCTGTTCCTGCGGTTCGATTGGGTCGTCTTGCCGTTGACCGCAAATGGCAAGGAACTGGATTGGGGGAGATTCTATTGATGGATGCGATTCGCCGGTCGGTTGTGGCTGTTCAATCTGTCGCGGCAAAGTTTATGATCGTAGACGCTAAGAATAAAAAAGCCGAAGAGTTTTACGTACGGTATGGGTTTCATTCCTTTGAGGGTGACTCCCACTCACTGGTGGCGGCTATGGACACATTAAAAGGGCTTTTCGCGAAATGAAATGAGTCCCTAGGGTTGTCCACGCCGGGGACCCTGAGGGAACAGCTCTTTTGGACATGTTTTGAGTGATAGGCTCCAAAATCTCCGACCTAACGGCTTTGATTAGCTCTAAATAATGGCAATTAAAATAGGACACAGTAGCGTATCGCGTCCAACTCGGGGAGTCGAGTTGGAATTGGGCAGGTGCAAATTAAAGACGCTTGATCGATGGAAAATTTATAAAGGAGCATTATCAAAATGAAAAAATATATTTGGATCGCTGTATTGTTTTGGGGTTGGACACTATCGTCTTACGCCGACTCCCCAGTGGGTTTTGGTTTAAAGGGCGGTATCTGCATTTCCGAACAAAATTATTCGGCAAATGATTTTGAGCCTTGGAATAATTTTGTGGGGCCTACTGCTGGCGTCTTCAGTGATTTTCATCTGTTGGATTTCTTGTCACTTCAATTAGAAGTTAATTATGCCCAAAAGGGTTCGAGTGGCCCTATTGGTTCTTTGTCTTATTCTAATTTTCCGGGCGTAACAGGTATCGCTAATTATTCCGCGACGTTCGATTATCTTGAAATCCCTTTATTAGTCCGATTTCAGATCCAGCTAAATAAAGATTGGACAGGATATTTCTTAGCGGGGCCAGCTGTCTCATTTTTATTGAATGAAACTGATAGTATCGCTTTGCTCAATTCCCCTGCTTTTGCGACTACCCCACTCAGCCGGAACGATACGGTTAACTATCCAAGTACGGATTGGCAGTTCTATTTAGGCATGGGGGTTGAATATCGCGGGTTCATCTTGGAGGTTCGTAGTGGAATAGGACTAACCCCTGAAACCACCTATCAGGATGGAATTTCAATGGAAAATAGTTCCAGTAGCATCCAACTGGGTTATAGACTTTTTTAAAAAGAAATAACTAATTTTATGGTTCGCAACGGATTCGACTCGCCGTTGTCACCCACCGCAAAATCGTAAGGAATGGGGAGTCAAAAAAAGGTTCGAACTCTGTTTTATAAAAAAGGAATCGTATGAAAAAAACTCTATGGTGGTTCGTCTTATTATTGGTTGTGTTAGGTACCTGCAAGGCCACGGCACAGACCAGCGGGATTCAGGAGACGATGACTTATGTTCCTGAAGCTAAACCGTCTTTCAATATTTATCCACTATATGTATGCCTCGGGGTTGGCGGGGCGCCGATGGCCAACGGATTTAATTCCAACGGGAATCCATGGTTGGATAACGGAAGCGCGACTTTCGCCAATGGATTTGGCACCAGTTACAGTATGGGGCCTGGTTTCGAGTTTATCCTGGGGTTAGATTTAGATGAAAATTGGTCGATCGCGCTTAACTGCAATACCTTTTTATTTTTATCCCCTACGCCGAATATTAATTCTTTGGAAACCAACTTTATTCCAACCCTTCGGTATACATTCAATCGTTCATGGGCAACGCCCTATGTGATGGCCGGTTTGGGCTTAAATGTAAATTCTGATTATTATCCAACGAGTTATACGCCCAATTATGACCTCAATGATGAGGCGGGTAGTTATTACGTTAATTCCAATGTGGTTAGGGATTTTAACGTAGTGGTCAGCGGAGGCGCAGGCTTGTTGTTTAGAAGCCCCTGGGACGCGGGCTTCGATGATATTTATGTTCAGGCCCAATACGATCAAGTGTTTACCCAGCAAGGTAATTTTTCTTATTTTCCGCTCACCGTGGGATACCGTTTTCAAGGGCCTCATTAAATAAGGGGTATCGAAATGTTTTTATTGCTCAGTTCGCCGGTCCTGGGCAGGTAAATTTGTGATTGTGGTAGAAGAAAAAAAGTGGGGCAATATAATGAACTGCAAATCACCCGGCAATGTTTCCGGAAAAAGTCATCCGGGAAATTCTGGTTAAACACTTTCTGTTTTTAATAAACCACGCCGCTTATCTGAAAAATACAGAAAGTTAATATGAATCTAAAATCATATTTTTCTCCTCTCTTTTTTTTCCTGCTTTACATAACCCTTTCTACCCAGCTATTCGCCCAGGAATCGCTCAGAGACATCGATTATCAAAAGGGAATTCTTTCGTATTATGCGAAAAATTTCGAAGCTGCCTTGCAGTATTTCAAAGATTCGATTAATGAAGATCCAGATTTCTGGCAAGGTTATCAAATGGAAGGTTATACCGATTTTTATTTGGGACAGACTTTTCAAATGAAAACGGCCTTTACCGAAAGTTTAAAGCTTCATCCAGATAATCCCTCTTTGACTGAGTTTATACAAAAGATCGATAGCCCTCCCACAACAGCGATCCCCTTAGCCGGAAATTCAAACCCTACAATAGCGCCACCCACACTCGGTAATCCAAACCCGACAATCCCTCCCCTTGGGCCTATTACTACGGCCCTTCCAACAGCCAGTCCCACACCTATTTCGGAAATCGTTAAGACTCCGTCCCCCTTTTGGTTGAAAGTCGGGGTCTTGGGCGACTACGCAAACCTGGACGTTCTGGATACTTCCGCCGGGCTTTGGCAGGCTAACCTGATTCACGATTCGATTAACGGTGTGGGGAGTTTGTCCCATTTGGGTTTTGGGGGGGTGGTGGAAGCGGCTCTGGAGTTGGGCCAGGACGCGGCTTTTTCTTTTCGAATGAGCTATCGGGGCGGAAACGGTTTTACTGAGACCGTGAACAATGCCGCCGTATCCGAGAGCCAGCTGATTGACCCAGAATTACTGACATTGGGTCTGGACTATTATCAATATTTTCCCGAAAGCTTCGGCCGTTTCTTTCTTTGCTTGGGCGGGTTGCTGGGTCAGGCTCTCGTTCCGGTGAATGTGCAGACTCCGCAATACACCATTACGGGCACGATGGGGGGCTCGGCCTTGGGGGCCGAGGTGGGGCTAGGGAATGAGTTTTACCTGCAACCCGACACGGCCTTGGAAATTTCCCTGCGGTTTCAAACGTTGATCGTCAACCAGGTTGAGATCAACTATACGGACAACGCGGGCAATTCGGGCGAACTGGCCTTGGCGCAGAACGGCGGCCAGGTTTTCTTGGCTGATACCCGGGCCCTCACCGGATCTGAGGGTTACGCGCCGTTGGATTTTTCGGGCATCCTCATTGGCGCTTCGCTGACCCGGAGGCTGTTTTGAAGAACTACCTTCCCTTATCCCTGATCGCGGTCGTTTTCATTCTCCTGTTCGGCGCTTTCGCCTTAACCGCCTGCAGCCCGGGCCGGGTCACTTACCTGACTTCAGCCTCTGGTTCGACCACTCCCACCCCGACGGCCACCACGTGGAGATACTATGGCAACGCTGGTTTTTCCGCAAACCAAGAACTTTATACCAACCTAGCGTTCAATAATAATGGCCAAGCTTACGTGGCTTTCAGCGACAAATACTTTAACTCCTCCGCCAGCGTCATGACCTATAACAGCGGAAGCTCAACTTGGTCTTATTTGGGCAATTCGGACTTTACGCCGGGAAGCGCGAGTTTCGTCTCATTGGCCCTCATGAACAACGTTCCCTACGTGGCTTACGAAGACGGGGCGCATGGCGGCCAGGCGTCGGTCATGTATTACACCGGCACCTCTTGGCAATACGCTGGTTCACCCGGTTTCAATCCCGGCTTGGCGTACGGTTTGAGTTTAGCGGCTTACAACTCGACACTTTATTTGGCCTTCGGAGACGATAACTACGCGGGTGAGCTTTCGGTGATGACCTTCAGCGGGACGACCTGGTCTTATGTAGGCGCTACAAGCCTTACCTCGAACAGCGTCGCGAGCCCATCCCTTGTCATCAATAACGGAATACCTATTGTGGCCTTCCCCGATCCTTCTACCCATAATCCCTCGGTCATTGCCTACACCGCGGGGGCTTGGACCCACCTGGGCCCGGCCGATATTAACTCCACTATCATCGCTTCTCCTTCATTGGCGGTGGATAACGGTTATCTTTATATGGCCTATCTAGACCAAGGCAACGACAAGCCGACCGTCTTGACCTACAACGGTTTCGGCTGGGTCACCGTGGGAGGGGCGGATTTCACTCCCGGCACGGCTTCTAATATTGACCTGACGGTTTCCAATGGCACTCCTTACGTCGCTTTTACGGATGGGAATGCCGGGGGAAACACTTCGGTCATGGGCTATAGCGGATCCTCCTGGACCTACGTGGGAAGTCCGGGATTCGCGATCAATCCGGGGGCCGGCAATTACTTTACGAGTTATAACAACAACGGCTACGTAGTATTCACCGACTGGGCGGGCAACTTCCAACTCTCCGTCATGTGGAACCCGCTTTAACGAGAACTGCAGCTATATAGACGTAAACACAAAGTGAAGTTTTAACCTGCAGAGTAGAGCACTGGCGCGATGGTGTGCAGAGGGTTCCTTGATCTGTTTCCCCGTTTCCGGTTCCGTGCCCCAACTAGGTTCTCTCATCACTTCGTTTCCAGCGCCCCCTCATCAAACCGTACGTGACCTTTTCGATCATACGGCTTTCCGACAACCTCTCCTCCGGCGGCTTTACAGGTTCGACTTTCCCCTTGGCCGCTCGGCATAGTGCCTGTTGTCAAAGGTTTCGCGCTTTGGTCCTTCAGAGTTAGTAGCCGTTTCCGGCAATCTCCAGCGCCAACATTCTTTGAGACACATGGTTGAAGCAGGGGACCTTCCCTCGGGAGAGGTTTTGTTGTCCTCCCCTTATAAGCGGTACTATTTCCCCCTCCAACTTCCTCTCGCCCTTACCACTTTTCGGTTTTAGCCTTATAGCGGCAAGTCTTTTGGCGGGTAGGATCTCCCAGCTTGCTTGCATAGCCTTTCCAACATTCCGTTCCCCATACTCCGGAGGACTTGCCCCGCTTGCTACCAGATTCTTCAGCGGGATCGTGGCCTTCGCCGATGGACACGCGGCTCGGCATCCTCTTACACCTTTCGGTGTTCCGTTCTCGAAGCGGCAGGATTCACTTTATGTTGCGGACTGTTGAATTGTTCCCTCACTAAATGAGGTTTATGACCCCGTTTCGGGCAGAACCTCTCGATCCTACGCCGGGGGCTGACTTTCAGGCTCTCTGGTGATTACCTGGTCAGGACTTGGGTTGACCCTCTTCGATCTATTCCCTCACCTGCTGGCTTTGCAAACCCTCCTCTGGCACGATGTCCACGACGGGGACCCTGATTGGACAAGGAAAACTTCGATTTTGATTAGGTATGGGAAATAGAGAAAGAGTAATTACAACAATTAAGAAGTTGACTGGGAAAAAATGTTTTTAAAAAAGCGACATAAAGAATGGTTGAAGAGACTTTTGCTTTTGGTGGTCACACCCCTATTGCTTTTTTTTCTAGTGTTTCAAATTCTTCCGGAAGAAATAGCACATCTAATCGGTGCTTTAGTTTGTCTTGGTTTGGTCTCGGTCGGTAGTTTTATTTGTTTTATTA